>Ga0172372_10004505_pt1 | contig 19762 bp, 17 predicted proteins | sample LakKiv5m_2_FD_114544 | JGI IMG/M metagenome (GOLD analysis project Ga0172372, IMG submission 114544) | Freshwater microbial communities from Kabuno Bay, South-Kivu, Congo - kab_092012_9.5m | ecosystem: Environmental > Aquatic > Freshwater > Lake | place: Democratic Republic of the Congo...
AAAATCACCCCAATCGCAGACCGAGTGCTGGTCGAGCCCTCGCCTGCTGAAGAAAAAACTGCTGGTGGAATCATTATTCCTGACACAGCAAAAGAAAAGCCACAGCGCGGTACGGTCATTGCGGCTGGTCAGGGCAAGAAAGACGAGCCTATGACCGTCAAAGCTGGTCAAACAATTTTGTACGGCAAATACTCAGGCACCGAAGTGCAAATCGAAGGCAAGGATTACTTGATCATGCGGGAATCCGATATCATGGCCATCCTGGGCTAATTCCTTTATTCCAATTATTCAAAAACTAAAAAACCATCATCATGGCTAGTAAAATGATTTTTTTCGATACCGAGGCCCGCGAATCCCTCAAAAAAGGCGTGGATGCTTTGTCCAATGCCGTTAAAGTAACGCTAGGTCCCAAAGGACGTAATGTCGTATTGGACAAGAAGTTTGGAGCTCCAACCGTAACCAAAGACGGTGTCAGTGTGGCCAAAGAAATTGAACTCAAGGATCCCATCGAAAATATGGGAGCCCAATTGGTCAAGGAAGTGGCCTCCAAGACCGCAGACCAAGCCGGAGACGGTACCACAACAGCCACCGTTTTGGCCCAGGCGATGATCCGTGCGGGTCTCAAAAACGTAGCAGCGGGGGCAAATCCCATGGACCTCAAGCGGGGTATGGACAAAGCAACAACCGTGGCCGTCAAGTCCCTTCGTACGTTGAGTATGGAGGTTGGGGATGATTTTTCCAAAATCGAGCAGATTGCGACCATTTCGGCTAACAACGATGCCGTGGTTGGTAAACTGATTGCCGATGCCATGCGTCGGGTAACCAAAGAAGGTGTGATTACCGTCGAAGAAGCCAAATCCACCGAAACCTACGTGGATGTGGTGGAAGGAATGCAATTTGATCGGGGCTATGTCTCTCCTTATTTCGTGACCAATGCCGACAAAATGGAGGCGGAATTGGACAATCCCTATATCCTGATTTACGACAAAAAAGTTTCGGCTATGAAGGAGCTTTTACCGGTCCTAGAAAAGGTAGTTCAAACCGGTCGCCCTTTGTTGATTATCGCCGAAGACGTGGACGGTGAAGCTTTGGCAACATTGGTGGTGAACAAAATCCGCGGTTCCCTCAAAATTGCTGCGGTCAAGGCCCCAGGATTTGGGGATCGACGCAAGGCGATGTTGGAAGATATTGCCATCCTTACCGGTGGTACCGTTATTTCGGAAGAACGCGGTTACAAGTTAGACAATGCTGACTTAACCTATTTGGGTCGTGCCGAAAAGGTGACCATTGACAAGGATAACACGACGGTGGTCAACGGTGCTGGAAACAAAGACGATATCAAGGCCCGTGTTAACCAAATCAAGGCCCAAATCGAAACAACCACCAGCGATTACGATCGTGAAAAACTGCAGGAGCGTTTGGCCAAACTGGCCGGAGGTGTCGCAGTACTTTATGTGGGCGCTGCCACCGAGGTCGAAATGAAAGAAAAGAAAGACCGTATTGATGATGCATTGCATGCGACCCGGGCTGCCGTCGAAGAAGGCGTCGTTCCTGGTGGTGGGGTAGCCTACATTCGTGCAATCAAGGCTTTGGACAAAGTCAGCACCGAAAATGCCGACGAAAAAACCGGTATCGAAATTATCAAGCGCGCCTTGGAAGAGCCAATTCGCCAAATCGCTGCCAACGGTGGTGTTGACGGTTCCATCGTGGTCCTCAAAGTCAAAGAGGGTACCGGGAATTTTGGATACAATGCCCGTTTGGATAAGTACCAGAACATGTTGGTTGCTGGGGTTATTGACCCCACCAAGGTCTCCCGTGTTGCTTTGGAGAACGCAACCTCGATCGCCGGGATGTTGCTGACCACCGAATGCGTGATCGCGGATGAGCCCGAAAAAGACAAAATGCCTCCAATGCCAGGTGGCGGTGGAATGGGCGACATGATGTAATCAAAGCCCTTGCTTAGCCCCGGCCCGAAAGGGTCGGGGTTTTTGCTTTTTGCTTCGTTTTGCCCCGTAAATTTGCGTAAACCCACGGTATGAATCCCATCCAACGATTTTTGCTTTCTTCCAACGGCCGCAAGACGGTCATGGCCCTGACGGGTTTGTTCTTGATCCTGTTTCTGGTGGTGCATCTTGCTGGAAACCTGCAACTTCTGGTCCCCGACCAAGGACGGTCCTTCAATGAGTATTCGCATTTTATGAGCCATAGTTTGTTAATTCAAACGGTTTCTAAACTGAATTTCGCTTTCATCGTCCTTCACGTCTTGTATAGTCTTTGGTTAACGCGGCAAGCAGCGCAGGCCCGGCCTGTAGGGTACCAGGGAAAACCAGCCAAGGAAACCACGACGTGGTCTTCCCGGAATATGGGGATTCTGGGCACCCTTATTTTGGTCTTCCTGCTGGTACATCTCAAAGGATTCTGGTTCGAGCTCAAATTCGGCAGCGTCCCCGTTGTGATGTACCCCGGGGTTGAGGAACCCCTTCTCGATGCGTATCGGGTTGTTTCCGAAGCCTATGCCAATCCCTACTACGCCATGTTTTATGTTATCAGCATGGCCGTGGTCGGTTTTCACCTGTACCATGGCTTTCAAAGCGCCTTTCATACGTTGGGCCTAAGCAATTACCGGTACAAACCATTAATTAAAACGGTTGGCACCCTGTTTTCATTGATCGTCCCCGCTCTTTTTGCCCTGATTCCCGTGGTGATGTACCTGCAATCTGCTGGTTACTAAGCGACTTCCTTTTTCCATTGATCTACAATTCTACCCCATGAAATTGGATTCCAAAATACCGTCCGGCACCCTCCAAGATCGTTGGACCCGATACCGTTCTACCGTTCCCCTGGTTTCCCCTGCCAACAAACGCAAAATGGAAATCATTGTGGTGGGTACCGGCTTGGCCGGGGCATCGGCAGCGGCTTCTTTGGCAGAGCTTGGCTACAAGGTCAAGGCTTTTTGCTTTCAAGATTCGCCCCGTCGGGCACACAGTATCGCGGCGCAGGGTGGAATTAACGCGGCCAAGAATTACCAAAACGACGGGGATTCGGTTTACCGTTTGTTTTACGATACCATCAAAGGGGGGGATTACCGGGCCCGCGAAGCCAATGTGCATCGGTTGGCCGAAGTCAGTGCTTCCATCATTGATCAATGCGTTGCCCAGGGTGTGCCTTTTGCAAGGGATTATGGGGGGATGTTGGATAACCGCTCTTTTGGTGGAACTCAGGTTTCGAGAACCTTTTATGCCAGGGGGCAAACGGGTCAGCAATTGTTGTTGGGTGCCTATTCTGCGTTAAACCGTCAAATCGCCAAAAAGCAAGTGACCATGTACAGCCGCCACGAAATGGTGGAATTGGTTATCGTCGATGGTAAGGCGAGGGGTATTATCGCCAAGAATTTGGTCACGGGTGCTCTGGAAAAGCATTCTGCCCATGCGGTTGTTTTGGCATCGGGTGGGTACGGTAACGTTTTTTATCTGTCCACCAACGCGATGGGCTCCAACGTCACGGCGGCTTGGAAAGCGCATCGCCACGGAGCCTTATTTGGGAATCCTTGTTTTACCCAAATTCACCCAACTTGCTTGCCTCAGTCCGGGGAGTACCAATCCAAGCTGACGTTGATGTCGGAATCCTTGAGAAACGATGGACGTGTATGGGTTCCGGCCCATGTCGAGGACGCCCAGGCCATACGCGATGGCCGCCTCAAAGCCTCGGACATACCCGAGGGTCGTCGTGACTATTATTTGGAGCGGAAATACCCTGCGTTTGGTAATCTTGTTCCACGGGATGTCGCTTCCAGAGCGGCCAAAGAGGTCTGCGATGCCGGTCATGGTGTGGCACCTACTGGTTTGGCTGTTTTCTTGGATTTTGAGGATTCCATACGCCGTCTTGGCCAGTCAACCATCTCAGCTCGCTACGGCAATCTCTTTGAGATGTACGAAAAAATTACCGGGGACAATCCGTACGAAACCCCAATGAAGATTTATCCTGCAGTCCATTACACCATGGGTGGCCTTTGGGTGGATTACGAATTGATGACCACGGTTCCGGGACTGTATGCGATCGGAGAAGCTAATTTTTCGGATCACGGTGCAAACCGCTTGGGTGCCTCGGCTTTGATGCAGGGTTTGGCCGACGGGTATTTTGTTTTGCCCTATACGATAGGGTCTTATCTCTCGGGTGAAATTCGGGAATCTGCGCCGTCCACGGAGCACCAAGCCTTTGCCGAGGCTGAAGCCAGGGCCTTGGCGTATCAGCAGAAAATCTTGGACATCCAAGGACGTCGTTCGCCTGAATCATTTCACCGGGAATTGGGTAAAATCATGTGGGAGTACTGTGGTATGGCCAGGAGCCGAGAAGGCTTGACCCATGCTTTGGGCCTTTTGGACCAGTTGCACCAAGATTTTTGGTCGGACGTGCGGGTTGGTGGAAAACGTGAGTCCTTCAATCCCGAATTGGATAAGGCCCAGCGGGTGGCCGATTTTATTGAATTGGGTCGTCTCATGGTCAACGATGCCTTGGCCCGCGAAGAGTCTTGCGGTGGGCATTTCCGTGTAGAGCATCAAACCCCGGAGGGAGAAGCGCTAAGGCATGACGACTCCTATGCCTATGTTTCCGCATGGGAATACACCGGTCCTTTGAAAGAACCGGTCATGCACAGGGAAGATTTGGTTTTTGAAGCGGCTCATCCCACCCAGCGTTCTTATAAATAATGTTTAGTCAACGCCTAATTTGTTATGGAACATCAATCGCTTAAGCTCCGGCTCCAGGTTTGGAGACAGGCTTCTTCCCAAACTTCCGGTCAGTTTGAAACCTACGATTTGCCTGCCGTTCCGGTTCACGCTTCCTTTTTGGAAATGTTGGATTTGCTCAATGAACAGTTGATAACCCAAGGCAAGGAGCCGGTGGCCTTTGACCACGATTGCCGTGAAGGGATTTGCGGTATGTGCAGTCTGTACATCAACGGTCGAGCTCACGGTCCTCAACAAGGCACCACCACCTGCCAATTGCACATGCGTCATTTCAAAGACGGTGAAACCATTACGATTGAACCCTTTCGGGCCAAGGCCTTTCCGGTGGTTCGGGATTTGGTGGTCAACCGCTCAGCTTTTGATCGAATTCAACAAGCCGGAGGGTATATCACCGTGAATACCGGTAATGCACCCGATGGCAATGCGGTTCCCATTCCCAAAACCGATGCGGATGAGGCCTTTGCTGCGGCTGCTTGCATTGGTTGTGGGGCATGTGTTGCGGCCTGCAAAAATGCCTCGGCCATGCTCTTTGTTTCGGCGAAGGTTTCCCAGTATGCGTTGCTGCCCCAGGGTCAACCGGAGCACAGAGAAAGGGTATTGTCCATGGTCCAAGCCATGGATGACGAGGGTTTTGGGCATTGCACCAACACCGGGGCTTGCGAAGCGGAATGCCCCAAAGGCATATCGGTCGAAAATATTGCTAGGCTGAATCGTGCCTATTGGGGTGCCCAGTTGACCGGTGGACATGCATCCGGCGGTGGGTCTTCCATGGCCTAAACCGTTTGGGGTGTTTACCGGAATCGTTGAGGCCAAAGCCAAGTTGGTATCCCGGGTTCAAGAGGGCAGCAACCTGGTATTGACCTTGGAGTCCCCTTTGAGCCATGAGCTCAAGGTGGATCAAAGTTTGGCCCATCAGGGAGTCTGCCTTACCGTGGTGGCCTTTGACCAACAAACCCATCGTGTCGTGGCGGTCCGGGAGACCTTGGAGCGGACCAATTTGGGTGATTTGCAGATAGGTGAATCGGTGAATTTGGAACGTTGCCTCAAGGTCGGAGACCGCTTGGACGGGCATTGGGTCCAGGGCCATGTTGATGCCACCGGCACCTGCCTACATGTCCAAGCCCAAGACGGTAGTTGGACCATGGAATTTGCCTTTCCGGAGGAAAACGCACCCCTATTGGTACCCAAAGGTTCGGTTACGGTGAATGGCGTTTCCTTAACGGTGGTGGATGTTAAGGAGAACACCTTTTCGGTTGCGATTATTCCCTATACCTATGCGCATACCACCCTGGGTGAGCTTCGAGCAGGTCAGCGCGTTAACCTGGAATTTGATATTTTGGGCAAGTACTTTTTGCGGTCCTTTAAGGCCGACTCGCTGTTTCCAAAAAAGTCATAATATCCCCGCTTTCCTGGAAGGCTTGCAGCGGGTGCACACCGTGCGGTGCCAGGTATTGTTCGAGAACGGTCACGTATTCGCCGGGTGACCAGGGCCTGTAGGCTTCTTCACCTGCCAATTCTTGGGGAATTCTCATTTGGATGTAGGTGGTTTCATCTTCGTGATCCCCGAATCCAATTCCGTATTCGAATACCGGATTGAGCAAATGATTTCTATAACACATTTTGGCAAAAATTTCATCGGCCTGCAATGGATTCAACGGGCTATGACGATACGCCAAAAATTCGTCTTCAAAAAAGGCCATGTGGGCACCGTTATCACCCAGGCTGGCTAAGATGAGGGATTCGCCCATTCGGAGGCTAAGGCTTTGGGTATTGGAACTGGATTTAAAATCAAAGCCATGAGTGCCCGGTTCCAAAGCCAGAATAAAAACGGAACCAGGATCGTAACCCAGGTATTGCACCGGGAACACAGCCCCTTGAAGGCTCAAATGGATCATCCGGTAACGGTTGAGGAAGGACGAATCTTGCCAGGCGGGGTGCGCATCTTTGGAATCGGCCAAGGCCTGCATTTCGGCATAGAGCACGCCGACAAATAGCCAGCACATCCACTGATAAATTCTTTCGGTTTTGGTCCAGCCTAAGGTATCCAAACCCGCTGCAAACAGTTCAGGGCATTTACGGGCTACATCATCCATGCCCCCTTGCCAACAGCTTTGGTGCACAGGCAAGCGGAGATCACGGTAGGCCAAGGTGGATCCCCCCACCAGCTTGAGTTGGCCTCCCTGCGGTAAACGATCCACCCAGGATAGGGGAAATACAGGTCGAAGATCGGTCGCCGGGTCGATGGGTAATCCTGTCAGAATACAACGGGTTCCGTCAAAACGGTACCCGGATTCCCAGGGATTAAAACGGACCAAGGTCCCGGGATCAGCGGGAAAGGAAGGGGGCATCGGTGGATGGGACGATCCCAACGTAGGTCTCAGGGGTTAATTCGAGAAGTCGTTGGGTGTCTTGTTCATTCAATCCCAAAGACCTAACAAAAGCATGAAGGCTATCCCGGGTCAACGGCTTTCCGGTACGAGTTAGTTCTTTGAGTTTTTCGTAGGGTGTTTCCAAACCCCGAGCCCGCAACAAGGTCTGGATACCCTCGGCCAAAACAGCCCAATTTTCGTCCAAATCCTTGGCCATGGCTTGAGGATTGGGCTGAATTTTGGACAAACCTTTGGAAAGGGAATTCAGGGCCAGCATGGTATGCCCCAAGGGAACACCCAGGTTACGCAAAACCGTGCTATCGCTCAAATCACGCTGCAGTCTGGATACGGGAAGCTTCTCGGCCAAGTGCCCCAATAGCGCGTTGGATAGGCCCAAATTACCCTCGGCGTTTTCAAAATCAATGGGATTCACTTTATGGGGCATCGCTGAGCTACCAACTTGTCCAGCGCGGATTTCTTGGTGGAAATAACCCATGGCGATGTATTGCCAAACATCCCGGCATAAATCCAACAAAATAACTTGGATGCGAATCATGTTATGACAAAAGGCTGACAAGTAGTCGTAGTGTTCAATTTGGGTGGTGAACCGATAACGTGTCAGGCCCAACGAGTGCTGAACAAAATGATCAGCAAATGAAGGCCAATTGGTGTTGGGCCAAACCCAATGATGGGCGTTGAAATTGCCGGTTGCTCCGCCGAATTTGGCCCCAACAGGCACATCTCGAAGCATCGCTAATTGCCTTTCCAGTCGCTCCACCCACACCAAAAATTCTTTGCCTAACCGGGTTGGGGACGCCGGTTGACCGTGGGTTCTGGCCAGCATGGGTTGGTCCAACCAAGCAAGAGCCTGGATTCGAAGTCGTCCTATCGTGGTTTCCAGGGCAGGGAGGATAAGATTTTGACGGGCTTCGAGGAGCGATAAGGGAACGGCGGTATGGTTGATATCCTGCGATGTCAAACCAAAATGAACCCATTCCTGCAATTTTTTTGCGCCATGTTCTTCCAAAATTCCCTTCATCCAATATTCCATGGCTTTGATGTCATGGAGGGTGGTTCGTTCGATTTCTTTGATTTGAGCAGCATCCTCCGGGCCAAAGGCAGCGAATCGTTGATCGAGTGCAGCACGAAGGGATGGATCCATGTTGGGGCCGCCCTCGAGTTGGGCATCGCAAAGGGCTTGCAAATACAGCCATTCCACCCGGACACGGTATTTGAACAACGCCCATTCCGAAAAATACAGCCCCAATTCCTTGGTCTGTTGGTGATACCGTCCGTCAAGGGGCGATAAGGCGGTCAAGGCGGAGTGGGTCATGGACATGCTGGGGGGATATTCAGAATAACTTTGCAAAAATAGCGTTTTGCACCTAAAATCACGGACCATGAACCGGTTTTATCGCCTTGTGACCCTCTTGACCCATGGTCAAACCGTGTTCACGCTGTGGTTATGGGGCGGTTTTTGGTTATGCAAACCCGTTTTGGCTCAATCCCCGACCCCGGGACGGCCCATGGAATTGCCGGCCTATATCGACAGCAACGGTGATACCGTCCCGGTGGCGTTTTTGCCCCATGTGGAGGTGCGCGATCGTCGAATTTTTCGATCGGCAGCTGACAAAAAGCGCTTTGACCGATTGTATTGGAATGTTATGAAGGTGTATCCCTTGGCCAAAGCGGCGGGTAAACAACTCAATGAATTGGAATTGGAACTGCAAACCCTACCCGAACGCCAGCATCGGGAACATTGCAAGAGGTTAGAAGCCTCCCTCAAAAAACAATACAAAAAGCAATTGATGGACTTGACCGTAACCCAGGGTCGGATACTCATCAAATTGGTAGACCGGGAAACGGCCCGAACCTCGTATTCGATTGTTCGGGAATTTCGAGGTTCTTTTCAGGCTTTTATGTGGCAAAGTTTGGCCGTTTTGTTTGGTAGCAACCTCAAATCCACCTACGAATTGCAGGAGGACCGGGATATCGAATTGGTTCTCATGATGATCGAAGGTCAAGCCTATTCCGTTCCCTATAAATACCAAAAACCCACCAAACCATGACCCCACTTTCCTCCCATCCGGCTTGCGATTGGCTGGTTTTTGCTGCTCACCCCGATGATGCCGAATTGGGGATGGGGGGTACCTTGCTCAAAGCCAAGGAACGGGGTTTTGAGGTGGTGGTGGTGGACTGGACCCGCGGTGAACTGGGTACGCGGGGTAGCGCCGAAACCCGAGCCCTCGAAGCTCAGGCGGCGTCCCAGCTTTTGGGCCTACGTTCTCGATTGAATCTGGATTTGGGGGACGGGTATTTTGAGGGAACCCCGGAAGTTTTGCATGCCCTTGTTCGTTGCTTGCGACGGTTTAGGCCCCGTGTTGTTTGGGGGAATGCCATCGCAGACCGCCACCCGGACCATGGGAGGGCTGCTTCCTTGTTGAGTCGAGCTGTCTTTTTGAGTGGCTTGCCCAAAGTTCAGACCGAATGGGAAGGCCAAGCCCAGGATCCTTGGTCTACGCCATTGTTGCTACATTATATCCAGGATCATTACCATACCCCGACCTACGTGACCGATATAACGGATTTTTGGCAAGCCAAAACGGAACTCTTGACTTGCTACGCCTCTCAATTTTATAGTGAGGGTTCGAACGAACCCATAACTCCCATTGCCCGTCCGGATTTTTTGCCGTTTGTGGAGGCCAGGGCCCGTGAAATGGGACGCCTTATCGGGGTGGAAAAGGGGGAAGGGTTTGTGCTGTCCCGACCCTTGACCCATCGAGACACGCCGTATTTGCTCTAAAGGTGCCCTTGGGCGGGGCCTTGGTAGGGATGGTCAAAGCGAGGCTCCAACAAAACGGAGCCAATGACGATTTTTTTCCAATCCTCTTGGCTAACCGGGCGGTAATCCTGCGGGGAAGGTTGGTCTTTGGCCGGGGTTGAGGCTGCTGTTGGTTCGGCAAATGAAGGCGCCGCTTTCGATGATTTGGGTCGTTTTGGGGCTGCGCTTGGGACCGGCTGGGCGCTTGTATAAGCTAGGTCAGGGGGAGGCGGTGTCCATACCGGCTTGGCTTGAGGCTTGGTTTCTACGGACTTGGACCGATTCCTCCAAATACCATAAAGAATGGCGCCCAAAACATAAACAACGGTGGATAAGTCCATGGCTTTGTGGACATAAAAGTAGGGGGTATCGGGTTAAGTTTGTAACCCCGCGATTTGCGCGGTTCGAAATTAATACGATACTGAAAATATGCGACTTACGGAAATTGAGGTCAAGGGATTTAAGAGTTTTGGAGACCGGGTTTTGGTGCGTTTCAAGGAAGGGGTCACCGGGATTGTCGGACCCAACGGGAGTGGTAAATCCAATGTGGTGGATGCCATTCGGTGGGTATTGGGCGAGCAAAAATCGAGAATGCTCCGTTCCGACAAAATGGAGGGGGTCATTTTTAACGGAACCAACAACCGCAAACAAGCCGCCTTGGCGGAGGTTCGTTTGACCTTTGATAACCACAAAGGCATTCTTCCATCCGAGTACCGGGAGGTGACCATCGGGCGTCGTTTGTACCGGTCTGGGGAGAGCGAGTATTTATTGAACGGGGTGACCTGCCGTCTCAAGGATATTACCAATTTGTTCTTGGATACCGGTATTGGTAGTGACTCATACGCCATCATCGAACTCAAGATGATTGACGAAATTCTAAACGACAAGGACCATTCCCGCCGCGATTTGTTTGAAGAGGCCACAGGGGTTTCCAAGTACAAAATTCGCAAAAAGGAAACGATGGCCCGTTTGGAGGATGCCGAAGCGGATTTGTCCCGGGTTGAGGACATTCTTTTTGAGATTGATCGCTCAATGAAACAGTTGCAGAACCAGGCCCGCAAAGCGGAACAGGTCCAGCAACTCAAGGAAGACTATCGGGTCGCCGCCATGGAATGGGCCTGGCACCAATTGCAAAACTGGCAAAATCAATGGCAAGAGGGAAGCGTGCAAGAAGGGGATTTGGGTCAGGAAAAATCACGATTGGACCAGGATCTTCAGGACACCGAAGCCAAACTAAGTGCCGGGAAATCCCGGATGACCCATGCCGAAACGAATTTGAGTTCAGCCCGATCGGTATTGCAAGAAATCAACAACCGCCTCCGCTCTCTTGAATCCCAACAACAATTACAGCAGGAAAGACTTCGTCATTTGTTGGACAAAATTCAGTCTTTGGAACAACAACAGGCCAACGACCGTGACCAGCAAGAGGAACAAAAAACACGGCTAGAGGACTTGCAAAACCAATGGGCCGCATGTGCCCAGCATTTGGACGAGGCATCCGCCGCCGTGGCCGAAGTTGCCCTTCGATTACAAGAAGCCGATCACCGAATGCAAGAGCAAGACAAAGCGTTTCAGGAATCACGCCAACACCAAGACCAGCGTCAAGCCCAACGGTATGCCTTGGAAAGCAATGCCCATGTTTTGGAGGCCCAGGTCAAGGCCTTGGATGCCGAAAAGGAACGCCTAAATACCGAAACCCGGAATCGTCAGGACGAGTTTACGCAATTGGAATCGTTGGTGACCAGCCTGGCCCAGGAAGTCCAGGACATGGAAGCCGGGGTTCAGGAATTGGAAGCCTTTCAGGAGGAACACCAACGCAAAGTCCAGGCCTGCCAGCACGAATTACAGAACCTCCGGCCTGCCGTTGCCGAAGCGGTTCGGCATTTGGATCGCAAAAGTAACGAAGCCCAACTTTTGGGAGAATTGGTCCAAAACATGGAAGGCTACCCGGAGTCTTTGCGCTATTTGCGGGATCATCAGGATTGGGCACGCAGTGCTCCCTTGTTGGGGGATATCCTGCAGGTCGAAGATCGTTATCGTCCTATGATTGAGCGGGTTTTGGAACCCTACCTCAGTTACTATGTGGTTAAATCGTACGATGAAGCCCGTTCCGGTATACGCTTGCTTACCGATGCGGGCATGGGTAAAGCGTCTTTTTTTGTCATGGAAGCTTTTGGGGGGGTATCCCAATCCGGTGGACAACGAGTCCAGGCCCCGCAAGGAACGGTGGCGGCCTTGGGTTTGGTGGAGGTGCCCGAAGATTTCAAAGTCCTGGTAGAGCATTTGTTGGGGAATGTTTACCTCCAAAGCGAAGAAACCGGCGAATGGTCTTTTGCAACCTGGAAAGACCAACATCCCGGAACCCTTTTGGTGACGGCGAACGGGAACACTTTCGGTGATGGTCGTTGGTTAAGTGGGGGGTCCATGGGGCTTTTTGAGGGCAAGAAATTGGGTCGCAAGCGTAATTTGGAATCCTTGCTCCAAGAAATCGAAAATGACAAGGAAGCCTTGCAGGTTTTGCAACAACGCTTGCAGGTTTTGCAAGAAACCGAAGTTGACTTGAGTAATTCCAGCCGCGAGAATCAACTAAACCAAAGCCGTGCGGCTTTGTTACGAAAAAGCTCCGAAGCGGCCCAGGTCCAAGCCCGACACGAACAAATGCTGCGCGCTCTACGGCAATCCAGCGACCGTAATCTTGTGATTGACGAACAAAAGGAGGGTATGTTAGCGGAATGGTCGGCCCTTCAGCCTCAAGTTGAGGCCGTCCTCGTTGAACTCCAAAATGGCAACGAGAATTTGGTAGCCATGCAAGAAGAGTGGAGTGTTCGCAAAGCAGTCTACCAAAGTGTTCGGGAAGAATACACCGGGATTACCAAACAGGAATTGCATTGGGTCAACCAAAAGGCCAACATCGAAACCCAGATGGAGTTTCGCCGTAGCCAAATGGAATTACTACAAAATCGTTTGGAACAAGCAGGTCATGCGGTCCGTGAATTGCAAGAGGAGCATACCCGCTTGGCCCAGGAATTGGAGCAAAGTGATGACCGTCGTCCAGCCTTGGTCTTGGAAGAGGCCACGGCCCAAGAAGCCATGAATCAAGCCGAAGCGGATTTTTTTGGGGCCAGGGGGGAACAAGACAGCCTCGAAGAGCATGTACGCCAACTCCACCGTCAACGCGAAATGAACGACCAATTGCTAAACCAGCGCAAGCAACAGGTCCTCACCGTCCAAATGGAGATCAAAGCCCTTCGGGAGCGTTGGGCCTTGGAATTTGATCAGGACCCCGATATCCTGGACCGTATGGAGGCCCCGGAACGAGGGGAGCATGAATTGGCCGGCTTGGTTCAAAGCATGCGCAAGAAGATTGAGAATTTTGGACCCGTCAACCCCATGGCCTTGGAGGCTTATGCCGAAGTTGAGCAGCGGCACGTCTTTATCACCGCCCAAAAGGCGGATTTGGTCCAAGCCCGCGAGTCCTTGTTGCAAACCATTGAGGAAATTGACTTGAAGGCGACCGAGCGTTTCTTGGAAGGATTCTCCACCATTCGAGCCCATTTTATTGAGGTCTTTCGCTCGCTGTTTACGGCCGAAGACGATTGCGATTTGATTCTTAGCCATCCAGAAATGCCCTTGGATTCGGCCATCCAAATCATGGCCAAACCCAAAGGCAAAAAGCCACAGTCCGTCAACCAGTTGTCCGGGGGTGAGAAAACGCTGACGGTAACGGCTTTACTTTTTGCGATTTACCTCTACAAACCTGCGCCTTTTTGCATTTTTGATGAAGTTGACGCGCCTTTGGATGATGTGAATATTGATAAATTCAACCGCATGATTCGTCGATTCTCCAAAGATTCGCAGTTCATCATTGTTACCCATAACAAGAGAACGATGGAAACCACCGATTTGATGTACGGTGTTACCATGGTGGAGCAAGGGGTGAGCCGTGTTGTTCCGGTGGATTTCTCGAACCTCAACGAGTATATCCCCGCGGACCAAGCGGCCCTGACAGCTTAAACAATCCCGAGCGCACGTTCGCTTTTTCCACCGCAGCGGGTGGATGATTTACGAAAATTTGATGTTACGATCAATACTGCGCCTCGCGATCCAAGCCGCCGCGGTATAGAGCAGGATGGCGGTGGCTGCCAAGGCCGTGGTGTTGATCCAAAGCCATTCCCCAAGGCCCAATCGCAGTGGCACGGCATCCAGGTAATACGAGCCCGGATCCAAGGTAAACCACTTGAATTGGTGTTGGCTGAACATGAGAATGCCCAGCCCGATGTTGCCGAAGAACCAGCCTCGAAGGACCATGCGCATGCCCAATTGCCAAACAACGGTGGCCAAGGGGGTTGCTCTTAAACCCAAACTTTGGAGGATTCCCAAACTGTTTTGACGTTCCAGCAACAGGATCAACAAGGCCGAAAGAAGGTTAACCCCGCCAACGGTCGCCAATAAGATCAGCAAAACCAAACGATTGGTATCAAAAAAACGTAGCCATTCAAACAAGGATGGCATTTGGTCCTCGAGGGTAAGGCATTCCTGTTGCAGGGGTATGGTTTTTTCTAAGGAGGAACGAATCGGGTTCATTTCCTCAAAATTCCGAAGTTCAATTTCGAGGTGGCTGCACCATTCGGGTCCCCAACCCAGGATTTTGCGTAAAATCTCCGAGGGCACGATGGCCACCGGACGACCGAGTTCGCTTTGCATGGGCATATCAAAAATGCCCACAACCCGGAGTGAACGCATGCGGATGGGTTCTTGCATAAAGTAAACCGCCACTTTGTCACCAACTTTCAATTGGAGTTTGGAGGCCAAAACGCGAGGCAAAAGAATTTCTTGGGCATTGGGTTTGGGCCAACGAGGGATTCGACCTTGGGTCAGTTTTCCGGCGGTAAAGGGCAAAGGCAAGGTTTCCATGCCCTTGAGAAGAACGCCCTCCATACCGTTGGCAGTTTGGGCCAAGGCCGGAGCCAAAACAACGGGGGAGACCCGTTGCACCCCGGGGGTTTGGGTCAACCTACGGGTCGTTGCCAGGTCCCAACGCAAGGGCTCGCGGTATTCCTGTTCGGCTGTTTTGAGTTGGCGTATCTGCAGGTGTCCCCAAAATCGGCCCATTCGCTGGGGGATTTCCCATTGGAAGCCATTCACCACCGCATGCCCCAGCAAATAAAGACAAAGACCCGCAGCGGTACTGAGCACGGCCATGCGATGTACCGTCCTGGTATGCCTCCCCGCCGTGGAACCCGTGAGGGTACGGCTAAGCAGCATGCGTAATTGCGAGGACCAGCGCATAGATTTGTCAAAAGTATGCGATTCCACCTCCAAAAAAGGCAGTCCCTGGGGTTCTTGTTCGGTCTAATCCTGTGGGGTTGGGGCTATGCGGGGTTGGGTTGGGCCCAGGTCCCCTCAACGAATGCGGTCGCTTATCCTTCGGTGGCGAATCAATGGCCTGCATGGCGGTCCTTGGTTCAAGGCAAAAAGGTGGGTTTGGTACTGCACCAAAGTTCCCTGGTCAAGGGCCGTCTTTTGGTGGATGTGATGTTGGAAGAAGGTGTATCGGTTCGTTCTTTGTTTGTCCCGGAACACGGATTGCGGGGTGAGGCGGATGCCGGCGCTCAGGTGACAGATGCCTTGGATACCGCGACAGGTATACCGGTTTATTCATTGTACGGCAAACGAAAGGGCCCAACCCAGGAACAGCTCCAAGATCTGGATTTGGTCATCTTTGATTTGCAGGATGTAGGAGTTCGATTTTACACGTACCTAAGCACTTTGCATTATGTTATGCAGGCCTGCGCTTGGTCCAAGACGCCCTTGCTGGTTTTGGATCGCCCCAATGTTAACGACTATACGGTGGATGGTCCGGTTTTGGATACAGCCTTTCGATCCTTTGTGGGACTGCATCCCATACCGGTGCTTCACGGCATGACCCTTGGTGAATTGGCCCTGATGATTCGCGGTCAAGGTTGGATTGATTCAGCACAGGCATTACCATTGACCGTACTTCCTATGGAAGGATACCGCAAAGGCCTGCGTTTGCAGCCGGAACGTGCCCCATCGCCCAACCTCCGGGATTCGTTGGCCCTGGCTTGGTATCCCACGTTGTGTTTCTTTGAGGCTTGTCCCGTTTCGGTGGGCCGGGGAACAGCGAGACCTTTTGGTTTGGTCGGAAGCCCATGGTACACGAAGGGGGATACTTGCTTTGTCCCCAGGGCATTGAAGGGGAGGTCTCTTCAGCCGGTTTTGGAGGGACAAATTTGTTGTGGATTCCGAATGGACCATCGACCGGGTATGCCGGTTGAAGGCCCGGGTTTGCATTTAGCGATGATCCAAGAATTTTGGACGACCTATCAGCGACAGCATCGAAACCAAAGTACCCAAGACCAGGCTACGATTTTTTTTAAGCCTTTTTTTGATTTGTTAGCGGGTGGGCCGAATCTGCGTTTACAATTGCAAGACCACACACCCCTTCGCAAAATCCGCAAAAGTTGGCAAAAGGATTTGCAGGAATTTAGGGCCTTACGAAAACCTTACTTGCTTTACCCCTAATCTTTGGTCGACATGAACTTTGTTTTTTACGGCACGCCAGAATTCGCAGCGGTTTCGTTGAAGGCCTTGCTGGACCAGGGTTGCCGCCCTTTGGCGGTGGTTACGTCACCTGATCGTGCATCGGGTAGAGGCCTTCGAACCGGATACACCCCTGTTAAGGCCTTGGCCCTGGAGCATGAGCTAACGGTATGGCAACCCGAAAGCCTTCGCGATCCCAATTTTCTGGCCGATTTAAGGAATCTAAAAGCTGATTTTCAGCTGGTTGTGGCTTTTCGTAAACTACCACCCGAAGTTTGGGACGGCTTTCCTTGCGGAACCTGGAATCTTCATGCCTCGTTGTTACCGGATTTAAGGGGAGCCGCTCCAATACATTGGGCCATACGCTGGGGCTATACCATCACCGGCTTGACCGTTTTTCGAATCAACGATCGCATCGATACCGGTGAGATGTTGGAGCAAACCAGCGTGGAGATACCGCCAACGTGGAATGCAGGAGATCTTCACGACGCCTTGGCAAAAATCGGAGGGGAGCTCTTGGTCCAAGCTGCTCATCAAATCTCGCGTTGTTCCATGACGACTAGGCCCCAACCCGAGGTGGCCACCCTTCGTGCCGCACCCAAAATATCCAAAGAGGATGCCGTCGTGGATTGGAATCAAAGCACCTCTTCATTGGTTCATTTTGTTAGGGCGTTTGCACCAACACCGGGAGCAAGAACCTATTTGGGTGATCGGCAATGGATTTTGCTGGAGGTGGCAAAAACCGATATAACGCATACGCTCTCGGTGGATGATGGGGTCCAGGTCCAACCGGGGACCCTTCGCGTTGTGGGGACTCGCTGTTGGGCCCGAGGAGGCGATGGCTGGCTTGAACTATTGGAAATCAAGCCTCAAAACAGCAAGGCCATGCGAATGGACGCTTTTTTGAGGGGTCAACCACCGCTCAACGGCCTCGTCTTGGGGTCTGCTTAAGGTTTACCGGGTTGGTGTTACCATTAAACGGTTGGCTGCGTCCACCCAATCGTCTTCGGGTTGCCGGATGAGGACCCGGTCTTTCCAATGGGATACCCGTTGTATTCCACGGAGGGCATTGGTTAACCATAGAGACCGGCAGTTATCCAAGTCGTTCAGGGGTTCGTCAACTTCGAGGACCTTTATTCCCTGGGATTTCAAAAACTGGATTAAAAATTGCGCTGCGAGACCAGGCAAACAACCGCTGGACCAACTGGGTGTATAACATTGACCTTGGTGCCAATAAAACAAATTGGAACGGCTGCTCTCCACGAAGCCTCCTTGGGGTGTTCGTAACAAGGCATCATCCCAACCTTGTTCTTGGGCGTATTGTTCGGCCAAAAGATAGGGCAGGGCAGACAGGCTTTTGATGTCGGGAACCCGGGGTGGGCATTTGATCAGTTCCGATGGACCCAAACGCAACAAATGCGAAGAATCCCGAACAGGGGACTGTGGCAACGCAACAAATTCCATCTGTTCCTCCGATGCGGGTCCTTCGGGACGGTAGCCTTCGCCCCATTTTCGCCAAACCAAGGTCCTTAGTCGTCCGAACTCGGGTTGCCCGCTTTGGTTCCAAAGTTGGGTTGCTTTCTTTTGCCAATCCCAAACACTGGTCCAGGGAAGTTCCAATCCCAAGACACCGGCTGCATAGCGCATGCGCTGTTCGTGCTCTGCGGCCCATATAATCTGACCTTGGAGCACCAATGCCGTATCAAAAAAGCCGTCTCCGTATCGAAATCCTCGGTGCGGCTTTGTTAAGCCGTGGTTGTCAAGCACGTTCAAAGGTATTAATTTAGGCTTTGTTTCGATCCCCCCTTTGTTATGCAAACCCAGCGAATCACCACCTTAGGCCAGTTTATCATCGAACGCCAAGCCGAATTCCCTTATTCCAAAGGTCAATTATCCCGCCTGCTCCGGGATATCGGCATTGCTTCCAAAATTGTAAACCGGGAGGTCAACAAGGCGGGTTTGGTCAATATTCTGGGCGATACCGGGGAAACCAACGTTCAAGGCGAAAAGGTCAAGAAATTGGATCTTTTTGCGAACGAGCAATTCAAGTCGGCCCTTCAAGCCGGTGGTGAATGTTGTGTTTTTGCTTCCGAAGAAGACGACGAAGTCACCACCATCCAAGGCGCTGTCTCAGTGGATGCCAAGTACGCCGTGTTGATGGATCCCTTGGATGGTTCGTCCAACATCGATGTGAATGTCTCGGTGGGGACTATTTTTTCGATTTATCGCCGGATATCATCCGATGGCCCCGGTCTGTTGAGCGACTGTCTCCAAAAAGGGATGCACCAAGTAGCTGCAGGGTATGTGGTTTATGGTTCGTCCACCATGTTGGTTTACACGACAGGGCATGGGGTGAACGGCTTTACATTGGACCCGTCCATCGGGGAGTTTTGTCTTTCCCATCCCGATATGCGTATTCCAGAACAGGGCAAGATTTATTCCGTGAACGAAGGGAACTATATCCATTTTCCCCAAGGGATCAAACAGTACATCAAGTACTGCCAGGCCTACGATGAAACCACATCCAGGCCCTACAATTCCCGCTATATCGGCTCCATGGTGGCCGATTTTCATCGAAATCTTCTCAAAGGTGGAGTTTTTATTTATCCTGCTACCGGTAAAGCCCCCAAAGGCAAGTTACGCTTGGGCTACGAGTGCAATCCCATGGCCTTTATCGCTGAACAAGCGGGGGGCAAGGCCAGCGATGGAAAAAATCGAATTTTGGAATTGGAAGCTACCGACTTGCATCAACGAACCCCGGTGGTTTTGGGGTCTCGCTTGATGGTCGAAAAGGTGGAGGCTTTTCTTAGGGAGTTTCCTGATCCAGGGTCTTTTTGAGTTCCATCAATCCAGCCCTAATATTCTTGAGCCTGTCCTGTATACTCAAGGTTTCCGCTCTGGGTTGACCCTTGTCGGAAAGATGGGACAAGGCCCCTTTGATGGTGAATTTTCTTTCTTTGAGCAGGTGTCGAATTTGGCGCAATAATTCCAGGTCTTTTTCGGTGTACATCCGGTTTCCCTTGCGGTTCTTTTTGGGCTGAAGCATGGGGAATTCGCTTTCCCAATAGCGCAACAACGAAGGGTTGAGTTCCAAGGTTTCCGATACTTCCCGAATGGAGTAGTAAAGCTTGAGGGGTTGGTTGTTTTCCTGGTCCATTAGTCCAACGATTGGTTGGCACTCGAGGCTTTGGCAAGGAGCTCCTGGTGCTGTGCGGGGTTTAGGTCATTAAATATAAAGTAGACCGGGTCCACTTTGCGACCGT
>Ga0172372_10004507_pt1 | contig 19750 bp, 17 predicted proteins | sample LakKiv5m_2_FD_114544 | JGI IMG/M metagenome (GOLD analysis project Ga0172372, IMG submission 114544) | Freshwater microbial communities from Kabuno Bay, South-Kivu, Congo - kab_092012_9.5m | ecosystem: Environmental > Aquatic > Freshwater > Lake | place: Democratic Republic of the Congo...
AAAAAAAGTAAGCAAAAAAAAGCCGCGGCTGTTTTTATTTTTTAACGCCAAAATTCCTCAGAAATTACTAAACAAAAAAAACTCGCCCCTGGTGTTTGATGGTTATTTTATGTTTACTGATTAATCGTTTTCCGGCTTTGAATTATTGGTTCGTCTGGGCTCGAACAGTTTTTTGTTTTTAACGCCATTTCTGAGTTTTTTGGCTAAAATAAAAAAGGCCGGAATTTTGTAAATGATTGATTTTTAGACATTAATATCTCCCAATTCACATACCCTAAAAAATCCTAGGACCTAGGTCCTAGGTCCTAGGTCAACAAAGAAGCTATCGCTGTACATGACGTCGGATTGTAAAAATCCTAGATCTTAGGTCCCAGGTCAATAAAGGCAGCCATTGCTGAAATTGATGTTGATATTAACCAGATCTTCAGGCATTTACTGCTGAATATTTGAAGTTTGAGCAATTATATTATTATAAAAATTAACCCCTGAAGGACTAATCTGATTGGCAAATACAGGTTTATTATCCTTAAAAAAAATATACCCTTTACATTTATCCGAAAAATATACATCAGCAGCAAGAATTTCCTTTCCTTTTGACTTGAAAAATTTTCTGGCAATCGGCTTGCAGGAAGCTTCCCTGGACTTGAATGGAGCTTCATCTATAAAACCTATCGTTTGCTGGGCAGCTTCTTTTTCATCCTGACTTACACTTATCGGTAATTCGTGAAATATATAATCTATGTTGTCGCAATTGTCAAAAAGCTGATTGTACACATCAACTGGCATGGGAGGCAATCCTATTGCTATTTGCTGATTGTTGTTTTGTGCTAAATCAGGGGAGGATTTTTTTACTGGTGTATCTCCACAGGTAACAAAAAGGAATATTGTTAAGCCAGCGAAAAGGAAATTTCTCATTAGTCTGTTTTTACTTGATGAAGTATGGTCGTATTTAAATATGGTCAACTGAAATTTGTGCAAAAATAAATATTTTGATTGAGGGCAGTTAGGGACTTTTTAAATATAAACGGTCAATTTCTAAACTTAGAAAATATACTCCATTCTGAAAGTAAGGAAATAACTTCGGAATCTTACCTTATTGCCATTTTCTTCTTTGTTTAATAAGTCAAATATGGAATTGGTATAACGTATACTACAAGCAATATTCTTCTGAAATTGAAAACCTACCCCGGCAAGCCAGGCCAAATCTAATGTTCGATAGTCATTTTCCTCATATTTTGGAACGGTTGTTTGAAATAGATATCCTCCTGACAAGCCTGCGTCGACTCTGACCTTGTAATAATCTCCCTTTTCCTGAAACCAGTCTTTAAGGGAAAAGATTAAGGGCACTTCCAGGTATGAAAGTCTGAATCTGGTAGAATCAGGTGCTTTAAAAAGTGATGAGGAAGAACCTCTCTCGCTGTAAAGCATCTCAAGACTGAGATCCTGCCGTTTTCCTGCGCGAACACTCAATCTTCCTCCTGCATGCCATCCAAGTTTGTCATAGCCGTAGTAACCATCCCCATCAATCTGTGAAGCATTGATGCCCATCAACGCACTTGCCTTAAACCGCTGGGCATATGCCACGTTTTTAGTAAAAAAGAGACTAAGTATGAACAGTAATAATATAGTAAATTTTTCCTTCATTTTATAATAATTCTCGTTTTGAAGTATAGGAAGCAAATTAATCTTCACTGGCTTTTTATGGTTATCTTGTAGAATAAACAGCCAGATTTTCTTTTCGGCGCATAGGACAAATTTATGTATTTTTGACCATTGTAGTTTAATTCAATTAAAATACTGAAATGAAAGGGTGCAGAATAAATCAAACCGGCAGTAAAACATCCAGGCTGTAAATAATACCATGAATAAAATTAATACGGGCTATTTAACCTGTTGAAAATTTTGAGTTTTTGATAAAAACTTACTTAATGAACGAAAAATCAAGAATAAGGATATGCGATACACCAAGACGACATTGCAAAAGATAGAACAGATCCTTCAGGACGCGTCTTACCGGATCCATTATGAAAAAGGTAACTTCCAATCCGGATATTGCCTTGTAAAGGAAAAAAAAACCATAGTCATTAATAAGTTTTTTGATACAGAAGCCCGCATTATTGCGCTTTCTGAAATATTGACGACTGCGGTTCCTGAGATATTGGCAGAGGATAAGAAAATCCATCAGTTTATAGATTCACTCAACAGGGTTAAAAGCCAGCAAGAATGACCAGCGGTATATGTCCTACAGCATTAAAGTGACATTTTTAGGTACAGGCACCTCCCAGGGCGTTCCTGTTATTGGCTGCACCTGTGAGGTTTGCCTGTCTTCAGACAGCAGAGACAAAAGGATGCGAACCTCTGCCATGATCGAAGTCAAAGGCTTAAAATTATTAATCGATCCTGGCCCGGATTTGCGGTATCAGATGCTTTCCAATGGATTTACCAACATTGATGCAATTCTGGTGACCCATGAGCATGCTGATCATACTGCGGGACTTGATGATGTTCGCCCTGTAAACTTCCGCTATAATAAGGATATACCATTATTTGCAATGGAAAGGGTCATTCAGGATATCCGTCTTAGATTTTCATATGCTTTTTCAGAAAATGCATATCCAGGTTCGCCAAGAATATCCTGCCAATCTATACAGCCAGGTGTTGCTTTTAACCTTGGTGAACCATTGGTTGAAATATTGCCGATTTCAGTCATACATGGCAATTTGCAAATTATTGGATTCAGAATTGGAGAATTTTGTTATATTACTGATGCAAGTGAACTTTCTCCACAAAGTCTGGCGGAGTTGTCGAACGTACGTGTTTTGGTGATTAATGCCCTTCAGCTTACACCCCATTTTTCACATTTTACGCTTGAGGAAGCTTTGTCAGTGATTCGGCACCTCCGTCCTCAGAAGGCATATCTGACGCATATGAGCCATCATTTGGGTTGTCATGAAAATTTACTGACCAGGCTACCTGATTTTGTATTTCCTGCCTACGATGGCCTCGAGATCATTGTTTAATTTGGAAAATTATCGTAATATTGAGAATCAAATGAGATAAGGTGATTCGATTTATACATTTAATCATCATACTGGTAGCCACCGGTATATTGGGAAAGGCGCAGCAAAGACCGCATTTTACGCATATTGCATGGAATAAATTTTATCATAATCCTGCATATGGAGGATTTGACAGGACTTTAGTTGTAAACGGAATTTACAGAGATCAATATGCGCCAATTGAAGGTCATATAAAGCAGTTTTATGGTGGTTGTAATATGCCGCTTGATATCTGGAGGGCAGGTGCTGGTGCGCAGATTTCTCACCAGAATACCGGAGCAATGCAGCGCAATAGCTTTGATTTGGCTTACAACAAATTTTTTCCATTTCAAGCAGGATTATTTTCGCTGGGAGGTCGCATGGGTATACTGCACATATCCATAGATGGTAATGTAATAAGGACACCGGATGGTGTATATGAAGGCGTATTTACGCATCAGGACCCTTTACTAAATATCAATACGCTGAATGGGTTGGGCTGGAACTGGGAGCTCGGTGCGTATTTTAAGGCAGAAAATTATGAAGGAGGGTTGGCGGTCTACAACGCAGATCAGTCAGTCATTCACATCGGAGAGGCTTCGTACCGGAAATCTGCAGGTTTACAAACTTTCTTTCAGTATAAATATTACCCGTTAAAAGAAATATTGCTGACTTCGTCATTATATATTCAAAGCGATTTCAAAGAAATTCAGTCAGATATTTGTTTCACTGGCGAAGTATTAGGTAATTATTTTGGCGGCCTGCTTTTAAGGGGTTACAGTTCCAGATCCATTGATGCTGCGGCCCTGATAATTGGCACAAATATTGGTAGTCATTACAAGCTATCCTATAGTTATGATTTTGGGCTTTCTGCCTTGTCCGGAGTGCATCTTGGAACACACGAGATTATGGTCAGATATAGTTTAAATAAAATTTTGACCATAGGATTGCCACCAAAGATTATATATAATCCAAGACATTTATAAAAATATAATTCTTTGATTTCTGACAAACAAAGGTTTGGAGATTTTTTAAATACACAGATTAAAATTTTTTATAATATATTTTTTTATTTTCCGGTAAAGCATGCATTAATAAAATAAATTAACTGTCATTTACTTTAATGCAAGTTTATAATATTGATTATTATTAATTAGGTAATATAAAATACTGCATTATTTTAAAAAATAGAATTTAAGTATAATTATTTGTGTATATAATAAAATACAGAATTTTTCGTTTACAGAAAGCTAAAGGATTTTTTTCATTAAATTATTTTAAAATTCAAATTTAAAAAGTTTGCAATTTTGAAATACAAAAGTATCTTTACGCCTCTTTTGTAATTCAGTTTCTATTAACTGGTTAAATCGCTAAAAGTAAAATGAGAAGAATATCACAATTATCTCTGTTTATTATTCTGCTGATAGGATTTGTTTCGTGCGGTACGCAGGAGCAGGGTCAACTTATTGGAGTTCAGAACAGACCTGCCTGGACGGGCATTAACCCATTCGGCATGGTTTACATTCCATCAGGAAACCTCCATATAGGTCAGAGTGATCAGGACATTTTCACAACGTATGTTCAAAGACAAAAGTCTGTTTCTATTTCAGGCTTTTTTATGGATGATACGGAAATAACCAATAACGAATACAGACAATTTGTTTATTGGGTTAGGGATTCCATAGCTCACAAGGCTCTTGGTAATGAAATAGAAGATGATTTTGGAAATACCTTGATCGATTGGGAGGCTGAAATTGACTACAATGACGAAACGCTAAGTGACTTCTATTTACAGGGAGAAATGGTTATCGATGACAAACGCGAAATGGATGTCTCCAAGTTTGTCTATCAATATGAGTGGATTGATTGGCAAAAAGCAGCCAACGATAAGCAGGCTACCAGAACCAATATCAGAAATAAGGTGCAGATTGGTGTATATCCTGATACTCTATGCTGGATAAGGGATTTCTCCTATTCTTACAATGAGCCATTTTCCAGAAACTATTTCTGGCACCCTGCATACGATGATTATCCTGTAGTAGGTGTAAACTGGAAGCAGGCAAATGCATTCTGCCATTGGAGAACTAAAATATGGAATCAATTTAAAGGAGCCGAAGAGCCAAACACAGAAATTTTCCGTCTGCCATCCGAAGTAGAATGGGAATATGCTGCCAGAGGTGGACGAGATATTGCTCCTTATCCATGGGGAGGACCTTACGTTCGCAATGCCAAAGGCTGCCTTCTGGCAAACTTTAAACCAGGAAGAGGAAATTACCCTGAAGACGGAGGTATGCATACTGTAAAGGCAGATGCTTATTTCCCCAATGACTATGGTCTGTATACCATGTCAGGAAACGTTGCAGAGTGGACAAGCAGTGCTTTCCATGAAAATGCCTATGCTATCGAACATGATCTTAATCCGGATTACCGATATGATGCACAGGATACTGATCCCGAAGCCTATAAACGAAAGGTAATCAGAGGAGGTTCCTGGAAAGATATTTCATACTACCTTCAAACAGGTACCAGAAACTGGGAATTTCAGGATACGTCAAAATCATATATTGGATTCAGATGTGTCCTTACATATCTGGGAAGATCAATCAATGATTTTTAAGCTTATACATCAAGAGGCTAATGCATCTGAACATACTTTCAGATTTTAAGATATCTATTTATTATTTAACCTTTACAAATCAAATTTTAAAATGAGTTTCGTAAAAACAAAAAACTTTAAGTATTTAAAGAATTTACTTATCGGTATTGGAGCAGCAGTAGTTATGATTGGTGCTTTAGGTAAACTAAATAGTACTTCGTGGGGAGGATTGGCAATTACTGCAGGACTTTTAGTAGAGGCATTTTTGTTTGCCATGTTAGGATTACTGGGACCTGAAAAAGATTATTACTGGGAAAAATTATATCCGGGATTGGATGATTACCATTCAAATATAGCATCAATCACTGCGGGAGGTACATCTTCACCCCAAAGATCTTTGAATGCTGACGTCGTGGAAAAAAATCTGGGAGGTATGCTCGATGAACTTCAAGCTATGTCCAAGAGCTTGGGTTCACTTAAGGCACTTCAGGAAGTTGACTTTTCTCAGACAGGTGATCAGCTGAAAACTATGAATAATTTTTATCAGTCTATGAACGAAGCCATGAGCATCCTTAATTCCAGTGTGGAAGATACTAAGCAGTATCAGGCTCAAATGGCCAGCCTTTCCAAAAATCTGACTTCATTAAACGCTGTATATGGCAGTGTGTTGTCAGCTTACCAGGTAAAAGGATAATAGAAAGATAATTATTATTTGTTAACAGATAAAATTTAAAAGATGTCAATTCCTAAGGAACCGCGTCAGTTGATGATCAACGTTATGTATCTCGTACTGACAGCGTTATTAGCATTGAATGTTTCTGCTGAAATTTTCAACGCTTTCGACATGGTAGATAAAGGGTTGGTGAAAGCCAATCAGGCACTTGACAGTTCTAACGAGTCATTGCCAACCAGAATTAAAGACAGCGCCAAGAAAAAGGCAGAACTTGCAAAATATGCAGATCGTGTAGATCAGGTACGTCAAATATCTGCTGAAGCTACACAATTTATTGAAGGTATTAAAGAAGGTCTTATCAAAGAGACTGGCGGATACATCGAAGTAGATGGTATTCAGGAACTTAAGGGCAAGAGAGATTATGATGCTACAACGCGCCTTATGGTGAATGCCGGCAGAGGTGAAGAGCTTAAAAAGAAGATGCTCGAAGTCAGAGAAGCATTTCTTAAGCTTGTGGATGAAGGTGAAGACAGAACTGGTATGGACAAGAGTCTGGCTATAAATATTGACGATGATACCTGGAAAAAGTCCGTCAATAAAAAACAAAACTGGTCTGATTTTACTTTCGGTCATATGCCACTTGGTGCTTGTATGCCTATTTTCTCAAAGTTTGCCAATGATGTCAAAAGTTCTGAGGCAGCTATATTGAATTATCTTGCAGGAAAGGTAGGTCTTACAGACGATATCGTCCTCAATAAGTTCAGAGTAGTTTCTGCACCTAAGAAATCCTACATTATTAAAGGTGAAAGCTTTGAAACAGATATCTTCCTTTCTGCAGCTGCAGATCAGGGAAGTAATACTGGTGTTTCTATTACAGTTAATGGCCAGAGACTTAGTGTTGATAAAGAAGGAAATGCTAAATGGAATCAGGCTGCCAATGCAGTAGGCGTTAAGAAATATCAGGCTGCGGTAAGTGTTACAAACCCCGTTACCGGAGAAACAAATACCTATAAGAGTGAGTTTGAATATGAAGTTGGAGAACGTTCTGTTACAGTTTCTGCTACAAAAATGAACGTTTTCTACATCGGTGTTGATAACCCTGTTGAGGTTTCAGCAGCAGGTGTTCCTTCCGCTCAGGTAAAAGTTTCTATGGATGGTGGTAATATTACTAAAAACAGCGATGGTACTTACAATGTTACTGTAAGCGGCCCTCCGGGCAGAGATGCAAAAATTACTGTGTCTGCTCCTGGTGTCAACTATTCAAAGGCATACAGAATTAAAAGAATACCTGACCCGGTTCCTTCTCTAGGCCCTAAAGAAAGAGGAGGAAAAATCGGTAATGGTACTTTCAAAGGTTTAGGAGGTCTGGTACCTACCCTTGAAGGTTTTGATTTTGATGCAAAATGTAACATCGGAGGATTTTTACTGGTTAGAATTGCCAAGAGACAGGATCCGGAATTTGCTCCAAATCAGGGCGCTAAAATTTCAGGACAGGCTGCTACCCTTCAGGCTAAAGCTGTGCCAGGAGATAAATTCTTCTTTCAGGATATAAAGTGTAAGTGTCCAGGAGACCCTGCAGAGCGTAACTTAGGACAACTTGTATTTGATATTCAATAATAATATTCCATTAGAGAACGAATATTTTTTCATGGTTCGTTGTTAAAAGTGTAAAAAATGAAAATATTAAAGAATTTTAGCCAGATGTTTTTCTTTGTGATCCTCTTCGGGATGACAGCTCAGGCACAAACTGAAAAAACAGAATCATCAGTTCCATCAGAAGATATTTTTCTGGATGATGTTGTAGAAAAGAAGCTTGTTAAAGAAAATCGTCTATTGCCTTATCAACCTATAAGAGAGGCTGATATTCCGTGGGAAATGCGCGTACAACGCGTTATTGATACACGCGAAAAACTGAATCTTGTATTCAAAAGTCAGGAATTGAACCTTTTCAATGCCCTGGTTGGTATGGTTAGAAATGGCGACATCACAATATTTTCTGATGAGAAGTTTAAAAATATCCTTACTGCAGAAGATATCGACAAAAAACTTTCATCTATTGATACCATTACGGATTTTGATTACGATACGTATACGGAAGTAATTAAAATTGTAAAAAATGACATCAACTGGGAAAATATTTATTCTTACAGAATTAAGGAGATTTGGTACTTTGATAAGGAAACATCAACCATGCGCAATAAAATTTTAGGTATTGCCCCTATTTATGCAAGCCCTAAAGATGAGCAGAATGGTATTCCTCCTAGTCCCTTATTCTGGGTTTATTATCCTGAAGCAAGAGAGTCATTCTCCAAGCAAAGAGTATTCAATGATTTCAATGATATATCACCTAATACATGGGCAGAAGTGTTTGACAACAGGCATTTTACCAGCTATGTATATAAGAGGTCAAATGTTCTTGATTACAGATTAAAGGATTTCTATGCTGCAAATCCTGATGCTGAAAAGGATATGAGCGGTATCGATATGTTATTGCATTCAGATAAAATTAAAGCGGAACTATTCAATATAGAACACGATTTGTGGGAATATTAAAAAGTCTGCAATGTTTTACAAAAGGCCCTGAACAAGGGCCTTTTTTTTTATGGCATATAGATAATAATTTAAATCTGGGAATCTTCCTGATCACAAAGAAACTTATATGATCAGAAGTACTTAGAATCACATAATTTTCTTTAGTACTTTAAATGTGTAAAAACTATGGATAATTTGAGATTTAGCGGTTTTAGATAAATGTAGTATATCCATTACCTTTGCACTATTAAATTTATAATATAGATGGAAGGCTTAAAGAAAGTAGAGTCAGCGCTGATATCGGTTTATCATAAAGATGGACTTGATGAAATTATACATTATTTAGGAAAAAATGGTGTTACATTAATCAGTACCGGAGGAACCCGCGAATTTATTGAAAAATTGGGTTATCCTGTAGTAAAGGTAGAAGACGTGACTCAATATCCGTCAATTCTGGATGGTAGGGTAAAAACACTGCACCCTAAAATATTTGGCGGCATTCTTGCCAGGCGAGAGGAAAAACACCTGGAAGAAGTAAATAATTTTGATATTCCACTTATAGATCTTGTTATAGTAGATTTATATCCATTTGAGGAAACAGTCAAATCGACAAGTATTGAAGCGGAAATCATTGAAAAAATTGACATAGGCGGCATTTCGCTTATCAGGGCAGCTGCCAAAAACTATTATGATACAGCAGTAGTAGCTTCCAGGGATAGTTACCATGAACTTCTTCAATGGTTAAGTACCCAGCATGGCGCCTTATCATTGAGTCAGAGGAAAATTCTGGCAAGCGAGGCATTTGCTGTTAGTTCTCATTACGACACAGGGATATATTCTTTTTTTACAGAGGATAAAAGTGATTATTTCAAGTCCAGTATTATGGATTCAAAACCGCTTCGCTATGGGGAAAATCCACATCAAAAGGCATATTATTATGGGAAACTTGAAGATCAGTTTACTTTTTTTGGTGGTAAGGAACTATCCTACAATAATCTTGTGGACGTTGATGCTTCGCTTTCGTTGATACATGAGTTTATTCATGATGATCCTACATTTTGTATCATAAAGCATACCAATGCCTGCGGTGTCGCCACAAGAAAGTCAATTTTAGAAGCATATGTTTCTGCACTTGCCTGCGATCCGGTATCTGCCTTTGGTGGCATATTGGTAGCCAACACAGAGATTGATGGTTCCACCGCTGTAGAGATAAGTAAAATCTTTTATGAAGTACTTTTAGCACCATCCTATACGGAGGAAGCACTTAAAATTTTAACAGCTCAGCCAAAACGGATTATCATAAAATGCAATCAGTGGTCGGTGCAAAGGACGGCCTTTAAATCATTACTGAATGGTGTTATTTTTCAGGATGCTGACCTGCACACAGAATACACCTCCGAATTTAACAATGTTACAGAAAGGTGTCCAGACAAGCATCAGTCCGATGACCTGGTGTTTGCCCTGAAATGTGCCAAGCATTTAAAATCAAATACTATGGTTTTAGTCAAAGACCGTCAGATGATAGGTATGGGATGCGGGCAGACATCCCGGATTGATGCTTGTGCTCAGGCTATCGGCAAGGCTAAAAGTTTTGGTTTTGACCTTATAGGTGCTGCAATGGCATCCGATGCATTTTTCCCATTTCCGGATTGTGTGGAGCTTGCTTATCAGTCAGGCATCAATGCAGTAGTTCAGCCGGGTGGTTCTATAAAAGATCAGCTGAGTATTGATTTTTGCAATGCAAATGGTATAGCAATGGTATTTACAGGCTACAGGCACTTTAAACACTAAGGATTTGAATCTCGTAGTAGATGTCGGAAATTCAATGGTCAAAGCAGCCATTTTTTCAAAAAATGGTGATGCTATTGACACCTGCCGTTTTGCTGGAAATAATATTGAAACGCTACGTCAACTGGTAGCTCCATTTAGAATAGAGAAAGCACTTTTGGCAGCATCTGGCAATATTTCTGAGGCAGTACTTGAATTTATGAGTGGATTTCGCTATTTGGTTTTTAATGATGAATTATCCCTCCCGATTAGAATAAACTACGAACAACCTTCAAAAATCGGAAAAGACAGAATAGCTGGCGCAGTTGCTGTATGTCGAAAATATCCGGATAAAAACAACTTATATATCGATATGGGCACCTGTATTACCTACAATCTGATCAGGGAAGGTGTGATATTTGAGGGCGGAGCTATTTCACCCGGGATTAAGATGCGTTTGGACGCTATGCACCATTTTACAAAATCTTTGCCTGAGGTTCAGGTGGATGGAACTCCTGAATTCCCGGTTTTTGATACGAAAAAGGCAATGAGGGCTGGTGCCATGCAGGGTGCAATTTTTGAAATAGAGCAATTTATATTGTCATTTCAAAATAAATATGAAATAAATAACGTAATAATAACAGGAGGGGATGCTTATATTTTTGAGAAGTCAAGTAATTTTAAGATATTTGTCCACCCAAATTTAGTCCTGGAAGGCTTGAATGAAATATTGGAATACAATGCACAATAAATATTTATTTCTCTGTTTGCTGATGGTTTCACTTTTAGAAGTGAGTTTAGGTCAGCAAAATGAGAACAGTCCCTATTCCCGTCTGGGTATTGGAGAGTTAAGTGATATGAATTTCAATAATTCACGTCAAATGGGTGGATTAGGCGCTTCATTACTTGATGCCTATCATATCAATATTGTAAATCCGGCCAGCCTCAGCTTTTTAAATGCCACAGCATTTGACATTGGAGTTTTTGCCAAATACAACAACATTGGGGAGTCAGACAGGAGAAGTAGCATCTGGACAGGAAATATCGAATATATTTCTTTAGGTTTTCCACTTAAAAATCCAATAAATGAACTTTATGATGGTTCCAGGAGTAAAACCAAACTGGGAATGGCTTTTACACTGATGCCTCATTCAAGTGTGAGTTATAATATACTATCATCCACAACTGAAGCAGGAAATGGGCTTGTAGAAAGAAATTATATAGGTCAGGGCGGTAGTTATAAGTTTTTGTGGAGTAATAGCATAAAATACAATGATTTTTCATTTGGTATCAATGCAGGTTACATGTTTGGAAATATTAGTTATGAAAGGAATGTCAACTTTGCAGATTTACCTTTTGCTTACGATAACAGATTTTCCGCCAGTTATACATTGAGAGGCTTGTTATGGAGCACTGGCTTGATGTATACTAAAGTATTAAATGAAAAGGCAACAGAAAAAAATAAACTCACACCGGCAAAAAGGATATCAATTGGTGTTCATGGCAACAGTACAACCGGGTTCAGTACAAATTCAAGTATTTTTGAGACAGCTGTACAAACACTCATTGGTGCAACAAACCGTGATACGATTCGCGAGGTCAGTGATGTCGAAGGAAAAGGTAAACTTCCTGCAGAGTTTGGTGCCGGATTTACCTATTTCAATGGTGAAAAGTATGCTTTTGGTGTAAACTATACCTTTGCCGCATGGTCCGCATACTTTAATGATGCTAATCAGGAAAAGTCCGGAGACATGCTTGATGCTTTTAAGCTGGCGGCAGGAGGATATTACAGACCTAACTACAAATCTTTTGATAATTTCTTTGATCGGGTATATTACCGTTATGGTGTCTTTTATCACGCAGATCCACGTCAGATTCAGGGTGAACAAATTACGGGTTACGGTGTTTCCTTCGGCTTTGGGATGCCTTTTGTATTCCAGCGAAAGGTATCTAATGTAAATCTCGGAGTTGTAGGAGGATTGAGGGGTCAGCAATTACCGGTTTCTGAGAAGTATTTTAAAGTTTCTTTGGGAGTCACCTTTAATGATGATGAGTGGTTCCTAAAGAGAAAGTATAACTAAATTATTCAACCAACACTATAAAACAATTAGCAATGAATGTTAAGAATGTGAATATTTTTTCATTATGCACTTTTATCGGGGTGATGCTGTATGCAGGTCTAGTTACTGCCCAGTGTGACAACTGGGTTGGAAAACCAAATCAGTCAGATGCTGAAAACGCTCATTCTATATATCGCCAGGCTATCAAGATGAAAGATATGACCATAGCTTTCGAAAACTGGCAGACAGCATATAAACTTGCCCCTGCAGCCGATGGAAAGAGGGATTACCACTTTCTGGATGGGGTGGATTTTTACAAGCAAATGTGGACTGAATCTACAGATCCCGGGAAAAGAACCGAGTATGCTGCTATTATGCACAGGTTATATAAGGAGGCAGTTTCATGTTATCTGAATGGTACCCTTACCACAACTCAAAACACGGAAGAGTCTAAAAATGCAAGATTGGGATTTATTTATGGCCGAATGGCATATGATATGTTTTATTATGTAAATACACCATATGTGGAAACCATTGAAGCGCTCGACAATTGCATCAAATATGCAGGAGACCAGGCAGAGTATATTATACTTGATATTTATCCAAAGATCATAGTATATCAATTCAAAAATGCCTATATGACCAAGGGCAAGGCAGTTGAACTGTACAAAAGGCTAAATCAAATAGCTGAATATAATATTTCCAACAATGAAAGATATGCACAGGGCTATCAGCAGGCGCAGGCCAATATGGAATATACATTCTCTGAGGTGGCTCTGGAATTGTTTGATTGTGAATACTTTAAAGAAAAGCTCGTTCCTGAATTTGAGGAAAACAAGGATAATCCAGATGTGATGAAGCGCGTTATAGCAACTCTCAAGTCTGCAGGTTGCCCGGAAACTGATTCTACCTATATGGCATTGGATAAATACTGGAAAGAATATGCGACAAAGTTCAATGAGCAATTGCAGGCAGAATATGATGCAAATAACCCTGCCTCTGCGGCAAAACGACTTTTCGATGAAGGCAAGTTTTCAGAATCTATTGCCAAATACAGGACTGCAATCTCCGACGAATCAGATAACGAAAAGAAGGCTACATACTTATTTGCCATAGCATCAATACAATTCAGAAAATTGAACCAATACTCAGAAGCCAGAAAAACGGCCTACGATGCGGCAAAGCTCAGACCAAACTGGGGTAGACCTTACATGCTTATTGGAGATATGTACGGAAAAACGGCCAGATCATGCGGTGACAGCTGGAACCAGCGTTTGGCAATACTTGCAGCTATTGATAAGTATAGTCAGGCGCGTTCAATTGATGAAGACGTTGCCGGCGAAGCAAATCAGCGTATCAATGCTTATTATGGATCTTTACCACCCAAGGATGAAGGGTTTATGAGGGGTTTAAAAGAGGGCGACAGTGCCAGCGTGGGATGCTGGATAGGTGAATCCGTAAGATTGCGATTCCGATAATAATATAAAAAAAGGCCCGGTACATTTCCGGGCCTTTTTTATATTGCACTCATCATCTGTGCGCAAATGATGGCACCATATGTTCCCAATGCATAACCTAAAACGGCAAGTAATACTCCCACAGGGGCAAGTGCAGGACTGAAAGCCGAGGCTACAACCGGAGCAGAAGCTGCACCGCCGACATTGGCCTGACTTCCAACAGCAACAAAGAAAAATGGAGCACGAATTATTTTTGCTACAATTATTAAAACGATAACATGGGTTAGCATCCATACCAGACCGATGAGAAACAATCCCAAATTATCAAAAACCTGGGCAAGATTCATTTTCATACCTATTGTTGCCACCAAGATATAGATAAAGACAGAGCCCCATTTTGAGGCACCGGATCCCTCAAGATCGCGGGCTTTGGTAAAGGAAAGTAAAAGTCCTATGGTGGTAGCATATACTACAATCCAGAAAAAATCACTTATAAGTGCTGTCATGCCATAGGCAGTGAGAAATTCCTTTTGAGCTTCCATAATAGGCATGGTAAAATCTGCCAGCAAGTGGGAAAGTCCTACGCCACCGAATGCCGTAGCCATAAGAATAATTAAATCAGTCGTTGAAGGATTTTTTTCTATGCTGCTGCTATATTTGCTCATGCTCTCCTGAAGTGCTAAAATGGCACTATTATCTGCTTTAAGCCAAGTATCAATTTTCTGACTTATACTTGCGCCATACAGCAGAAATCCCATCCATATATTGGCTACCACAATATCGATTACCAGCATGGTACCAAAAAGATTATCATTTACCTGATATACCTCTTTCATTGCTGTTTGATTTGCACTACCACCTATCCAGCTGCCTGCTATGGTGCTCATGCCTCTCCAAAGTTCTCCTTCTACACCTTCAATAGTTCCCGGCATAACATAGCTTGCAAATAAAAGTGCTACAGGCCCTCCAAGTATTATGCCAGCTGTAGCTGCGAAAAACATGATCAGGGACTTCGAACCCAGTCCTATGAGCCCTTTCATATCAATACTCAGACACAGCAAAATAAGACTTGCAGGAAGCAGGTATTTTGAAGCTACTGAATATAATTTGGATACATCTCCTGAAATCAGATTTAGGGGATAGTTAAACAATGCCGGAATAAAATAACAAAGCAGTAATGGCGGAATAAATCTGTAAAATTGTTTCCAGGCTTTTGATTTTAATGTTGATGTATAAAAAACAATTGCCAGCGCTACAAAAAGTAATCCCAGTACAATAGCATCATTGGTAAATAAGGGCCCCGTCTCCATGGTAAAAATTTGTGATGTAAAAAACTTGTCAGTTAAGGCCCAAAGATATGTCAATGGGGAGAATTTAGTGGTAATTTCTTTATCGAAAGTACACGCTGTAATAATTGACCTCGTAAAAGCAACTACTTATCAATCTCATATATATCTTCGCTTGTCTGCTGTATCTTTTTTGCGAATAACCAGCATCTTTTGATGCGTGGATTGGTAGATCCTGTTGATTTCCTGAATTTTTTGATATCGCTTAAACTTAAGCGTATCGGGATTTTGAATATGATGTATATTGAGTAAAACATCCAGATCGGACATACTTATTTGAAAATCATTCCAGTTAAGAATTTGCTGTATAACGGTTTTATGATGTACACTTGACTTAGTCCGACTCCGTTTTATAATGCTCACTAAAATGATTATAATAATTAATATCAAAACCCCTAATCCAGCGATTTTTAATTTATTATTTAAAGGAAATCGACTGGCAGATACCGGTAAATATTTTTCACGAAGCTCTTGTTCAATATGATAGTTTTCAACTGTATCCATCGATTGATTATATACACTTAGTCTGTCTCCCATTATGTGGAAAAATGCTAATCTTTGTGGATTAAAATATGATGATGCCATCATACTGAGGTCGGATTCGTACAATTGATGGGTCTGTTTATCAAATATGAGTATAGGTCTGTCATGGGGAAAATATATATACCTTTCAAATTCAATATCTTTTTGATTACAGCGATTTTTAAACCATTCTCCGGAAAAAACTGGTTCATAATGCTCAATTGATCTGTTAGGCAGATCAATAATGATGCTTTCATTTCCTAACAACTGAAGCCCTTCAGGAACCTTAAAGGCAAGGGAATACTTCAAGTCTTTTGTGCAGGGAACCAATTCCCAGTCCCCTTCTTTAAATGAAAATTTGATTACCTGCCCATGAGCATTCCAGAATCCATAACCTCCAAAAGAATATATCTGATTCTGAAAAACAAAATTTTTACTGTAGAAATTATGTCCGAATAGTACACCTTTATACAAATTTTTCCATTCTCCGGATTCCCATTTATAAACATCAAATCTTCCTCTCGCTACAGCGTAAACCTGGTCTCCTATTTCCAACAAATCCAGTCTGCCAATTTTAAGTGCTTTGGCTTCAAGTCGTTTTTCAAGCTCTATGGCTGCTCTGAATATTGGACCAATCTCTGAAGTATCCGCTCTTTTACCCTTGTCTTCATAGAAGAGGTGTACTTGTCCAAAAAGATTATTATTGAGACATAAAGAGATAAAGACCAGCCAAACCGAAAACGCTTTACAATGCAAATTGCCGTTTTTATTTTTAGAATTATAAAACATCTATTATTTAATCACTACAAAAATGAAAAAATATTATCATAATCGTAGTAGTCGTAGAAAAGTATTTATGCACCAGTGTATCTGAACAAAAAGATACAGTTAGAATATATCAATTCTTGAATTCAACAAACAAATGCAACTTAAATCGAGGAGAAGAATATGAAGTTTTTCCAAATGAAAGGGCCGAAGCCCCTTCACTTGAAACGGTTAAACTTCTTAATTTGTGTCCTCGACCAAAAGTTGCAAATTATGAGTCATTTAACCTTAAAACAAAGGTACACAATTGATATGATGAATAAGCAAGGCTATACGCAAATTGACATAGCCCAAGCTATAGAAAGAGATAAATCGGTTGTGAGCAGGGAACTTAAGCGAAACTGTGATCGCAGGTCTGGCACTTACCGGCATGAACTGGCACAGCGCAAATATGAAAAGCGGCAAAAAGGAAAGCCCAAACATATTGTTTTTACTGCATCTATTCAGGCAGAAGTCGAGAATCTCATACAACAGGATTATAGCCCAGAGCAAATTGTTGGCATTAGCAAGAAGCTGCAAAAAGCTACAGTATCGGTTGAACGCATTTATCAACATATTTGGGTGGACAAAAAGAAAGGGGGCTCATTGTTCCTCCATCTCAGACATAGGGGTCGACATTACAGAAAACGTGGGGCGGCAAAAGATTCCAGAGGTATTATAAAGAATCGGGTTGATATCGAGAAAAGACCTGAAATAGTCGAAAAACGAACAAGATTTGGAGATTTGGAGGTGGATTTAATCATTGGTAAAAATCATAAACAAGCGATTGTTACCATTAACGACAGGGCTTCCGGTATGTTAAAAATGAAAAAAGTACCCTCAAAAACAGCAGATGTGGTAAGCCAGGCAATCGTGGAAGCACTACAAGGTTGGATACCTTACATTCACACCATAACGGGGGATAATGGTAAAGAATTTGCAGGACACCAAGAAGTTTCAGAGCAACTGGGTATACAATATTATTTTGCTAAACCTTATCACGCCTGGCAAAGAGGCAGTAATGAAAACCTCAACGGATTGATACGACAGTATTTTAAAAAATCAACTGACTTTCATCAGATTACCGACCAACAAATAAAATATGTAGAGGACAAACTAAATAACAGACCCAGAAAGCGATTTAATTATGAAAATCCTACCTTTGTAATGAATCAATTTTTATTTAACCCAAAAGTTGCATTTGTAACTTGAATCCAGCCTTCTATAAGAATAATAGGATACTAAACGACTTGCTTTTATTTAATTTTAGGCTGCTTTACAAAAAATAAAAAACCATTCTCTTCCCCGATCAATGTAAACTGAGGCAGTGTATCCAATCTTGAACGATGTATGTTTTTTACAGAAAGAAAAACAGGTATATCCCAGTCTTCATTGGCCAGTATTTCAAGCGGCTTTGCTGACATAACCTGTGGTTGCTTATCTGTATAAAACAGGTGTGCATAGCTCTTATATCCTGCTGTACCAACATAAACTTCTTTACCTTTCAGACTTTTAAAAAAACGGATATTGGCACCTTGTGTATATTGTTCAATTCTCGGGATTATCATGGCGGTAAATAGTAGCATGGAAACGGCTACACTTCCGAATAATATCCAGCCACTAGTTTTTATTTTATTTTTTCTCAACAACCACCATCCCGCGGTTGTCCCTGTCAATAATACGAATCCCGAAATCCATTCCCATCCGGACCATAAAACATTGGCAGATAAATTGGCTGCAGCAAATTCATCTTTGATATATGGGATAACCTGAGATTTCCAAAGCGGGAAAATACCAATGCCAATAAACATTACCCCTATGATCAATGAAAATAACAACCCCGCAATCCACCAGTTGCCCAAAGACCATTTTTTGTTGGATATCTGACCGTGCATATACCATGCAGCAAAAAAAGTTATAGGATAGTAAGCAAATGAAGAATAATGCAATATTTTAGTAGTACTTGCACTAAAAACTATCAAAACCACAAGTAAAACGGACAGCATCCATTTTTTAAAATCAATATCCTCACTTTCACGATAATGATACATCGCCTTCAAAGCCAGCAATGAAGAAGGGAAGCATCCCAGCAACAAAACAATAAAGTGATAGTAAACAGGTTGTCCATGCCCAGCATCACTGGTTGTGAAAATTTCTATTTGCCGTCTTGTAAATTCCTCTATAAATGTCCATCCATACTTATAGGTTTCATACCCGTACCATATTGTGGTCGTTAAAAAAGTTGTCAGTGCATATACCAATATGTCTCTGGTATTAGTTACAGGTCTGAACTTCTTCATCATCCAGAATACACAAAAGCTTAAAAATATAAGCAGAAATCCCACCGGACCTTTTGTAAGCACAGCCAATCCGGTATAAAGACCTGCAAGACCGACATGTTGAGTTTTTCTGTACCGGTCTGGTTGTCCTATACTGCTCCATAACTGTATAATGGCAAGGAACATAAATACATTAAACAGCGGATCAATAATACCTGATCTGAAATAGAGATGAGGCAATAATGATCCTAAAAATGATAAGGACCAGAAAAGACCCAGCCAGTGGTCCTTTATTTGCCTTCCGGTGAAATACAATATAATCAGCACAATACACCCAAGTACGGCATTGGGAAATCTTGCCGCCCATTCATTGACGCCAAACATATACATGGATAATGACTGTAACCAAAAAAACAAAGGAGGTTTTTCAGTGAATGGTTGAAAATCTATCTGGACCCGGGAATAAGTCTGCGTTAGCAGCATTTCTCTGGCAGATTCTGCAAAGTTTATTTCATCCCAGTCAAACAAATGGACACTCCCCAGGAAAGGAAAGAAAAAAAGACTGCCGGCAATGCACAGCCATAAGGCGGTAGTCCATTTTTGGTTCATGACCTATTAAAAATTAAGGATTTTTCGGCTTGGCTCATTTTGCCCACTTTAATGCCGGAATTTACCA
>Ga0172372_10004509_pt1 | contig 19749 bp, 26 predicted proteins | sample LakKiv5m_2_FD_114544 | JGI IMG/M metagenome (GOLD analysis project Ga0172372, IMG submission 114544) | Freshwater microbial communities from Kabuno Bay, South-Kivu, Congo - kab_092012_9.5m | ecosystem: Environmental > Aquatic > Freshwater > Lake | place: Democratic Republic of the Congo...
CGTGACGGCCTGCGTCGACTCGACCCGGCTTGGTGTCGACTCAACGACGTCGAGCAGATCGACGACGAGGAGCTCGACGAGCTTATCGGCGAGGTCGAGGAGGCCGTCGAGGCCGGGCTGATCGTCGTCGCGCCGAGGGAGCCATGAGCAACAGAGAAGACATCCTCCGCATGGCGCGTGAGGCGGGGTGGACAGATTATTCACTTATGCACCCGGTTGAGCTCCGGCGACTGCAAATTTTTTACACCCTCGTTGCCGCCGACGAGCGCGACCGCGCAGCGCGAATCATCGAAGCGCAGGACGTTGATCCTGCGTTCAAGGCGCGCATGGCTGCGGCGATTCGCCGCTCATCCCTCCCCTAATAGTCTCTCCCCCGCCGCGCTGAGCACGAGCTGCTCGCGCGACTTGCGGTGCCGGTCCAGGTACTCGCGCACCAGAACCAATCCATCGAGACGCATCGCCGTAAGCTCGGCGAAGAATTCGCGCCGGTTGCCGATCGTCTTTTGCGCCTTGAACGAGTCGCCGGCGCCGCGCGCCGTCTCGTGCGGGCTCAGCGGCACGCCGCGCTGTTCTGCCGCGTGGATCACTCGGAGAATCTCAACGCGTTTCGATTGTCGCATCACATTGCGCGCAAAAGCAGCTGACGGCACCTGCCCGAAGCGTCGGAACACCTTTGCGCTTGCGTCGAACTCAAGCTTGATCTCGGCCTGCATCGGTCCGTGGTTGCACTTTTCGTGCCGCAGCGTGACGGCATCTTCGTCGCGCGTCATCGCCCAGCGCGAGCGCGCGGAGTTGTTCCAAGCGGTCGAGCCGCTGAACGTCGTGTTGGTGTCGGCGGACACGCCACCGCGCACGCTCGCCTTGTCGACGTGCGCAAGCAGCAGCACGGCCGCGCCGGAGTGCATCGCGATCGAGTTGAGCGCGCGCATGAAGCCGCGGACCTCGGAGCGGTCGTTCTCGTTGGCCGAGAACACGTCGCTCGCGTTGTCGACGATCACCACGTCGGCTTGGTGCCGATCGACGGTATCGGCGAGCCACTGCATGCGTGGCGTCGCCTGCCCGTCGCGCCAGAGCACCGAGTCGGACTGCGTCAAGTCGTAGACGTAGAGTCGGTCCTGCAGGTCGGCGAGCCCGGCGCCGAGATCCTGGACAATGTTGGACAGGCGGAAGTGAACCGTGCGCTGCTCGTCCTCGGCGCTCACCACGAGCACGCGCAGGGCCTCGAGCGGCTCGCCCAGGAACGTGCCGCCGAGCGCGAGCGCGGCCGCGAGCTGCAGGCTGAGGTTGGACTTGCCGACGCCTCCGTTCGCAGACAGCAGGGTGGTCGTGCGTGCCGGGAGCCAGCCGCGCCAGTGGAATGTGGCCGGTTCGATGGCCGCTTCGGCCAGGCTCGACCAGTCGAGCGGGCTGAGCTCAGCCGCCGCCTCTGGCGCCTTCTCCGGCGATCTCAGGTCGATGGTCACCGACCCCTGCGCCTGCGGCCGGAACTGCTCAGCGGAGCTTACAAGCCGCGGTATGTCGGCGTAGCGGTCTTGCCAGCGCTTCGAGCGGTCGGGGTTGAGCTCGAGCAGAGCGCGCAGGTGGTTGACGACCATCCCGGCGCCGGCATTGGCCGAGACGAACTTGGCTGCGAGCTGCGTCAGCGGGTCGTGCAGGCTCGAGCCCGAGAGGATCTTCTGGATCAGGTCGGCATGCGGCGTCCCGGCCGGCGCGGGTGCCTCGCCTGGCGCGGCCTGGGCTTGACTGCGCACCGCCGCGAGGTCGACGCCGAAGACGTTCAGCGCATCCTCGAGCGTGAGCCGGTGGTCAGGGTGCCAGGCCAGCAGGCGCGTCGGGTGGGCCGCGCCGGCCTTCGTGTTGGTGCCGACGGGCAGGCGCACATACCGCACCAGGTTGTTGCCGCTCTGGTCGGCGTGGATGAGCTTTGCCGCGACGAGCGCGTGCAGGACAGCGTCGAGCAGCACCGGGTCGCGCGTGTCAGGGTCGTCTTGGTCGAGCAGCACGCCGATCTGATGCTTGCCGGGCGACGTCTCTAGGACGTAGCTCGCCTTGCCGTTCAGCTCTGCCGGGTTGGCGTCGTCCGCGACGAGCACGGCAAGCGCGTCGAAGTTGCTCTTGACGCGGCGTGGCCCGCTGTGCATGGCGAGGCGCGCGACGCTGAAGTAGCAGTTGTCGGCGCCCCGCTTGTCGATCATCAGCTGCTGGTTGGCGGTCGCGAGCCAGAGCTGGCCCGACCACGCGCTCGGGTCAGCGCTGCCAGGGTCGGCGCGAAACGCACACACCCAACCATGCGCGTCGCCGAGCGGACCGTAGACCGCCAAAAGGAACTCGGAGTTGGTGAGCATAGGCGCCCCGCTCAGACGTTGACGAGGTCGGTGAGCGTGAGCTCGATGCGCTCCTTGCGCGCGTGTTTGAGGATCGCCGGCCAGTGGCGCTGGGGAACGTGCCCGCCCGTGCCGCGCGCGGCGCTCGGCATCATCCATCGAGAGACGGCGCTCGGGCTGAGTTCGAGGGCGCGTGCGGCGGCGCGCACGCCCCCGAGCTTCTGGACGACTTCGCGCGCGGGACTCAGTTGCTTCGGCATAGGGAACTCGGGTGCAAGGTTGCAGGGAGGGCCCGAAGGTGCTTTACTGTTGTGGAATTGTCAACACCCAAGAGCGATGCAAACGAGGCACCACAAACCATGAAAGCGAAAAAGGTCGACACGACCTGGTTCAAGGACCGACTCGCCGAGCGCGACCTGTCGATGCGCATGGACGGTTGACATCTCTGACATCAAAGAATCCGCGCCGAATCGCCGCGCCTCGGGACGTGCCGGTGAATGGTGTCGCGGCGCAAATCCGCGCGCCTGAGTTGATGGAGGATGGATGGATTCTCTTTGCCGGCGCGTTCGATTCGCGCGTGGCGGGTGTGATTGATCGCCTGTGTATCGTCGAGATCGCGAACGGCGGGCACGTCGTCGGCACGCTAAAGCGCGGCTACGAGGCCGAGCGCTGGAACGTCGTGCCGTTCGTGCGCGGCGCGTCGTTCGACAATGTGCGCGTCGTGGCTGCGGCGCCGGTGCTGTGGATTCGCCCGGTATAACCGGGCCTTTTTGCTGTAACTGTTGCGGTATTCGGAACACCGTGTTACCGTCGCATCTCCCCACACGAGGCAAACCCATGAACGCTGTGACATTGGCACGCGATTGGCTCGCTGCAAAGCGAGCGGAACAAGAGGCGGCAACGAATCGTCTCGCGATCGAGGCTCAGATCCTGAGCCTGCTGCCGGCTAAAGAAGAGGGATCGAGCACGACGGTGCTCACGAACGGTTGGAAGGTCAAGGCGACCGGCAAACTCACCTATCGCGCCGACATCGACAAGTTGCTCGCGCTCACCGCGTCCTGGCCGCAGAAGCCGGTCAAGACGAAGGTCGAGGCGGATGAGTCGCTGTTGAAGGCGATCCGCACCGACCGCCCCGACCTCTGGCGCCAGATCGCGCCGGCGATCACCGTCAAGCCCGCAAAGACCTACATCGTCGTGGAGACCGCAGATGGCATTTGACCTGAAAAGCATACGCAAAAACGAAGCGCTCGCCGCGCCTCGCATCCTTGTCTACGGGGTTGAAGGTATCGGCAAGTCGACCTTCGCTGCCGGCGCGCCGTCGCCGATCTTCATCCTGACGGAGGACGGACTCGGCGCGCTGCTAGTCGATCACTTCCCGATTGCAGCAAAAATCGGCGACGTGCTCGACGCGATCGCCGCACTGTTTGACGGCGATCACAATTTTGGGACCGTCGTCATCGACTCGCTCGATTGGCTCGAAACGCTGATCTGGCGCGACATCGAATCCAAGTACGAAGCGAAAGACCTGGCTTACGGGAAGGGCGCAATGATCGCTGCGGACAAGTGGCGCGAGATCCTCGACGGACTCACGGCGCTGCGTAACGAGCGCGGCATGGCGGTCATTTTGATCGCACACACCGAGATTAAGCGCTTCGACTCGCCCGAGACCGAGCCCTACGATCGTTACCAGCCGAAGCTGCAGGCGCGATCGAGCGCGCTCGTGCGCGAGTGGTGCGATGCGGTGCTGTTCGCCAACTACAAGACGATCGTCAAAAAAGACGACGTCGGGTTCAACAAGACCGTCGCGCGCGGCATCAGCACCGGCGAGCGGCTGCTCTTCACCGCGGAGCGCCCGGCTTACATGGCAAAGAATCGGTATGGCTTGCCCGAGAGCATCGCGCTCGCGTGGCCGGCGTTCGAGTCAGCAATCAACAAAGGAAACTGAACAATGCCCGAGTTAAACTTCAACGCAGAAAGCCACGTCGCTGCCCCCCGCCCCGATCGCGAGCCGCTGCCGCGCGGCATGTACCCGGTGATCGTGATCGACTCGTCGATCAAGTTGACGCGCGCCGGCAACGGCCAGTACCTTGAGCTCGTGCTCCAGGTCGTCGACGGTCCGCACTCGGGCCGGCGCCTCTGGGACCGGCTCAACGTGAGCAACCCCAACAAGACCGCCGAGGACATCGCGAAGCGCCAGCTGCAGGAGCTCTGCCTCGCGGCCGGCGTCTCCAACCTGACCGACACCGAGCAGCTGCACGACATCCCGGTGCTCGCAGACGTCGACATCGATCGTAAGGAACCGGACCGCAACCGCGTGCAGGGTTACGCGTCGACGTCCGCATCGAACTCCCAGGCCGCGCGGCCGGCAGCGCCCGCCCCCACCGCGACCGTCAAGCCGGCTGCGCGGCCCTGGGAACGTAAGTGACATGGCTCAGGTCCCGATCTCCAAGCACAGCACCGCGGAAGCGGTCGTTCGCTGGCGAGAGAAGCAATCGCAGGAGGTGCGCGAGCACCTCGGCGCGTCGCTGATCGGGCACCCCTGCGACCGGCACCTTTGGTACACCTTCCGGTGGGCGGCGACGCCCACCTGGGAGGGCCGGATGCTGCGCCTGTTCGACCGCGGCAAGCGTGAGGAGGCAGTCGTCGTCGAGGAGCTGCGCGGCGCCGGCGTCGAGCTCTACGTTCGCGAGACCGATCGCCAAATCGAGTGCCGCGACCCGAGTGGGCACTTCGGTGGAAGCGTTGACGGTGTCGGTCGAGGATTCCCAGAGGCGCCCAAGAGCTGGGCGATCCTCGAGGTGAAGACGCACAACGGCAAGAGCTTCACCGAGCTGCGCAAGCTCGGCGTCAATGGGAGCAAGCCGCAGCACTACGATCAGATGCAGGCCTACATGGGCCTGTTAAAAATCGACCGCGCTCTGTACTTCGCCGTCAACAAGGACAACGACGAGATTTACACGGAGTGGGTGCATTTCGACGCAGATGCCTTTCGCGACTTGCAGGCGCGCGCCACGCGAGTGATCGACGCCGACACGCCCCCGCAGCGAGTGTCGGACGACCCGGCGAATTTTCAGTGCAAAAGCTGCACGCACTTCGCGCTCTGCCACGAGCAGAAGGTGGCCGAGGTCTCGTGCCGCACCTGCTGCCACGCGTCGCCGGTCGAGCGCGGCGCGTGGCGCTGCGGACAGGATAACGGTCTACTCGACAAGGCGGCGCAGCGCGCCGCGTGCGACTTGCACCTCTTCATTCCCGACCTGGTGCCGTTCGGCGAGGCGGTTGACGGTGGCGTCGCGCACGTCGAGTACCGGCACCGGGAGACAGGCAAGACCTTCATCAACGGCCCTGGCGGCTACTCAAGCAAGGAGCTCTCGGCGTCGGCGGCGGGCACCGTCACCGAGCCGATCGTCGAGGCGATGCGCGCGACGTTCAACGCAAAAGTGACCTCGAGCAGGCCGCGCCGCGGCAAGCCGGATCTCTCGAAGCTGCCGCCAGCCGAGGCATATGACCATGACTTCAATGACCCCATCCCGTTCTGACGCTGATGAGTTGGCGTGCCGCACCTGCTGGTGGGCAGCGGAATTGACTCGGTCCAAGCGGATGGTGTGGTGCAGCCACAAGGTGCATCACGGGTGGCAGTTCGAGAAGCCGAGCTGCGAGGGCAAGGGGTTTCGCCCTGACGACGACCGAGCAAGACCATGAACGAAAAACCAACCAAGCGTCATCCTTGGCGCACAACTTGGAGTGTGAAACATGAGCAACGAACCGAAACTGGTGGTCGAGCGCTTGACGATCGCGTTGGCTGGGCTCGCCGTCGTGGTGTTGGGTTTCGTGACGACTGCGGCGCTGGTTGGCTTGTTCGCCGGCCTGGTGTTGCGAGTCGTTGACGCGGTGCGCTGATGGGCCGATCGCAACGCGTCAAGGGCGCCGCGGCCGAGCGCGAGTTCACGGCTATCTTGAGCGAGCAGCTCGGCCAGGTAGTGCAGCGCAAACTCGGTCAGTCGCGCGATGGCGGCGACGACGTCCAGGTCCAGAAGTTTCGCTTCGAGGTGAAGCGCAGAGAAACTCTCGCGCTGCCTGCCTGGACGCGACAGATCGAGTCGGCCTGCGCACCCGGCGAGGTGCCGGTTGTGGCATACCGTCAGAACGGACAGTGCTGGCGGATCGTGATGAAACTGCAGGATTTTCTGCCGCTCTTGCGCGGCGAGCTCAAGCCAGAGGCAACCCAGCATGACCCAGCGTGACGAGTCGAAATCGGTGCGAGAGATCATCGACGAGGAGGTCGACCTCGCGGTCGAACGTGAGCGGCGCGCCGCCGCCCGGCTCGTGTTGATCGCCCTCGCCGGCGGCTACGCATTCGGCCTGGTGGCCGGCTGGGCGATGGGCGGGGGTTGACCAGTGGGCGGCGTGTTGCGAGAATCTCACCACCCAGTGCTTGTCACACTGGTTGACGCGGCAGGGCAGCTCGGTGTTAGCGTAAAGACGCTCCGCCGGCTGGTCGACAAGGGTGAGGTGCCGTCCTACAGGTTTGGCACCGCGATCCGAGTCAACGTCGCGGAGGTTCTTGAAGCAACCAAACGAGGCAAACCATGTCCATCTTCAAACGAGGCAAGACTTTCCACATCGACATCGCCGCGCCGAACGGCCGGCGACTCAAGCAGTCTGCTCAGACTGCTGATCGCAAAGCAGCGCAGGAGCTGCATGATCAGCTGAAGGCGCAGCTCTGGCGCCAGGTCAAACTTGGTGATAAGCAACCGCGCTCGCTGACCGAGGCCGCGGAGCGTTGGCTCGCGGAGCACCAGAACGACAGCGCGCTGCGCGACTACGCGCACCACCTCGCGTTCTGGTGCGCGCGCGCGGAGGGCATGTCGCTCACCGATATCAGTCGCGCCTGGGCCGCGGAGCAGATCGAGGGGCTCGTCACCCGCAAGGGCACGCCGGCCAGCGCGGGCACGCGCACCAACTACGTCATCACCTTGCGCTCGGTGCTCTCGACCGCGGTCCGCGAATGGGAGTGGCTTGACCAGGTGCCGGCGCTGCGCACCTACGGCAGCAAGAAGGACTCCAGCAAGATGCTGATCGCGACGCCTGCCCAGGCGAAGGCCCTGCTCGAGGTGCTGCCGGCGCACCTGCGCGCGGCGGTCGGCTTCGCGTTTATGACTGGCTTGCGCAAGTCGAACGTCTTCGGCCTGACTTGGGACCGGGTGGATCTTACGCGCGGTGTCTGCTGGGTGCACCCGATCGACACGAAGGCGGGCAACCTGATCGTCTGCCCGCTCAACTCGGCCGCGCGCGCCCTGCTCAAGCAGCAACCGCGTGTTGCGGGAGAGCAACGGGTGTTTCCGGTCGAGGCGCCCTGCTTCCACCAGTGGCGCCGCTACACCCAGCGGGCGGGGTTGCCGGCGGGGTTCCGCTTCCACGACATCCGCCATACGTTCGCCTCCTGGGCGGCGATGGACGGGGTCGACCGGAAGACGCTGCAGGACATGGGAGGCTGGAAGACGTCGGCGATGATCGACAACTACGTCCACCTGCCGGTCAGTCACTTGGTCGATGCAGCCGAGCGATTGGCGACCCGGCTGCAGTGACTTGGGACATTCACGTCCCATTTACGTCCCATCAGGCACCTAACCATTTTTCAGAAATCGCGTAAGTGCTTGATTTTGTTGGTAGCGGGGGCAGGATTTGAACCTGCGACCTTCGGGTTATGAGAATGCCTCAACACCTTGCGGAATCAGCAAGTTGTTGAAATTCTTGGACTGCGATGGACCCCGCTACCCCTGTTTTCCACGATCTACGTCCCAACTACGTCCCAATCTTTGACCCTCGGAAATAGGCCGCGCCGTCGCTGACAACGCAGAGCTCGGGCTCCAGCAGGCGCCCGCGGTGGAAGGTTAGCACAGCGAAGCCTGACGCCCAGTTGAGCGGCCCAGCCTCCGTATAGCCGAACTGGGGCCCCTTCGGCTCCGCCAGGCTCCCAGTGTCCACCCCGAACCTGCGGCCCCTGTAATCGCTCCACGGTGTGTATTGCAGCTTGTGAAGGTGCCCATGCACATAATGAGTGCCGGCGCGCAGCGTGCTGTTGTACGCGGCGTGGACGCCACCGCTGACAGGCCGGTGCCGGAGCACGGTCCACCCGTCGGTCTGCGGGTTGACGTGCAACGCCCAGCCGGCGCGCCACCTCGGCAGGTAGTCGATGAGCGTGGTTCCGTCCATCTCCTCCATCTCGGGGGCGTTGGCCGAAAGGTAGTTCTCCAGCCGGCTGTCATGGTTACCCTGCGTCCTGATCAGCTGCGCGCTGCCCGCGGCGCGCTCGATTTCGGCGCAGCGGTCCTGCGTCGCGTGGATCTCCTCGCGCAGGGTGGGTTGCTTTTCCCAGAGCTGCCGCGGGTGGCGACTGACGCGGGCGCCGTCCAGGATGTCGCCGTTTAGCACCACCGCCGCCGGCTTGAGATCCTTTGCGAGCCGGCAGAAGGCCTGGTGCGCGACGGTGACGATCTGCGGCCAATAGTGCGCGTCGCTGCCGACCAGCACGACCCCGTCGCTGATGCTGATCGACATCTCCGACTCGTACCGGCGTGCGCGATCCTCCGCGACCTTCTCCAGCCGCCGCGCGATCGCGTTCGTGCCGCCACCCTGGCCAATCTGCGAGTTGATGGACCGCAGCGTGATCCCGTACTGACCCTCCAGGCTACGCCGGCGGGCGTGTACGTTACGCACGCCCATGCCTAAGATTTTCGCAACCTCGCGAGGTTTGCCGACCCGCCGAAACGCGTCGATGAATTCCTCGTCGCTGCACAGTTTGCCTCGCATTTAATCCTCGCGCGTAACCTTGATTTTCAGATCCTTGCGGCGGCGAGCGGTCTCGGCGTCGTCGCGCATGGCGCGCCACTCGAGGTGCCCGTCGACAAGGCGAATCTCTTCTCGATGCACGAGCGCGCAGTCGCAACACTCGTTGTGCGTGTAGCCACGCACCCGGTACCACTTGCCGTCCTCAATCTGCACCACCGCCATCTTCGTTCGCCGGCTCACAGCAACTGCGCCTCTGCCGCGCGCCGGCGCACGAGGCCGGGCAGCACCTTACCGCCGGCTCGCGTCCAGCGCATGATCTGTTCACGCGCCCCGCCCCAGTCACCCTGATTGATCCGCCGACGCAGCGTGCTTGTCTGTAGGCGCCCGACGCCCAAGTTGTAGGCGAAGTCGACGATCGCATTGAGCGCGACCGGAGTCGCGATCAGACCTGGGCACAGACGCAGCACGCCGGGAAGAAACTGACGCTCAAGCTGCCAGCGCAATATCTCGTCGGCCTCGCGGCGCGTGATTGGCGAATCGTCGAGCGTCACCGCGCGCCCGTCAGGGTAGCGCGTGCTGCCGTAGCCAACCGTCGCGACGCCGGCTGGGCACAGGTAGGGCTTGCTGCGGAATCCCTCGAACTCGCGGCAGAGCTCTGTCGCGATCGAAAGATCCATTAGAGACCCCGCTTCGCCAGCGTGCGATCAAGGAACCAAAAGTTGAGCGTGCCGGCGACGAGCGCGGCGAAGTCGGCCGACATCATTGTCGTGAAGACTGTCTTCGGGTCCGCCCCGCTCGCCCACGCGTTGTACGCGTACCAGACATGCACGAACGACCAGATGCCGAGCACCCAATAGGTGATGACCGGGCGCACGCTCGCGCTGAGCGACGCGACCCAGCCGCCAGCCGCGCGCGTCATCTCGGTCTGCTGTTCGATCGCCGACTTGAAGGCGCCGATCACCCCGACGTCGAGGTCGGCCTGATGCTGCGCACCGATTTCCGCCAACTTCTGCGCGCCACGCTGCTCTTCGAGCTTGCACTGGCGGTCAAACATCGCGAGCTCGTGCGCGCGCTCGTTCTTTCGATCGAACGACCGCAGGAATTCCGGCACGAGCCGAAACACACCACCCAGCACGCTGCCGAGCACGCCACCGCTGAGCAGATCAATCACTTGATCAACTCCTTGCCGCCGGCCCACATCATTGCAGCCACGACAAACACGCCGACTGCCCAGAAGATTTTGTGCGCGACGCTCTTGCCGATCTGCTGATAGACCTTTTCAAGCGCTTTCTCGGCGGCGCGCTCGGCGATGTGCTCGATCTCTGCCTCGGTCAGTCTGTTGTCGCTCACGGCCGCTCGCCCTCCTGCACCGCGTCGGTCAGGATCGCCGTGGCGCGGGCCTGCGTCAGCAACGATTTCGCCACGAGCAGATCGACGCCGGCAACGGTGCGCGGGTCGGCGAGGTTGATCTGCGAGACCATGCTGAACGTCTCGACCCACGCCGCGACCGAGATGTCTGTCTTGGCCGCGGTGAGGACGCCAACGTACTCGGCATCGGTGAGGCGAAACCGAAACGCGATCTTGGTGATGATCGGCGGGCGCGAGTCCACGGGCGGCGGCTGCGGCACCTCGCGGAACTTGCCGGGGTAGTTTGCCTCGACAAACTCACGGTCGGCGACGATGATGTTCACGACTGCGCCGGAGTCGTTCAGGATTTCAAAAATCATGCTGCGTAACTCCACACGATGAAAACGACGCCGTTGCCAGCAGCGTAACTGGTTGTGTAGTTCCCGCCTGTGCCGCCGCCTCGCCCCATAGCCTGCGTTCCGGTATAAGCCGCTTGATATCCACCACCACCGCCAAAAATACCGGATACAACATTATTTAAATTGTTTCCGCCGTACCCAGCGCCGGGGCCGGGTTGGACTGCGTTCTGGCTTCCAGCGGTGCCGGTTCCAGTTAATTGGAAAATCGAAGTGGTAGCAGGCGTTAAACCCGATGCGTTGGTGACAGAAGCGTTTGCCGATTCAGCGAAACCTAGAGCAGCGGCACCATTTACGATTGTTCCGGGGACTCCGACTTGAATTGCATCATTGCCCGCCTGTGCGGAACTTCCGCCCCCGCCAACACTTACGTTTGTTCCGCCCTGACTTGTCTGGACAGTTGCATCTCCTCCACGCCCACCAATGCCTGCACCGCCGCCATACGCACGAAAAGTAATACCCGAGGGGGAATTGTGAGAATTATCAGAAGCCGTTGCGTTTCCGCCTCTATAACCGACTCCATGCCATGCAACAGCGCCACCCCCAGAGTAAGCACTGCAAAGCCCACCAGCGAAGTTTGCAAATGTCGTGGCATCACCGCTTGAGCCGCCCTGATAATTCCAATCTCCGCCACTTGCAATGCCGCCAAGCGCGCCCGAAGTAGTGTTATTGCCCGTACCGCCCGCGACCCGCGTTCCTCCACGCCCACCCTGCGCGAACAGAGAAACGCCGCCGCCATTTACGGTCGTGTCGCCACCGTTGTTGCCGTTGTTGTTTACTGCAACTCCAGCGCCGCCCGCGCCGATGGTAATTCCGAGTTGCGTTCCGGCTTGAAGAAATACGCGCTTGACTGCAAGTCCACCAGCACCCCCGCCAGTTGCTTGATACCCTTGACCAGACGATGTTGCCACATCTTGCGCCGCCCCACTCCCGCCCGCGCCGACGGCAAAGATCAAATATTCGCCGGTCACCGGAGCAGTCCACGTCGACGACGCGGCAATCATCTGCTCGATGCGGTTGCCCATCGCTGCGGCGCGAGCAAGGCCGGGGTTGCCCATGCCTGCAAAAGATCCCGGGTTCATTAGAAGTCACCCGCGCGTGTCACCAAGATATTGAACGTCTCGGCGTTGTTCGTGCTCGCGCGCAACGACCAGCCGTTCGGCAGCAGTTCGGCAAGGTCGACAAGTTTCGCGGCGAATGACGCCACCGTCGCGCTCGGCGTAATGGCCGGCACCGCGATTTCGTCGAGCAGCCGCGCGTTCGTGCCGTCGTGCAGGAACAGGCGCACCATTCCGGCGGTCGTTGTGCCGACGGCCTTGATGACGATATCGTCGATCCGCGACCCGCTCGCGCCAGCGGTGAAAATCGTCGCAAGCGTGCCGGTGCCGTCGCGGTTGGTGTTCGCCGTCGAGACCTGACCGACCGCAGCGCGCGGTGTCGAGGCGTAATTTGCTGTAGTAGCCATGATGTGCTCCTCAAAGAATTCCAAATGCCTGAACAATGAACGATTCGACGCCTGCCGCAACGGGCGTAATCTCTGCCCAGCCATACCCCGCGCTGACGTACTGCAGCTGCACGTTCTGGTTGGTCAGCAGCAGATTCGATGCGACACCCTTGATCAGGTTGCCGTTTCGCGCGACGACGTTGTCGGCACGACCGTTGGCGCTTGTCACCCAGACAAGGTCGCCAGCAGTTGGCGTCGCCGGCAACGTGAGAGTGGTCGCGGCCGCGTTGGTGAGCGCGTAGTTGAAACCCTGCTGCGCGGTCTCAGACGTTCCGGTGACGACTGTGAGCGTCGGCAAACCCTGCGAGTTGGCAGCGCTTACCGTGATCGTGCCGGGGCCATTCGCGATTGAGATGCCGGCGCCGCCCGTGATCGTCGCCGGCGTGTAGGTCGTGCCGTTACCGATCGGCACCTGACCGTTCGTCGGTACGTCCGTCGCGCCCAAACCGCCGTTCGCCGGCGCGACGACGCCAGAGACGTTCGTCGCAATGAACGTCTTGCCTGCGCTCAGCGCAAGACCGTTGACCGTGACGCGAAAGACCGGAGTGCCGAGCATCGAGCACCAGAGCTCGCCCGCCGTCGGCCGGTAAAAACCGCTCGTCGTCTCGAGCAGGAACGACAAGCCAGGCGCGCTCGCGTTGCCATCGAACAATCGAAACGGCGCGAGCATTCCGCCGTTACCGTTGCGAGAGAGCGAGTTCGTGAGCTCGTCTGCAATATCCTCAAGCGTCGTATTGGCCCAGTCCGCCTCGATGACGGTGTTGGGCTCGACCGGATTGCCGCCCGGCAGAGTGTAGGTGCCTGATCCATTTCTCGGCATCGTCGTCTCCTCAGTTCGTGGTCGCGGCCGGCGCGTTGCGCAGCAGGTTCAGAAGCGCGCTTTGCTCCGGCGAGAGCTGCTGCCCAGAGCGCTCAAGTCGCTCGAGCATGCGCAGCAGCTCTTCAGGGTTCTGCAGCGCCGAGGCAAGTGCCTGGTCGCGGTTGCGCGCAGCGACGTCCTTGAGCGCAGAGAGCCCGATCCGGCTCGCCCAGGTCGGCGCGCCGGCAGCGCCGGCGAGCGCGTCGCCGACCTGCCCCGCCGCCTCGGCAGCGATCGTGTCGCTCGCAGTGTTGCTGCCGCCACCTGCCGTCGCGGACTTCGCAACACGCTGCGTAATGTTTTGCCGCCGCAGAGCTTTTAGCACCGCGTTCAGGCGCGCCTCGGCGCGCGGCGAGAGTTGCGAAGCGCCGTCCTTGCCGCGGGCGCGGTTCATGGCGCGGCCGAGGCCGGCCTCGGTGATCTTCGGCACGTCGCCCGCGGCGTCGGCCGCAACACCCTGCACTCGCCCGGTGGCGGGATCAAAGAACGCGTCGCGCACGCGTCCAGCCGCCTTCGCAGCGTCGACCCGCTTTGAGCCAGACGCGTAGTTGTCGAGCACGGTCTGGAACTTTCCGCCGGTCGCGGAGTTGAGGATGTCGTCGACCTGGCGCATGGTGCTCAGGCGCAGCGCGCTGTCGCGCGGCGCAGCTGCCAGTGCGTTGGGGTTCATCGGGTTGAATCGCGCCGAAAGGTTGGCGCGGATCTGCTGCAGGTGCGCCGGCGTGTACGCACCGCCGCCCGCGGTCACCCGGTCGATGTCGTCCGCAATAGCCTTGAGCATGCCGCGCACCGCCGGGTTGCTCGACTCCGGCTGCAGCAACGCGTCGTCGAGCGAGTTGCGAAACTGCGCCAGGTCGCCTGCGAACTTCCCGAGGTCAGCGCTGCCGCTTGCTTCGGCCCAGTCGCGCGCCCAGTTGTTCCGGCGTGCAGCCTTGCGCGCGTCAAGCAGGGCGGCTTCGCGCGTGCCACGACCCACCTGATCCGCCACCGCGCGCGCCTGGCCCTGGTCGTACTCGTACCAGTTCGCAGCGTCTCGAGTGCGGCTACCGCGCTCAAGCCTGGCAAGGTCCGCGCTGTCGAGCTGCGCCGCCGTCGAGAGCGGAATCGGGCCGCGAGGCTGCGACAGTGTTCCGCGCAGCTGCGCCAGCGTCTGCTGCAGCACACCGGCTCGGGCCGACTGATCCGCGCCCTCGCCTGCAATCTCCTGCACCACGCGCTCGGCGGCGCGGTCGGCGCCCCCGCTTGACGTCGCCATCCGGCGCACCGTGTTCGCACCGAGCCCGGCAAGCGGCAGCATCGAGCCAAACGCTGCGCCCTCGGCGGCATTTTGGACCGCGCTCTCCCCCTCGACAGTGGGCCGCAGAGCACCGTAGGTGGCGCCTGCGAGGAGCGAGTCACCGACCAGCCCTGCGCCGCCTAGCTTCGCCGCCGTCGTCGCAGCGGGCGCCATAGCGGCGCCTGTGCGCAGCGCCCGGTATGCGCGCGGCAGAGCAGTCGCTGCGCGACTCGCGGTGTTCGCGAACGCGCCGACCGGGACTGCCATCGTCGGGGCGACGTTGCCGACAATCTGCGCTGCGCGCCCGCCGGTCGTCTTCTCGGCGAGCACGTCGGCAAGCGAGCGCTCGTCGGCGGCGCGCTTCTTGAGCTCTGCCCCGCGCTCGTCGCTGCCGAACACGTCGTTGAATCGCTGCTGGGCGCCCGTGACAAGCTCCTGCACGCCCGAGCCGAAATTCAGGAAGGCCTTCTTCGGCCAGCTCATTTCGTCGAGCGCGGCGCCGGCCAGGCTGCGCTGCGTGTTGCGGCGCCACTCGTCGGTGAGTTTCGCCTCCTTCGGGCCGAGGTCGCGCGTCACCATCGAGTTGAATTGCGCAGGCGGCACGTCCGCGTAGTACCGCTGGCGCACCGCTTCGAGCAGTCGATCGTCGTCGATGTCCGCGTACTGCGGGAAGCGCTTGCGCACTTCAGACATGGTGATCTGACCCATCAGCGCGCCCTCAGCCCCAGCGGGTCGTTGGGGTCGGCTGAGCCCGTGCGGTAGCTCGGGTTGATGATCACCGCGGACGGATCTAGGCCGCGCTGGCGCGCGAGCTCGCTGTATTGCCCAGCGACCGTGCTGAGCTTGCGCTCAGCCGCCTGCTGGTAAAGCTGAGCCAGACTGTTGATCTGGCGAATCGCCTCGTCGTTGAGCGGCTCGCCCTTCAGGATGTAGTTCTGCAGATTGCGCGCCCGTCCATCGAGGCCCTGCGCCTTGACGACGCGGTTGAACTCGCCCTCGCGCACAACCGAGTCGGGGTCGAGGAACTTGTTGAGCAGGATCACAAGCGACTGCTGCGTGATCGCATCCGGCCTGCTGCCGGCGGGCGTCGCAGAGATGATCTCCGTGATCTTGCGCGTCGCGCTGAGCTCACCCTGCAAGTCGCCCGTCGCCTTCTCAAACCCGCCGCGCAGGCTGTCCTCAGCGCGCCAGGTGCGCGCATCGTTCGCGCCGCCGTTCGCCGCGTTGCGCCCGGCTGCGAGCTCGCGGCGCAGGTTGTTGTTCTCTTCACGCGAGTCCTGGCGGTCGGCGAGCGACGCGTACTGCTGGCCGAGGCGCATGTAAGTCTCTGCGCGTCGATCGCGCGAGCCGCTCGGGTCCTTGATGTACTCGCCCCCGGGCGTGACGTAGCCGGCGTTCCCGACCTTGAGCGGTTCCTGCGCCGCGCTCGCGCGCTTCAAAAACTGCGCCTGCACGGGCGCGTAGCGCTCGCCCGCGTAGCCGGCCGCGAGCGCGGCGAGCATTGCCGAGCTGCCCTGCTGCGAGCGCCGCTTCGCATAGTCCTGCAGGCCGGCCACGTCGGGCTCTTCGTCGTAGGCGTCCATGCCGGCCTGCGAGTAGTACTCGGCGAGCTCGCGCGCCGTGCGAGGCTGCACGTTGTTCGTGAGCATGCCGCCGGCCGACTTGACAAGATACTGCGCCATCGTCTCGCCCTCAGTACATGTATCCGAGCAGGTCGTCGTCCTCAAGCGGTCGCTTGCCGCCTTGCGGCATCGACGTCGCATTGCCGCGCTTCATCGCCATCTGATCGCGCAGCCGCTTGATCGCATCCGCCTGCGCGGTGTTCTGCGTCGCGTAGCCGGCGTCGAGCTTCTTCTGTCCCCTGCGGGCGCCATAGGCCTGGCCGAGCTGCGCGAGACCCTGCGTGAACGACGGCGGCACATAAACGTTGCCCGCCATCTTCCCCTGCATCGGCGTCATCGACTGCTGGCGCAGCGCGTCAACCATCGCCTGTTTGCGCGCGAGCTTTTCCTCTTCAGGGCGCATCGCGCCCATCTGCAGCAGGTACTCGAGCATCAGATCGTCGTTCATGTCACAGCGCTCCGTAGTTCACAGTCAGGTAGCCACTCGGGTGCCGTCGCACAAGATCCGGCCGCACGACCTCGAGCTCCTGCGCGATCACACCGCGCTGGCGATACCCGGCGATGTCGTAGTCGTAGATCCCGACGCCGGTCGAGTGCGTGCCAACTCGTTTGAGTCGCCGCTTGAGACGGCGATCAGAGAACCCGAACGGGTTGCCCATTGCCATGCTGCCGAGCGAGAAGAGACCGCTCATCGTGTTCCCGAACCCCGCGTTGCGAGCGTTCTGCGCATCGAGCGCGGCCTGGTACTGCATGTTCGCCGCCTGAAGCAACTGCGGCGTCTCGGCAACCCCAGCCGGCTGGAACCCAGGCATCTGCGGCATGCCAACCTGCTGACCGCTGAGCAGCGCGTTCATCTCGTTTAGCGGCATCGATCGCATCAGCTGCTGCTCAGCGATCGCCTGCTGCCGCAGCCGGTTCGCCTGATCAGCGCTGGACATGTTCATGTTGAACTGCTGCTGGCGCGCAGTGTTCTCGGCCTGCTGGCGCGAGATGTCCATCTGCTGCGCCTGGCGCAACGCGTCGTTCGTGAACCCGCGCGACGCGAGGTCCTGCTGGAATGCTTGCGCGCCAGATCGGTTGAACAGGTCGGCCTGCCCCATCATCTGGTTGTAAAGCTGATTCTGCGCGGAGTTTCCGAACTGACTCGCCGCGAGCTGCTGGTTGAACGATTGGTTCGCAGCCTGGTTGGCGAAGTTGCCCTGCGCCAGGTTCTGCTGAAACCGCTGGTTTGCCGATTCGTTCGTGAACCGGCCCGCGTTAAGCAACTGATTGAAGGTCTGATCGGCGGCTTGATTGCCGAACTGCGCCGCAGACAAATTCTGGTTGAACTGCTGCCCGCGCGCGCGGTTGGCGGCTTCGGTCGCACCCATCGACTGCTCATAGGCCTGGCGATTGGCCGCATTCCCAAATTGCGCACCGGCAAGATCCTGGCTGAACTGCGCGCTGCGCGCGCGGTTTGCAGCCTCTGTCGCGCCCATTGATTGCTCGAATGCTTGGCGGTTGGCAGCATTACCGAACTGAGCACCGGAAAGGTCTTGGCTGAACTGAGCACTACGCGCACGGTTTGCAGCCTCTGTCGCGCCCATCGACTGCTCAAATGCCTGTCGGTTGGCAGCGTTCGCAAACTGCCCGCCGGCGAGGTTCTGATTGAACTGCGTGTTGAGCGCTTGGTTGCTCGCTTGCTGCGCGTTAAGATTCTGGTTGAATGCCTGACCAACTGCCTGATTGGCGAACTGGTTCGACGCAAGGTTTTGGTTAAATGCCTGCTGCGACGCCTGGTTGGCGAAGTTGCCGGCGCCGACATCCTCATTGAAGGCCTGCTGGCGCGAGCCCATCTGCATGCCGAACAGCCGCTGCGCTTCGTTCCCCGCCTGGTCGAGCGCGTTGTAGCGCTCGCTCGCCTGGCGCCCTGCCAGGTCGTCCAGCGCGCGCTTGTAAGCCTCTGAGCCGCGGGTGAAACCCTGATTGCTCAGCTGCGTCTCAAGGGCCTCCTGCTGCATCTGATGCACCGGCATCATGCGCCCGACAAGATCCGACGCGACGCGGTCGCGATAACCGGAGTCGATCGTCGGCAGAACCGGGTTGTCGCCCGTCTGCAGCGAACGCTGCACGCGCTCAGGGCCGACATTGCCACGCAGCGCGCCAATCATCGGGTTGAAGTTGGCATTGAGCTGCGTGCCCTGCACGCCAGTCGTGATGCCGCCCACGCCCGAGCCAAACCGAGTGTCCTGCTGCGCGCCTTGCACGCCTGTTGTGATGCCGCTTACGCCAGAACCGAACCGAGCGTCTTGCTGTGCGCCCTGCACGCCGCTGGTGATTCCACCAACACCGGAGCCGAACCGAGTGTCGACCGGCGCCGAGTCGACCGTGTTTCGGATCGAGCCGGTCTGCGGGTCGACGCGCCCCTGCAGGTAGGTGGCATTGATGCCGCCCTGAATGTTGGCGGTGCCGTCGTTGACGCTCATCTGCGGCCCGCCAAAATCGAAGCCGCGCGTGACGCCCGTGTTCTGCACGTTCGTCTCAAGCCCCGGCGTGTAGTCGGCGATGTTTGTCGAGAGCCTCCCAGGCCCGCCGGCCGAGGTCAGTGCCGGCAGGTTCTCCCAGTCGAAGGGCTTCGAGTACGCATCGGAAACGCGGCTCATCGAGTCGCTTGCAAGATTGCTGCGCTGCTGCTGCAGCCCGATCTGCGAGTCCAGTGCCTGCTGCAGCTTCGGGTCAAGCGTGGTGTTCTGCGTCCACTTCGTGACCTGCTGACCCGTCGCCGGGTCGGTCACCATGTTGGTCGTCCACGACTCCTTGCCCCAGGGCGTGTTGACGTCGGGGCGGTTCGCAAAGTTTTGAACGTTCAGGTTTTCCCTGCTCGCCTGCGCCTGCGCCATAGCGGCGCCGGTGTAATCAGGCGGCGGCGGAGATGACTTCTTGCCCATGTCGCGTCCTCAGAAACTTGCAGTTTTCGCGCCGCATCTGCAGCAGCACCAACGCACCGTCAGGATGCGCATCAGGGATGCGCGCCACCTCAGTGAACCCCAGATGCCGGTTGAACTTCAGCGCGCGGTCGTTGCCGGACGGCACCAGTCCGAGCACGACCTTCAAGCCAGCCTTGTTGAACGGGTAGTCGAACACCGCGTGCAGCAACTCGCGCGTCACCCAGTTGCCGACGCCAGCAACGTGCATCTGGCACGACGCGTCGTTCCACCCATCGAAGCCGACCACGCCCAAGATCCGCCCCGCTGGCGTCACGTTGGCGATGCAGCGCAGGTGCGGGGACGGCATCAAGCCGATCCGCTCGCACAGCCACCGCGCCAACAGCTCCTGGTGCGCCGTTTGGATCACCGCAACATGCCCCCGCGGCCGCGCATCGGCATCTCGTCCTCGGCCTGCATCATCTGCAGGTACCAGTCGGGGAGCATTGGCTCGTTGATCGACGCGTCTGGTGCCGGTGCCGGCGGCACCTGCTCAGTCGGCTGCGACGGCATCTGCTCCATTTGCGAAAAGATGTCGTAGTCGTAGGTCGGCTCGATGTCGTTGCGATTCGGGCCGCGCGGTCGATCAGGATCTCGCTCGCTGGGCGGCGGCACCTGCGGCGGCACCTGCGGCGGCACCTGCGGAGGC
>Ga0172372_10004511_pt1 | contig 19740 bp, 14 predicted proteins | sample LakKiv5m_2_FD_114544 | JGI IMG/M metagenome (GOLD analysis project Ga0172372, IMG submission 114544) | Freshwater microbial communities from Kabuno Bay, South-Kivu, Congo - kab_092012_9.5m | ecosystem: Environmental > Aquatic > Freshwater > Lake | place: Democratic Republic of the Congo...
CTCTAGTCATTTTTTCATCGACTACGAGGCTTCTAATCTCACGCTTCACTTAGAACTCATTTTGCACGAAGCTGAAAAAGCTGATAAACTTAAAATGTCGCTCACCGCAGTAGCTCCAATGATCTTGGGAATGGCCGGACTAGACCCCCAACTGCTTAAAATCGAAGTCGATGGCGAGAGCTTTCAGGCTAGTATTGAACTAAGCGATGAAATGCTCAAACGCTTGAGTGAAAAAAGCGCAACCATGACCACTGAAAAAGATGAAAATGCTGCGACAAAGTGAGTTATCTTAATCTTTAATTAAGTCAAATGGCACATTGAAATCGATGTTGAATGTGCCTATAATCTAAAGAAACTCATTTAGGAGACTCTGAATTTGATTAAACACGTGCTTTTAACTATTTTATTATCAGGGCTCTGTTTATTTCAATCTCAAGCCGATGTTCAACTCCATTGGCCCGACAAACATGGTCCCACTTTTGATGGACATGTTCCGCTAGATTCCGCAGCAAAAGTGGTTTTGAATTGGAGTGAAACTAAAAACATCACTTGGAAAGTGGCCTTTCAAGGTTTGGGTCATTCCACCCCAATCATTTTGGGCGATCAGATCTGGTTCACCTCAGCTACCCTCGATGGCAAGGAACAATATGTTTATTGTTTGGATCGAAAAAGTGGCGCCATCGTTCACAACCTCACCCTCTATAAAAACGAAGCGCCTGAAGAGTTGGGCAACACCTTGAATACCTATGCCACCCCTTCATGTGTGGCCGAACCTGACGCCATCTACGTTCATTTCGGCACTTACGGCACAGCTAAACTCGACCCTAAAACGGCTAACGTCATTTGGGAAAGAACAGACCTTCAAGTTCGACATTTTCGCGGCCCTGCATCCTCGCCCGTCCTATACAAGGACACGCTCATTCTCACCTTCGACGCCATCGATCAGCAGTTCCTCATGGCTCTCGATAAAAAAACGGGCAAAACGCTTTGGAAAACCACTCGCTCTGTCGATTATCAGGATTTAGAAAACGGTGTACCTAAAAGAGAGGGGGATTACAGAAAAGCCTTTGGAACTCCCAGCCTTGCCTTGGTGGATGGCAAGACGCAACTGTTGTCGGTTGGCTCTAGGGCAGCCTATGGTTACGATGCCGACACCGGCAAAGAACTGTGGATCATAGAACACTCCAACTACAACGCCGCCGTAAAACCACTCTATATTCCAGATTACCACATGGCCATTTTAAACACCGGCTCTAGCAAAGCTGTTCTTCAAGGGGTGCACCTGGACAAAAACACTCAAGGCAATATCACCCATACACAAATCAAATGGTCACAGCGCAATGCCTCAAGTTACTGTATGCCCATTTATTATAAGGGTTACCTTTACCAACTGGTCCACAACGGAAAACTATCTTGTATCGACATCAAAACGGGCGAAAACACTTGGGAGGAAGCCTTGCGAAAAAGCTTTATGGCCTCGCCCATTTTAATTGGCGAAAACATTCTCGTGGTCGATCTTGAAGGCAACACGACCATTTTCAAAGCCGATCCAAAAGCCTTCACGCTTGTTGCTGAGAACAAACTTGATGAACCCATCGCTTCCAATCCGGCTGTAGCTGATGGCGAGTTATACCTACGCGGCAAAGAGCATCTTTACAAAATCAGCAAGTAACGCCTATTTCTAGCTACAAAAGAACCTCCATTTTTGTAAGCCCTTATCGTTTGGCCAATTGAACACTGACGCGTTGGCAGCGAAAACTATAGATACCAATGGAGGTCTGTGCAAAAATCATGAGCCTCTACCATGAATCTAATAGGATCTAAGATTGACTCATGATTATCAAACTTCCACGTTGGGTTGAAATAGGTGGTTTTTGCCTCGCCTCTATCGCGGGTTCAATCAATGCCATTGGCTTATTGGGTGTTAAACATCAGGCCATTTCGCACCTTACTGGCACGTCGACATTGCTCGGCGTTTCTATCGCGGAGTTAAATTTTGTCGACATTGCTCACTTGCTAGGGATCATCGTTTCCTTTGTGCTAGGGGCTGCTAGTGCTGGAGTGATCGTCGGAAACGTGGCGTTACAATCGGGACGGTTGTATAGTATCGCACTATTTTTAGAGTCCGTCTTGCTATTCACGGCGATGATCACGCTTATTAGAGATTCAACCTATGGTCATTATTTAGCCTCGGCCGCTTGCGGACTTCAAAACGGCATGGTGAGCACCTATAGCGGAAATGTAGTAAGAACCACTCACGTAACCGGACTGTTCACTGACCTTGGAACCATACTCGGCGCATGGTTACGGGGCCATCCATTTAACCTTCGTCGAGTGATTTTATACCTAGCTTTGATCGTGGGATTCATTTTAGGGAGTTGTGTCGGATCAATCCTATTCGAGCACCTTCAGTTTTATGCCTTGCTATTTCCAACCTCAAGCGCCTTCACACTAGCTCTCATCCATTCAATATTTAAATTTCAAAGCAATCAAAAAAGCACCTAGTGCAGGTCGCCACAATTGACGCGTCTTATGAGGTTGACCCAAGGGAGATGATGCAAAGCCTCCTCTTTTCACAGAACCAAAATTATTTGTCGTTAAAATTTAGGCCTTGTCCCTAAAGTCGTCAATCAGCGAAACGTCATACCCGCGCAGGCGGGTATCCAGAACGACGTAAAAGCTACACCAACCTAGATTTCCCTGCCTTCACGGGGGCAGACTCTTCGGGCTCCGCCCTTCGTACGCGGGAATGACGGATGCTTTTCTCATCTGCTGAAGTTAGGGGCAAGGCCAAAATTTATTTCTTGGACGTTGTGTTTTGACTCATGATGACATTGGTAAATGAACAGGAATCTAACGTGATTTCACCACCGAGCTGAACTCGTGCTTTTTTTGAATTTGATGGCGAGGTCAACACCTTTAGTCTTGAACAGGAGATATAAAAAGCATCGTCATCTTTAGCGGGGAGAGCTGAAAGAGCGATTGCGTCTGTTTCATTGGAAATCGTGCAGTCGATGAATTGATGAGATTTTCCACGTAGAAAAACATCAAACTGGACGCCGCGACTAAAATGACAACGGATATAAGTTGTCACACTGTCATTTACATCCGCGACAGCATTGTCGCCGCCGTGAAACTTGGAGTCTTCTATGATCGCCTCGGAAGTATCATGCGCACTAAAACCCTCATCGAAACAATTATAGCCTTCTATGTTTTGAAATAACAGTCCTACACCATGACCATGAATATTAAAACCATCATTTAAAACATGGCGGGCACTAAGGTTTTTAATCGTGATATTCTTGTTCGTTCCACTGATCGCAAGGCCATTGACGCGCGTGCCTAATTCAATATTTGAAATGTCGCCTCGATAATAAAGCCATTCAAAATCTTTATCCATCGGCTCGACACAGAATTCTCCGTCTTCTAATTCCGTCATTGCGGGAAACCCTTCGGGTTTAGACGGAGTCTTTTTCATTTTTTGAATTTTATGTTTAAAAACAACTAGATGTCGTGCTTGATAGGGCTTCTTGATTTTAATTTTGTGAATTTTGGAGTCAACTTTTTGCCATGATTCTTTGGGCAATGGCTCCGCTCCATCCAGAATAGAACCATGCCCATCGATGGTCAAGTTTTCTTTGCCACTGATCACTCCCGATTCACGTAAAACCCCACCTGGCAAGTGGATCGTATCTCCAGATATTGAGGCCTTAATTGCCTCTTGAAACGTAAGGTAAGTCAACTCGTTAGCCACAGATTGTTGAACATAGAGGTCTCTAGCATGGCCATAGAAAAAGAAGGACGAGCCTATCAAGGTTGAAATTAAATATTTAATTAGAATCATTATAAAATGAACTGTTTTTGAAAACTTAAAACTAAATGTTACTTCAAAAATAAATTGTGACTAGTTGATTATTTGCGAAAAAAGAAGTTAATTTGCGCTTTTGATTTAAAATTAACATCAAGGCGTTCCGACTGCAAATAAAGTATCGATCTCACTTTGTGACAAAACTTTATTATACAGTCTCACATCATCGATACTTCCGCTAAATCCTCCGACTGCCGAGCTGCTGCTATTGCTTCCAATACGAGAAGTTTGCGCACTCAATGCCGAGCCCGTAAGAGAGGTCAAAGCGATTTCAGAGCCGTTTTCATAGAATTTTACAGTGGTAGAATCAAAGCTCATGACCAGATGTGTATAGTTGGTCGTCGATAAAGTATAACTTGTTTTACGGTAACGCGTGTTATCGTTCGGATAGAGGGTGTCGAATATAATTTGGGTGAAGGCACCGTTGTAGTATATTGAAAAAGGTTCATTGACCGCATTTTCAGAGAAATGAATGATAGGCATTGCGATATTAGCTGCCGAAGGCTTCACCCACATAGAAACAGAAAATGCCGGAGTGCCATATGGCAAGGGTGTTCCTGATATACTCACATAGTCATCAATTCCATCTAGTGAAATGGCGCCATTGATGGCGCCATTGGTGCTATTTGAAGACATCGTTATTCCTCCAAAAAGGGTGCCCTCGTAGGAATTGGATCCAAGATCGTTAATGGTATTGCCAGAAGATTCATCAAATGACCAGTAAGCCACTAAATTGCCTATAGAAGTCGTTTGAACTCCATCAGACTGTTCCAAAACATACCACTTGATGCCATTGCTGATGACCATGAGGGAGGGTTTTATATTTCCAGAACTCGTAAGCGTGTATGACGACGACATGTCAATAAGGCTGTTGGAACTCAGATGGATATCGTTAGAGCTGCCAATGTTTTTAATCGTGTAAGTTCTACCTGGATATAAATTAGCTGGTGGCAGGACCAAAGAGAGATTGCCCGCAGTTGAGTCCGCTAAAACAAAAGAGTTTTCATCTAAAATGGTGCTACTGCTGACAGATTCTATCGAATGAGCAATGCTGCCGCTAATATTTAAATTTGAAGCACCAACTGCACCAATACTTAACGTTGTTTGAATCATGGCATTGCCTAGAATATGTAAATTAGCCTGAGGTGTAACCCCCACTCCTAAACCAACACTATTTAAGATCATTTCAGATGACTGATCGCTATTTACATCAAATTCAATCCGACCCGTTGTGCTCAAAACGTCGGAATAAATAAATCCAACAAATGTGATCCAAACAAACAATGACAGCGTTGATTTACTCAGAGGATTTGAACTCGTAACATAAGTTAAAAAAATATCGTCTCGAATTATATCCATACGCAACTAGCTAGCAACGATCAATTTTTTATTTTAGAATTTGTAAACCTAAATGAAAATATTAGGACTATAGCAACATTTAGAATTTGATAAACTGTGTCAACATCGTTTTAAAAACAGTCATCTTTGCTTGGCCGCATAAATCCATCTGACCAAACCTTTGGAGGCTGTTTTATCACGTTTAGTGCAAACTGCCCTAATTAAAAAAATCTATCTCGCAATCAACCACAAAGATCCTGTTAATTCCCTAGTTTAGTGCTGGCATTATGTGAGTTCCACGACTCTGTGGAGTTCTTTGTTTTCAAGGTAAACACCATGTTCAATGCACTGGTCAACAAGAAGATTATGTGGCGCTTTGAAAACGATTTCTCTCATCTTTTGACTGCACACAGGGCATGTATATTTTGAAATTCGAGATTTGAGATGTGCCGATGGGGCATCTGATTCTAAACCGTGAAATCTCATCAATTCACCTGAATCAAATCTGGCAGGTTCACGATTGTAAAATTTATGAAAACTCATTTTGAACAAAATGATATGTTTCGTCTAGAAGCTTTAAAATAGTAGTAGGAGATATAAATTCATGCGTCAATTCTTTTCCCTCCATTTCAACTGTAATTTCAAGGCCATTCCATACTATCGGGAGTTTTTTTTGGTCTTATCGTTAAAACGGAATTCATAGTTATGCTCAAAACAGTTTCGAATAATTTTTAAAAAAGTAAACAGTTGCGATTTTTCGAGAAAGCTGGCTTGACCATTCAGCTTTTGATAGCCCTTGATTGATTCGCAGATATCAACTAAGCATGATTTGAGGATTAGCTTGTGGGTCTCAGAAAAGACATGCTTATAAAAATCCTTTTCAGTTAGCAACTTTTCGGAGTGCTTACCGCCAAATTCAAATTGAGCTAAATATTCTTTAATTAGTGGAAGTCCGTCTGACTTAGTGATGACATACATTTGATAAAAAGAAAAACGTATGATATCCCGTTGAGCAGTGATGCGCTTTAATAAATCATTTCGTTTCATCGGAACCTAACAAAAAAGTCGCCATCTCAACCATGAGTGAAATCAGTTTAACAACTCACCTTCTCACTTGGCTAGAAAACCTTGCTACCAATTTAACCATCACTCAAAAGCAGCAATTCTCCTGAAGTATGTGTTTCAACTCCACCAACCCTTACAAAAGTATAGTGAAGACAACCATACTTTTTCACGAGATCCTTTCAAAACAGTTCGACGTGATTGCCTCTAGGGACTTATTGAGCTGAGCTTCGAGGCGATATTGTCAATCCATTGTTTGACATTGTACCCATCCTCTAGCTTGGCTAAAACATCGCCTTTTTCGTTTAACAGATAATTAGTGGGGTACTCTTGAATACGATAAAATCGACCGAGCCATTCGTTTTGCGTTTTTTCCGCCTCGGGAAGCACCTTTGTCTCAGGATAGTCTATTCGCAATAGAATGACGTTGCCTTCTGCCCATTGATTGAAGTCTTTGGTGTTAAAAACCTGTTGATCCATCATGATGCAAACCCCACACCAGTCTGAACCTGTAAAATTGGCTAAAATGGGAAGATTTTGTTCTGAGGATAGTTTTAGTGCAGTTTTAAAATCATTGAGCCATTTAGTTGAAAAAAAATCGCGTTCTTTCACTTCCACCGTGCTATTCAAAAATGAGGGGATGAAAAAAAGCACTGCCACAAAAAAACTATAACTTAAAATTCCCGCCATGATGGTTAAGCGGTTTCTTTTCATGTTCGCTCCAACTCTTTTATGTGCATCTGTGATAGAGTTCTCAGCGTGATTCAAAAAACAATTCAAAACGCATCATCCACTCGAGGACAGATGAACAACTTTTAAGCTAAACGCTTGCTATTTTTTTTTCATTGACTCCCTTACATTTAGGGCTCTTTTCAAAGCTCAAGCCTTGGTACTTTGCCCCGCATGAGCACAAAAGAAAACATCCGCAATATCGCAATCATCGCACACGTTGACCACGGCAAAACCACTTTGGTGGATCAACTTTTCAAGCAATCGGGAACTTTTCGAGCAAATGAAAAGGTGAGCGAGCGTGCGATGGACTCGATGGATCAAGAGATGGAACGCGGCATCACCATCACCGCAAAAAGTACTTCTGTGAATTATGAGGGTAGAATTATCAATATCATTGACACGCCAGGCCATGCCGATTTTGGCGGCGAAGTGGAACGCGTGCTCAACATGGCTGACGGCGTGCTGCTTTTGGTGGACTCAGTTGAGGGCACCATGCCACAAACTCGATATGTCTTGAGCAAGGCTCTTGGACATGGATTGCGTCCAATCGTGGTGATCAATAAGGTTGACCGTCCCCATGCTAGGGTCGATGAAGTGATCAACATGACCTTCGACCTGTTTGTCGAATTGGGCGCAACAGATGAGCAATGCGATTTTCCAGTGGTGTACTGTTCCGCCTTGGAAGGACGCGCTTCCAGAACCGATATAAAAGGTGGAACAGATTTAAAACCACTATTTGAAACCATTATCGAAAAAGTTCCCGCACCCGAAATTGAAGAAGGTTTGCCACGCATGCTTGTAACCAGTCTTGGATACGATGACTTTCTGGGAAAACTCGTGGTTGGCAAACTTAAAAGCGGAAGCCTAAAGCAAGGAAGTGAAGTCAAAGTGTTTACCGCTGACGGTGTTAAAAAAGGTTTTCGCATCTCTAAAATTTTAAAACGCATTGGTTTAAAAGATGAAGAAATCGAAGTATTCGAAGCCGGTGATATTGCCACTATAGCGGGCGTTCAAGCTACTATCGGCGATACCATTGCCGCGCCAGAAGTAACCGAATGTTTTAAACGTATTGAAATTGACCCCCCAACCTTGTCGATGACCTTTGGGGTCAACGATTCTCCTTTTGCAGGCAAAGAGGGCAAGTTTGTAACAAGCCGCCACTTGCGCGAACGCCTTATGAAAGAAGTGGAACACAATGTGAGCTTAAAGGTCGCTGAAACAGACTCGCCAGAACGTTTTAAAGTATCTGGCCGTGGTGAGTTGCATCTTTCCGTATTGATTGAATCCATGCGTCGCGAGGGTTACGAGTTGCAAGTGTCGCAACCTGAAGTTATTTTGCATCGCGACGAAAACGACGTTGTCGTTGAACCTATCGAACAACTATTTGTAGAGGTTCCTCAAGACGCTTCAGGCACGGTGATCGAAAGTTTAAACAAGCGAAAAGGCGAAATGCAAAACATGACACCGGTCGGAGATCGTGTTGAAATTGAATTCCATATTCCATCGCGTGGTCTGCTAGGCTATCGTGGTCAGTTCTTGACAGAAACCCGTGGTGAAGGCATCATGAATAGTTTGTTTCTGGAGTACGCTCCTTTTAAAGGCGTCATTGTACGTCGTAACAAAGGATCGATTATTTCAGTTGTAAATGGCGATGCGGTTGCTTTTGCAATATCTAATTTACAAGCTCGCGGCGTGTTTTTTATCTCTCCGGGTACATCGTGCTATGAAGGCATGGTGATTGGTGAACACGCAAAGGAAAATGATATTGAAGTGAATATCATCAAAGGTAAAAAACTTACCAATATGCGTGCTTCGGGCAATGATGAAGCCATAAAATTAATTCCACCACGACAGTTGACAATTGAGAGCATCTTGGAATTTATGGGCAATGATGAACTCATGGAAGTCACGCCCAAGTCGTTAAGATTGCGCAAAAAATACCTCACTGAAACAGATAGGAAAGCTGCAAGTCGGCGCAAGAACGGTTGAAATCAATCAGGATCATCATCTCCATAGCATTGGTTGGCGTTGCCAGCCTGATGATGAACCAAGACCTTAAAAAAAATCACTACAGCGCTCATCGTATTGGTTTAGGCGATTTCAGCGCTTCGACTTTAGAGGCTTGGCAACGTGAACGCGATTGGGAAACGTGGCTTGAACGACACTTAGAACAACACGCCATGGCGTACTCGCGCGATGGCAAGCAATTTGTTGTACAAGCAAAACAGGAAACCAAAACTGAGTTGGAGTCACTGTTGCAATCATGGAACCAACTTGAATCACAACGCGCCCAAATAGCACAATCTGAGACACAGGTTCAAGCTCGAACACTGGCCTCCGAAATTGCTGAAATGCAACTTCAAACTGAGGCATTGGACAGATTGATCCTAAACTTAGCCACCTATCAGACTCAAGTGCCCGTTGCCCCCGAATTGAAAACAGAAGAAAAGAGCCCCACCCCCAATTTAAACACATCAAAATTAAAAGATCTCCCTCAGCTTATGTCTGAATCCAAAACAACCCACAGCGATGCGGCCAAGCTACAAAGCGATTTGGGTGAAATGGAGCAAGTCGTTCAAAACAAACTATCCCATTTGGAAAGTGATTTAAAAAACCTACAATCGACAAGTTCCAATAATGACCTTGCCATTTTAAACGAACTTCGCGATGCGAGGTTAGAAGACAGCAAACGCTCAAATCAAAGTTTACAGTTGCTCTATAAAGAACTGCACCGTCTTGAAAGCGAATTAAAAACAGACTTGAATCAGGTTCTCACTTTCATGTCTGATGTTGATAATCACCAAACCACACGTTGGCATCATGAAAAAAATATGCTTATGGAACGTCTGGCCTTGCAACGATCCAGCTTAACGCGAAAGATCTCAAATTTAAAGGCCACTCCAGCCATAAAAATCACCGCACCCTTGTATGCAAAAGTAGAATCTAGCGCCATACCCTTAACGCAAGCGCAACTTTCAGAAAGCTTTAGATTCTTATTAGCCGGATTTTTAAGCTGCTTGCTGTTCAACCTGATCTGGGAAGTCATCGCTCAAAGAAAGAGCTTATAAACCCCGCTTAAAATCATTTGGAATTTTAGGAATCAAGATCAGCGCTATAAAACGTTAAGTTTTGTTCATCTTTCGTTCTTTAGAAACTAAAACACTCCCTCCGTCTTTAAAAATAACTGCAAAATATGAAATTTGTAATCTAATCAACTTGAAATCAGCCATTTTCTAACTATGTTATACTAATATTTTTTTTTCAATCGAATTCAATGAAAATCTTTAGTGTGTCGTTTTGTACTAGCCTCATCTACTTGGCTAGTGGTTTGCTGGCGGATGTGAGTTTGCCTGCCATTTTTTCAAATCATGCCGTATTGCAGCGTGATATTCCGGTACTGATTTGGGGTTGGGCTGAACCTTCTGAAGAAATCTCAGTTGAATTCTTAGGTGAAAGTAAAAACGTAACAGCTGATGCGAAGGGCAACTGGAGTGTCAGTTATCCAGCCCAAACGGCTGGGGGTCCGCATGTATTGAAACTCAAAGGAAAGAATGAACTTCAAAGAGAAGATCTGCTATTTGGAGAGGTCTGGGTGTGCTCCGGCCAATCCAATATGGGATTTACCACTAAAAGCAGTAGAGATGGCGATTTAGAAAAATTGCTGTGCAAAGACGATCAATTGCGATTGGTGACCATCAGCAATTTGGGAAGTCAGGTTGTTCAAAAAGATTTTACCGGCAATTGGGTTTTGGCAGACGGCGAAAGTGTCAGCAATTTTTCTGCGGTAGGTTATTATTTTGGAAAAGAGTTGCGCCGTGCTTTAGGAGTGCCTGTGGGTTTGATCAATAACGCTTGGGGTGGCTCTGCTTGCGAAGCGTGGGTGCCACGCTCTGTGCTAGAAAGCGATCCACGCAACCAACCTTACTTAACGAGTTTTGCCGAAAAAGTAAAAGCTTTTAATGAAGAGGAACAAATGGCTGACTATCAAAAAAAACTTGAGGCTTGGAAACTCGACTCAAAACAAGCAAAAGAAAACGGTCAAGCTGTGCCAAGCGCCCCTAGAAAACCACAGAACCCTGCTACTGGACAACATAGGCCCGCCAATCTTTACAATGGTAGAATTGTTCCCATTCTCGGTTATGGCATAAAAGGTGCTATTTGGTATCAAGGCGAAAACAATACCAACGACAATCGCTCTTACAATTACAGAACCTTGCTTCCAACCATGATCAATACTTGGAGAAAAGCTTGGGGCATTGGTGAGTTTTCCTTTTATTGGTCGCAGCTAGCAGACTTTGCCAAAGACAGGGATATAGGTGGCGTTAGCCCATGGGCAGAAATACGTGAATCCATGACAGTAGCCATGAATACCACTCCAAGAACAGGACAGGCCGTTATTATTGACTTAGGAGAAGACAAAGATATTCATCCTAAAAACAAACTTGATGTCGCCAAAAGATTGGTTCGTTGGGCCTTAGTCAAAGACTATGGTTTTGACTTAGAGTATCGCAGCCCTGAATACAAAAGTCATGTCGTGAAAGACAATAAAATCGTGGTTAGTTTCGATTATGTCGCAGGTGGATTAGAAACTTTTGATATCAAAGAAGTCTTGGGCTTCACCATTGCAGCTGAGGACCAAAAATTTGTCGAAGCACAAGCTAAGATCGTCGACAACACCATCGAGATATGGAGTGATTCGATTAGCAACCCCGTTTCAGTTCGCTATGCATGGGCCGGCAATCCAGTTTGCAATGTCTACAGCAAATCGGGTTTGCCGATGACGCCATTTCGAACAGATAACTGGAAACTTAGCTCACAACAAGATTGATCGAGGGTTTTGGCGAAGTGCAAACAAGGCAAAAAGTTTCACTTGGACCGAACGCGCCAAACCCCTTTTAAATCCAAAGCTCTTTTGAGGTAATAACTCAAACTGTATTGAATGACATATTTGACCAGTCCGCCAAACACTCCTCCTGTCACAGATTTACTGACGAGTTTGTAACTCTTCAGTAAATGCTGATAGAGCCTTAATCGAAGTTCAGGAGCGAGATCGCTCACTCGCTCATTGACAATGCCCTCCCTATAGTTGCCCATCTGTGGCGCTTGAGGTGGGCAAGTGATGAAGATTTCACCACTTCCAGCTATTGCTGCTTTTGCACTCCAGTACCGCAATTGCTCATAGGCTTTGTGCCTTCCCAAGTCATAGTCATGTTGGCGATAACTATGGTCGAGAAAGCCTCCGAAAAAATGCAACTCGTCTCCGGCAAGCTCGCTACTCTTGGCAAAGATGGAATATATTTTCATATGGTCACGCCCAACTAAGCCAGACAAGTTTTCTAAAACCAATACTGTGTTCAACCATGCTTCAGCAGTGATCGCATCGTGTGTTGCCAAAAGTGACGAAAACTCTCGGCTAAATTCGCACTTTAAGTCATCTAAATGTTGCTTGCGTCGGGCCGAATCATTTGAATAGATGGTATCCAATAAGACCAATGAAGCTTGTTGGAAATAGTCGGCATTTTGCGAGTTCATCACCGCCATCAATGCTGCGGCACGGTCGTCAAATTCCCTAACTTGATCATTGATACTATAAGTTGTGATCCAGTCTTGAAACCTTGCTTGTCCAAAAATCGCCGCGGCCAAGACGAAAGGAACTTTTAACAAATGAGCATTCTCAGGCTTGAGAGCGCTATTGATACTAGAGCTTTTTGCTTCTGGTGAAATATAAAGATAAAAACGCTTGCGCTTGTCGAAGCGATCTCTTGCATCAACCTCGTTCGCCAATCGTTTAGCCATTCCCAATGGCGAATTGTTAAACACACCACCATCGACATAAGTGTTGGTATGTCGATGGAATGGAACCATTTCATCATGGTCACTTAAATAAGCTGGCTCATTAAAATCTCTTTCTATTCCATAAGGTCGAAACGCCAATGGGAATGCACCTGAACTCATGGCGCATCGTGCCAAATGCTCCCAAGCGAGTGTATCACACCATTGATCGAGCGTTGAATCTATTTCACAGAAATAACGATCTTGAAATCGTGTATGGATGAAATTAAAACTTTCACCCGTATGTTCATAATCACTATCTTTAAATTGAACCTTGTAGTCATGGCCGTTTAAATTTGACATCGCCAAACCCACCTTTATTTTTGAAGCTGCACCAGAGTGTGGCTTAGGGCTAGAAAGTTGATCTAAATCGAGTAGGTATTTTTTCGCAATTTTTTGAATAAAATTTGAAGAGAGCAGAGAAAAACTGAAATCATCTCCGTGAGCTGCGCTGATTAAATTTTCAATATCGACCTCATCCACCCATGCTTGAAACAGGGCATTCGGTCCTTCCGGCGCAAGTGCCGTTGCATTAAATAAAAGCTTTTGAGCTAAAATCACTGCCGTCATCGCTCCGGCGGAAGCTCCCGTGATGACATCTATCTCGATTTGAGAGCCTCGATCATGACTAAAGTTGGCATTATGGTGATCGATAGCCCTAAGCACCTCAATCACCACACCGGCTTCATAGCTGCCTAAAGATACTGCGCCACTGATGGCGATGGCTAAACGCTGTGGAGTTTCTAAGGACATCGAACGAGATTAGAAATTTGAATTCTAGATCGTGAAGTGAAATGGTAAAGAAATTGCAAGAGTTATAGAAATGAATTTTTCACAACATTAAACCCTCAAATCCATCGCTTCTATTGATTTTGTACAGAAAATAAATAATTTATAACAAATGTATGATTATTTAAAGCACTCACGACGAACAACTTTTTTGTGGGGCATTTGTTTGTTTTTTTTCACCATTTTATGGCACTGTGCACAAGCTGATGCCAAAATAGACGAGCTCCTTAAAGACGCTCAGGGCAGTTACAACTCAGAGGTGCTGCCAAAGCTTGAACACTATTGTATGGATTGCCATGATCCTGATGAAGATGACGAGGCCCCTTTTTTAGAGCATCTACAAACTAAAGATATTTTGAATGATCGCCATTTATGGCGCAGTGTTGCCGCTCAACTCCGCAACCGAACCATGCCGCCTAAAAAGAAGAAAAAGCAACCTTCCGAGCAAGAACGATTGCAACTTTCCAATTGGATAGAGGGCTTTTTGAGAGAATCGGCTTTAGAACTACCCGCTTACGCAGGCTCAGTGGTAACCCGACGTTTAAATCGCAATGAGTATAACAACACCATACGAGACTTAATCGGTTTGGATTTGAAATTTAGTCATACCTTTCCCGTAGATGCCAGCGGCGGTGAAGGTTTTGACAATCACGCAGCAACGCTCTATTTACCTCCCATTTTAATGGAAAGCTACATCGAGGCCGCAGGACAAATTCTCGATCAGGCCATTCAGTCGCCCAAAGTAGAACTCTATTACACGATGGATCAAATGAAAACCGAAACCACCGACCAAGACAGTGTTTATCAAAAATTATTGAGCAGCCCTACCGCAACAGAGTTTGAGTTTTATGTTAAAGCAAAAGAAACTGCTCAAAAATTTGAACTTCAAATGGAGTTGGACGAGCTTGAGGTAGCAAAGTTTAGTTTGGATGCCACCCAAACGTCTTTCTATATTAAACTAACTTTAGACAAGGGTTTGCACAAGCTCTCACTAGCACCTGTGCACAAAAACAGTCCTATTCAATTTCAATCCCTTGCCCTCGTTAGCAACGCTCATCCAGATAAAAATAAGCACATCACACATCAGGCATTATTTAAGCATATTGTGAATGAATCAACACAGCGAGATGAAAGTGCCGATCAAAATTTAAGTGATTTTATGCAAAGGGCGTTTAGGCGGCCCGTGCTTCGCGAGGAAGTCGATCGTTACAAGCAACTCTATAAACGCGCCATAGATCGGGGCGATAGCTATGAAGATAGTTTAAAATTGGCCTTTAAAGCAATATTGGTGTCGCCACACTTTCTTTTTATGATTGAAACCCCGGCTGAAACGACTGCCCTTCAACCACTGCCTGATTTTGAATTAGCCTCTCGTCTCGCTTATTTTTTGTGGTCATCCATGCCGGATGATACTTTATTGGCATTAGCATCACAAGGTGAGTTGAAAAAAAACGAAGTATTGAAGGCCCAAGTGGACAGAATGTTGAAAGATAAAAAGAGCTTGAGTTTTTTTGAGCAGTTTGTGTCACAATGGTTGGGCACGGTTGAAGTGGGGGGAGCCTTTGCACCAGATGGACAAGCTCAAGAGAAAACCGACTATCGTCCCGAATTGGGAAATGACTTAAAATATGAACCTGTTCATTTTTTTAAACACATGGTGTTGAACCATCGTCACTTAACTGATTTCATCAATGCAGATTACGTGGTGGTCAATGAACGCATTGCCAAGCACTATGACCTCAAAGACGTCAAGGGAAATGATTTTCAATGGATCAGTTTAAAAGACCATCCACGTGGTGGAGTACTGGGTTTTGGCGCCGTGCACATGGCCACATCAAACAGCCACCGCACTAGCCCAGTTAAGCGCGGTGCTTGGGTGATTGAGACGTTGCTTGGAACACCCGTGCCACCACCGCCAAACAATGTTCCTTTACTCGATGAAAAGAAAATAAAGCATACCAAAAAGAATTTAAGACAAATTCTGGAGGAGCATCGAAACAACGAATCGTGTTCAGCTTGCCACAATGTTATTGATCCCATAGGTTTTGGTTTGGAGAATTTTGATTTTATTGGAAAATGGCGGGAGTTAGATCAAGGTGTTGCAATCGATCCTAGCGGAGTGATGCCCTCAGGTGAGTTATTTTCAGGACCGTCTGATTTAAAAAAAATATTGCTCAATCAGAAAGATCAATTTGTGAGACATCTCACCTCCAAATTGTTGGGCTATGCCTTGGGGCGACAATTGATCGATCGCGATGCAGGTACGGTGGAGCATATTGTCAAAAATTTAAAAGATCATGACTATGATGCACATCTGCTTATCGAAAGTATTGTGCTGAGCATCCCCTTTAGAAACAAATCTAAATCACTTGATTGAGGATTTTTTAACCTATGACCTTTAAACCTTTGTCTAGAAAACACCTTTTGCGCGGTCTTGGTGTGAGTATGGCATTGCCGTGGCTAGAGTCCATGCAACCCATTTATGGCCAAGCTAAACTGGCCAAGCCACCCGTTCGTGCCGCCTTCATGTTTATGCCCAACGGGGTTTGGCCAAAAGATTGGACCCCAAGTGGAACAGGTGAAGCCTACGAACCTGATTCTCCATTTTTAACACATCTAAAAAACGTGAAAAACGATTTTATTTTACTTGAAAACCTATGGAATGAACAGTCTGTAGGTCGAAATGGTCACTGGCCCAAGGTGCCAGTTTTTTTAAGTGGAGGCCGTGTTGCTAGAACCACCGAACGCAACGTCAATGTTCAGCGTTCATCATTGGATCAGGTGATGGCAAGAGAGATTGGCCATCACACCCCTTTGCCTTCGCTTGAATTGAGCATCGACAAGCCGGTGCAAGGTATTGATCAGGTAGGAGGCGGGTTTGCACGCCTTTACGGCAATTATATTTCATGGCGCAATGACCATATTCCCGTCGCCGGCGAACGTTTACCGCTGATGGCTTACAATCGCCTCTTCAAATCTGGACCCATGCCTAGTTTTGCTGGTATAAATCCAAATAGTCCTGAAATTAAAAACAGTGTTATCTATGATGATACCAGTGTGCTAGATCTAGTCAGCCGTGATGCCAAAGCTCTGCAATCTAAAATTAGCATCAACGATCGCGAGAAAATCGACGAATACTTTGAATCCGTACGAGCCATCGAAATTCAAATCAAAAACAGCATGACGCCGCAGATTCGATGGCACAATGAAAGCAAATACCCTTTGAACATCCCCGATGCGGGCGTTCCAAATGATCACCAAACTCATATTCGTTTGATGCTCGATATCATGCTGATGGCCTTTTGGACCGACAGCACCAGAATTTCAACGTTCATGTTCGGCAACGCACAGTCAGGCAAGAATTACTCTTTCTTGCCCGGAGTTGAGGGGAGCTTTCATTCGCTATCCCATCATAAAGAAGAACCCGAGGCTCTAATAAAGTACAATAAGGTGATTCACTTTCACATGCGCCAGATGGCATGGTTATTGGAGAAAATGAAAACACTCAAAGAAGGTGAAAGCTCTTTGCTGGATAACTCCATGGTATTTTTCGGATCCACCATCAAAGATGGCAACCGTCATACCGAGGAGGACTTGCCGCTTATCTTAGCTGGCAAGGCAGGAGGCGCCATTCGATCGGGAAGGAGATTAACCTCAGCCCCCAAAACGCCTCTATGCAACCTCTATGTTGAAATGCTGAACCTTATGACTATAAAAAGCGATAGTTTTGGCGATAGCAAGGGTCGCCTTCAACTTTCTTAAAAACGTCAGTAAAAAATCAAATAAGCAATTTGTTCGCTAGCATGGCTTCTTTCAGAATCGACAAATTGGTCTTCATCGACAACGAGCTTGAGACTCGTTGTTCCAGCTGGGTTGATGTTCTTGAAAATAGCGGTGCCGCCATCGGTGCCATCAATGCCCGTCATAGTTGCAATGGCGACCTGAATGGTTTTGCCAATGTTGTAGGTTGCAGTGGCATTATCAAATCCAGGCACGTTATTCGCACCCTTGGAGGCAATGAATTGAATCCCGTCCATGGTATTGTGATCATCTTCTATAATGAGATACCCAGCGGTCTCGGTGTTGGCCCTAGCTGTCGTATCTTGAAGCTTGCTGAGCCCAACCAAAATATTTGCAGCACTTGGAGCATCACCTAGCGTTTGAGCTGAGCGTGACCAAAAAACCGAGAAGCCTACATTGGACTCCGTTTGAATATTGCCCAATACCACAGGAGAACTGTAAGTTTGGGAATAAGTGGTGATTGTTCCAGCCCAATTGCTCGAATTGTTGACGGTAATACCAGCATGACGTCGTGCTTCCATTTGCACTCCATAAGTTGCATAGTCATAAACACCTGCTTCGATGACCATATAATGGACATTTGCGCCTGTGATTAAATTGCTAGAAGGGCTCATCTGTTGGGCGCGTAACTCAAAACTATTGCCACTAATCGCCCTAATACGAGTGCACAGAGGTTCAGTTTGAGTGTTGACCAGTGTGGCCAGAACAATGGGATTTTTATAGTGATGAATAGTGGTTATCGTGGAGTAGTCGCTGCTAACAGTCACAACGCCTCGTTCCATTTTGATAGGCGTGTCTTCAAATACCATGTAAGCGATAATTTCCGGAGCATGGTCTCTTTCAGCATCGACTAACGTATCTTCATCTACACTGAGTAAAAGTTGATTGGCACTAATCGCGGCAGCACTCTCAAATTCTCTAAAAAAAGGCACTCCACCATCATCGCCGTTCATAGTTGCCATAGAAACGATGGCAGAACGAGTGAAGCTTGGTCCAGATAGGCTATAACTACTTGAGGGATAGTCTGCCCCGCCAATGGTGACAGGCCCAACATTAGCACTGACGGTCAGATTGCGATGGCGTTGCCGCCCTGCTTCAATGACGATATAACCTATCGTTTCATCAGCCCGCCCAGTCACAGGATCGGAGCCAACGTGTTTACCAGTGTACAGTAAAGTCGGTGCCGCAGCCATACTTATGGCAGAACCCTTAGACCAAAAAATTGAAAAATTAACATCATTCGCAGTCATCACTTGCCCCAAAACAACGGGATTTTCATAAGTCTGTTGATACGCTCGCCGTTCACCAATCCAACTTCCTTTGTAATCTGTAACATTTGAAGAGTAAGTGACAACCTCCATTTTAAGACCATGTTCTTCGGGCGTATAAACCCCCTCTTCAATTGCAAAATAATAAACACGACGATCGTCACTCAGTGCCGCAACAGAACCATCCATGCGTTGCAATTTGATTTCAAAAGAATTGCCGTTGGCATTTTTAATCCTCGTCGTAACGGGAGTTTTTAAAAAAGCATTCGTAGGGGTTGCTATGACGACCATCGACTGGTAGTTCTGGTCCAGAGTAACGGTCACCCAATTGGTGTTTAATTTGACCATACCACGGTTGTAACGAACGGGTTTGCTTATCAGTGGACTCCAAGCGCCGTTGATGTAGGTGTAAATTTGTCCATCTGTATTCATATAAACACTACCTTCGGAAGCCTGACTAGGGTGCTCACTTAACACGCTGAACTTCAAAAGATTGTTCACCGTAAGGTTTTCAGCAGTAAGCGTACCTGGAGTAAGAGTCGAGGTCCCAACCGAAAGGGCATCACCTATAATAGCATTGCCATTGACGTGTAAATTGTCTGAAGGACCAAGCGTTGCAATACCTAGCCCTATTTGGTTGAGACGCATACCGGAAGTTTGATCGCTTGGCTTAAAATCAATCTGTCCCGAGGTGCTGCGCAAACCTTCTCCCCAAGCCATGTTTATAAAAATAAAAAAATTGTGATGACCTTAAATCGAATCATGTTTCATTAATTTGAAATCAAGTAAAATATTTTTCTGATTCTACGTGAAACAGAATTCCTTAAAGACAAAAAAAAATGCCCTTTTTGAAGCTGCGTTTACAACTTGCAGCGTCTACTATTTGAGACGCCATGAATTCTTCCGGACTTGTCCATAACATCGACAGATGAAAAACGTATCCGTCATTCCCTCGTGCGAAGGGCGAAACTCGAAGAGCCTGCCCCCGCGAAGGCGGGGAAAAATCTAGGTTGGCGTAGCTTTTCCATCGCTCTGGATACCCGCCTGCGC
>Ga0172372_10004512_pt1 | contig 19740 bp, 17 predicted proteins | sample LakKiv5m_2_FD_114544 | JGI IMG/M metagenome (GOLD analysis project Ga0172372, IMG submission 114544) | Freshwater microbial communities from Kabuno Bay, South-Kivu, Congo - kab_092012_9.5m | ecosystem: Environmental > Aquatic > Freshwater > Lake | place: Democratic Republic of the Congo...
CCGCCAGGCCGGCCGGCGCATCGTCGAGATGGTCCACGAGGACATGAAGCTGTCGAAGATCCTCACCCGCGAGGCCTTCGAGAACGCGATCCGCACGCTCGCGGCCATCGGCGGCAGCACCAATGCGGTGATCCACCTGATCGCCATTGCCGGGCGCATCGGCGTCAAGCTCACGGTCGACGACTTCGAGCGCCTGGGCAGCGAGCTGCCCTGCCTGGTCAACCTGCAGCCCAGCGGCCAGTACCTGATGGAGGACTTCTGCTACGCCGGCGGCCTGCCGGTGGTGATGAAGGAGATCGCCCACCTGCTGCACACCGACCACGTCACGGCCAACGGCCGCACGGTGGGCGAGAACATCGCCGCGGCCGAGAATTTCAACCCCGACGTGATCAAGCCCTACGCCGAGCCCTTCAAGGAGAAGGCCGGCATCGCCATCCTGCGCGGCAACATCGCCCCGCGCGGCGCGGTGATCAAGCCGAGTGCGGCCACGCCGGCGCTGATGCAGCACACCGGCCGGGCCGTGGTCTTCGAGGACAGCGACGACTTCCACCGCCGCATCGACGACGAGAGCCTGGACGTCGACGAGACCTGCATCCTGGTGCTGAAGAACTGCGGCCCCAAGGGCTACCCGGGCATGGCCGAGGTCGGCAACATGCCGCTGCCGCCCAAGGTGCTGCGCAAGGGGATCACCGACATGGTGCGCATCAGCGACGCCCGCATGAGCGGCACGGCCTACGGCACCGTCGTGCTGCACACCGCGCCCGAAGCCGCCGCAGGCGGGCCGCTGGCGCTGGTGCAAAGCGGCGACCTGATCACGCTGGACGTGGCCGGGCGCTCGCTGCACCTGCACGTGGACGACGCCGAGCTCGAGCGCCGGCGCGCCGCCTGGACGCCGCCCACGCCGCCGCTGGACAGCGGATACTGGAAGCTCTACATCGACCATGTCCTGCAGGCCGATGAAGGCGCCGATCTCGACTTCCTGCGCGGGCGTCGCGGCGCCTTCGTGCCCAAGGACAACCATTGAGCTCCGAACCCATGTCCAGGATCGCCCTCGTCACCGGCGCCAGCAGCGGCATCGGCCGGGCCTGCGCGCAGGCCCTGCTGCGTGAAGGCTGGCAGGTCGTCTTCACCGGCCGCCGCGCCGAAGCGCTGCAGGCCGCCATCGACGCCTGCGGGGCAGATGCCGAACGCGGTGTCGCGCTGCCGGCAGACGTCTCGAAGGAAGTCGATGTGCAGGCGCTGTTCGGGCAGATCCGCGATCGCTTCGGCCGTCTGGACCTGCTGTTCAACAACGCGGGCGTCTCCTCGCGTGCCACGACGCCCGACGATCTGTCGGGCGCCGAGTGGCGAGCCGCCGTGGACGTCAACCTGCACGGCATGTTCTATTGCCTGTCGGCCGCCTTCAAGCAGATGCGCGAGCAGGCGCCGCAGGGCGGTCGGATCATCAACAACGGCTCGATCTCGGCCACCACGCCGAGGCCCGGCTCGATCGCCTACACCGCGACGAAGCACGCTGTCAGCGGGCTGACCAAGACGGCATCACTGGACGGCCGGCCCTTCGACATCGCGGTCGGCCAGATCGACATCGGCAATGTGGCGAGCGACATGACGGCGCGCATGGCGGTCGGCGTGCCGCAGGCCGACGGCAGCGTCCGGCCCGAGCCGCGCATGGACATGTCGGCCGTGGTCGAGACCTTCATGGCCATGACCCGGCTGCCGCTGAGCGCCAACGTGCTGTTCACCACCGTCATGGCCACGAAGATGCCCTTCGTCGGCCGCGGCTGAGCATCCGGGCCGGACGGCAGGCCGCCAGCGCCCGAAGGCAGCGCCCACCGCGCCTGACACGAGACCGCCCAACACCCCCCACGGAAGACCTCTTCACATGGCACACATCGGATTCATCGGCGCCAGCGGCATGATGGGCCACGGCATGGCGCGCAACCTGCAGGCCAAGGGCCACGCGCTGACGCTGACCGTGCATCGCAACCGCGACCGCGTGGCCGATCTGCTCGAGGCCGGCGCAAGCGAGGCCCTGTCCGCAGCCGACCTGGCCGCGCGCAGCGAGCTGGTCTTCATCTGCGTGACCGGGTCGCCCCAGGTCGAGGCCTGCGTGGCGGGGCCGGGCGGGCTGCTGGAGGGCGCCCGCGAGGGCCTGAGGATCGTCGACTGCTCCACCAGCGAGCCCGACTCCACGGCCCGGCTGCGCGAGCGCTGCGCGGCCTCCGGCGTGACCTTCATCGACGCGCCGCTGTCGCGCACGCCGGTGGAGGCCGAGGCCGGGCGGCTGAACGTGATGGTCGGCGCCGACCTGTCCGTGTTCGAGTGCCTGCAGCCGGTGCTGAAGTGCTTCGCCGAGAACGTCTTCCACGTCGGCGGGCCCGGCGCCGGCCACACCATCAAGTTGCTGAACAACTTCATCGCCCAGGCGGTATGCACCGCCACGGCCGAGGCTTTCGCCGTGGGGCAGCGCGCCGGCTTGAAGCTGCAGGCGCTGGTCGATCTGATCTCGGCAGGCCCGGTCAACAGCGGCCTCTTCCAGGCCATGGCCAAGACGCTGAACGGCCAGATGGACGGGCTGAAGTTCGAACTCGACAACGCGCGCAAGGACGTGCGCTACTACACCCATCTCGCCGAAGGCCTGGCCATCCCCACGGTGATGGGCGAGGCGGTGCACCAGTCGCTGGTGCTGGCCAGCGCGCTGGGCCACGGCCGCAAGTTCGTGCCGTCGCTGGTCGAGGCGCAGGAGCAACTCACCGGGGCGAAGATCGTCGGGCCGCAGGCGGGCTGAAGGACCGTGTGCCTGTCCGTGCGTCCGCAGGGCCGCGCGGGCAGGCGTCCGGCCTCCGAGGCCAGCCCTGCAGCGACATCGACGCCACACACACACACGATCCCATCAGGAGATTGCAGATGTCCCTTGCCTGCGTGATCCATGCCGCCCATGATCTGCGCGTAGAGCAGGAATCGCCGCGCGCGCTCGGCCCGCACGACGTGCTGCTGCGCCTGGGGGCCGGCGGCATCTGCGGCTCCGACCTGCACTACTACAAGGAGGGCCGTGTCGGCGCCTTCGTCGTGCGCGAGCCGCTGGTGCCGGGCCACGAGGCCTCGGGCGTGGTCGAGGCCGTCGGGGCCGAGGTCACGGGCGTGCGGCCCGGGCAGAAGGTCGCGATCAACCCGTCGCACCCCTGCGGCCGCTGCGACTACTGCCGCGCCGGCCGCGGCAACCTGTGCCGGCACATGTTCTTCCTGGGCAGCGCCAGCGTCTTCCCGCATGCGCAGGGGATGTTCCGCGAGCGCTTCGTCATGGGCGAGCGCCAGCTCACCCCCATCGACGAGCCGCACATCTCGCTGGGCGAGATCGCCTGCGCCGAGCCGCTGTCCATCGGGCTGCACGCCGTGAACCGCGCAGGCCCGCTGCTGGGCGAGACCGTGCTCGTCACCGGCGGCGGCACGATCGGCTGCATGACGGTGATGTCGGCGCGGCTGGCCGGCGCGGCGCACATCATCTGCTGCGACATCACCGACCGCGCGCTGGAGATGGCGCGCACCGTCGGCGCCGACCGCACGGTGCGCAGCGATCAGGTCGACCCGGCCGAGCTCGCCGACATCGCCGAGGTCTCCTTCGAGTGCGCGGGCAGCACCGCCGCCCTGGCCACCTGCCTGAAGGCCACGCGCCGGGGCGGGCGCATCGTGCAGGTCGGCACGCTGCCAGCCGAGGTGCCCTTCCCCGCCAACAGCATCATGGCGCGCGAACTCGACTACCGCGGCGTCTTCCGCGCCCACCTCGAATTCGACTGGGCGGTGCAGGCCATCCGCACACGCCGCGTCGACGTGCGCCCGCTGATCAGCGCGCAACTGCCGCTGCAGCGCTCGCGCGAGGCCTTCGATCTCGCGCTGGACAAGACCCGCAGCACCAAGGTGCAGGTCGTCGCCGAGGCCTGAGAGGCAGCGCCGGCCGGTGGCACCCGAGCGCCCTACGCTGATCGCAGCCTTGTCGAAGCCCCCTTCCGCCAAAGCCATCGCCCCCTCCCGAACACCCGACGCCCTACACATCACCCGGGCCAGGACGCCCGACGCAGGAGACCCCGCATGAGTCAGAGACTTGCCGGCAAGACCGCCTTCCTCACCGCCGCAGGCGCCGGCATCGGCCGCGCCACCGCGATCGCCTTCGCCCGTGAAGGCGCGCGCGTGATCGCCACCGACCTGAAGCCCGAGTTGATGGACGACCTGCGCTCCATCCCGGGCATCGTGATCGAGCAGCTCGACGCGCTCGATGCCGCCGCCATCGCCGACGCGGCCGTGCGCCACCCGGATGTCGATGTGCTGTTCAACGCCGCCGGCTACGTGCACCACGGCACCGTGCTCGACTGCACCGAGGAGCAATGGGACTTCGCCTTCAACCTGAATGCGCGGTCGATGTTCCGCACGATCAAGGCCTTCGTGCCGGGCATGCTGGCCCGCGGCCGCGGCTCGATCGTCAACATCGCCTCGGGCGCCAGCAGCGTGCGTGGTGCGCCCAACCGCTTCGTCTACGGCGCGAGCAAGGCCGCCGTGATCGGCCTGACCAAGGCAGTGGCCATCGACTACATCCGCCAGGGCGTGCGCTGCAACGCCATCTGCCCGGGCACGATCGAATCGCCTTCGCTGCGCGACCGCATCGCCGCCCTGTCGGCCAGCAGCGGCAAGAGCCTCGAGGAAGTCGAGGGCATGTTCATCGCGCGCCAGCCGATGGGCCGCCTGGGCACGGCCGAAGAGGTCGCGGCGCTGGCGCTGCACCTGGCCAGCGACGAGTCGGGCTTCACCACCGGCACGACGGCCATCGTCGATGGCGGCTGGTCGCTGTGACGGGTCCGAAGGCAGCGACACGCGTGCATGGCCTCAGGCCGTTCGTCATGCCTTGTCCGTCTGCGGCCATCCCTGCATGACCTGTCGCCGCGGCACCCCTGACGACACTCTGAAGACACCCCTTCCCACCCCTGTCCAGTAGAGGACCTCCACCGATGAAACTCCTCCGCCACGGCCCCAAGGGCCACGCCCGTCCCGGCCTGCTCGACGCGCAGGGCCAGGTGCGCGACCTGTCCGCGCTGATGCCCGACATCACCCCGGCCACCCTGTCGCCCGCCGGCCTGGCCGCGCTGGCCAGCGTCGACGTCTCCACGCTGCCGGTGGTGCCCCAGGGCGAGTTCCAGGTGCCCTGGACCGGCATGGGCAAGTTCATCTGCATCGGTCTGAACTACAGCGATCATGCCGCCGAGACCGGCGCGCCGATCCCGAAGGAGCCGATCATCTTCATGAAGCCCACGAGCGTCGCCGTGGGCTGCAACCACGACGTCGTGCTGCCCCAGGGCTCGGTCAAGAGCGACTGGGAGGTCGAGCTCGGCGTGGTCATCGGCAGCACGGCACGCTACGTCAGCGAGGCCGACGCGCTGAAGCACGTGGCCGGCTACTGTGTCGTCAACGACGTCTCCGAGCGCGAGTACCAGATCGAGCGCGGCGGCACCTGGGACAAGGGCAAGGGCTGCGACACCTTCGGCCCGGTGGGCCCGTGGATGGTCACGGCCGACGAGGTCGGCGACCCGCAGAACCTGTCCATGTGGCTCGAGGTCAACGGCCACCGTTGGCAGAACGGCAGCACGAAGACGATGATCTTCGGCGTGGCGCAACTGGTGTCCTACGTCAGCCGCTTCATGTCGCTGTATCCGGGCGACCTGATCACCACCGGCACGCCCCCGGGCGTCGGCCTGGGCGCCAAGCCCAACCCGGTGTTCCTGAAGCCGGGCGACGTCATGCGGCTGGGCATCGAGAAGCTCGGTGAACAGCAGCAAAGCGTCTACGCCTGGGACCCGGCGCGCATCGACGCCTGAACCCCTTCCCCGACCGCCCCACCCCGCCATGACCGCAACGACCTCCCCCACGATCCGCATCCACGCGGCCGACAACGTCGTCATCGCACGCCGGCAGTTGCTCGGCGGCACCGTGATCGCCGAGGAAGGCGTGACGGTCACCGGCCTGGTGCCCCCGGGCCACAAGGTCGCCACGCGGCCGATCGGCGCGGGCGAGGCGGTCTGGCGCTATGGCCAGATCATCGGCCACGCCACGCAGGCCATCGCGCCCGGCCAGCACGTGCACGTGCACAACCTGGCCTTCAGCGATTTCGCCCGGGCCCATGAGCCGGGCGCCGGCGCGCTGCCCACCGACTACGCCGCCACGCCCGCCACCTTCGACGGCATCGTGCGCGCCGACGGCCGCGTGGCCACGCGCAACTACATCGGCGTGCTGACCAGCGTGAACTGCTCGGCCACCGCCGCGCGCGCGATCGCCGACCACTTCCGCCGCGACATCCGGCCCGAGGCCCTGGCCGACTTCCCCAACGTCGACGGCGTGGTCGCGCTGACGCACGGCATGGGCTGCGCCACCGACGGCGCGGGCGAGGAATTGCGCGTGCTGCGGCGCACGCTGGGCGGCTATGCGCGCCACGCCAACTTCGCCGCCGTGCTCGTCGTCGGCCTGGGCTGCGAGACCAACCAGATCCAGGGTCTGATCGCCCAGGAGGGGCTGGAGGAAGGCGCCAACCTGCAGACCTTCAGCATCCAGGACACCGGCGGCACCGCCAAGACGGTGGCGCGCGGGGTCGAACTGATCAAGCGCATGCTGCCGCATGCCAACCGCGTGAAGCGCCAGCCGGTGCCGGCCAGCCACCTCACCGTGGGCCTGCAGTGCGGCGGCAGCGACGGCTACTCCGGCATCAGCGCCAACCCGGCGCTCGGTGCGGCCGTGGACCGCGTGGTGCGCCACGGCGGCACCGCCATCCTGTCGGAAACCCCCGAGATCTATGGCGGCGAGCACCTGCTGACGCGCCGCGCCGTCAGCCGCGACGTGGCCGACAAGCTGCTGGCGCGCATCGCCTGGTGGGAGGCCTACACCGCGCGCAACGGCATGAAGATGGACAACAACCCGTCCGCCGGCAACAAGGCCGGCGGCCTGACCACGATCCTCGAGAAGAGCCTGGGCGCCATTGCCAAGAGCGGCAGCACCGCGCTGGTGGACGTGGTCGAATTTGGCGAGGCGGTGCGCGCGCGCGGATTCGTCTACATGGACACGCCTGGCTACGACCCGGTCTCGGCCACAGGCCAGGTCGCCGGCGGCGCCAACCTGATCTGCTTCACCACCGGCCGCGGCTCGGCCTACGGCTGCGCGCCCAGCCCCTCGTTGAAGCTGTCGACCAACACCGCGCTGTGGACCAAGCAGCAGGAGGACATGGACATCGATTGCGGCACGGTCATCGACGGCGTCGAATCGGTGGAAGAGGTCGGCGAGCGCATCTTCCGCCTGATGCTGGAGACGGCGTCCGGCCGCGCCACCAAGAGCGAGCTGCACGGCTACGGCCAGAACGAATTCGTGCCCTGGCAGCTCGGCGCGGTGATGTGAGTCGCGGCGGCGGCGCCTGCACGCCGCCCTGCCACGCGGGCCCACGGCTCGCAGGCCCACGGCTCGCCGGTGCAGTGCGCAGGCGTGCGAAGCTGGGCTCAGCCCCGGGCGCCGAGCCGCCGCTCCAGGGCGAGCAGCAGACTGCTCGTGACCACGGCGAAGATCGCCAGCAGGAGGGCGATCGCCATGATCAGCGGCACATCGTTCAGGCCGATGGCGTTCATGATCGTGAACCCGAGCCCGCGCTGGGAGGAGAACATCTCTCCGAGCAGCACCCCGAGCAAGGTCAGCGCGAAGCCGATGCGCTGGCCGGTGACGATCTCGGGCAGCGCCGCGGGCACCCACACGCCGCGCAAGGCCTGCCACGGCGTCAGGCGCATCACACGCGCCGTCTTCATGTGCACCGGGCGGATGTTGCGCACCGCGTTCAGCGTGAACAGGGTCACCGGGATGATGCCGTGGATGGCCCCAAAAGCCACCTTGGCCGACATCCCCAGGCCGAAGATCAGCAGGATCAAGGGATACAGCGTGATCTTGGGCAGCGCATAGACGGCCACCAGCAGGGGCTCGGCCACCTGCCCGGACAGCCGGTGCACGCCCAGCAGCGTGCCCAGGCCCAGGCCGCCGACGCCCGCGATCAGCAGCGCCCAGAGCAGCGCCGTCGCCGTCTCGAGCACGTCAGGCCAGAAGCCGGGGTCGGCCAGCAGCGCCGCCAGGCGGGAGACGGTCTGCGCGGGGGAACTCAGCGCCACCTCGCCGGCCCACAGGTGCAGCATCTGCCACACCAATACCGCGCACAGGATGGTCAGCGAGACGTCGCGCAGGCCCTGGCCCCGGGCGGCGCCGGCAGCACCAGAGGCAGACGAGGCAGCAGCCATGGCCTCACCCCTGCCGCAACAGGCCGCGCTGGCGCAGCATGCGCTGCTCCCAGACGTGCAGCACGCTGTTGATGGCCACGACGATCACCAGCACCAGCAGCATCAGCGAATACATGGTCAGGTTGTCGAAGTTGTTGAAGGCGTAGGCGATGGTGTAGCCCAGCCCGGCGCCGGAGAGGATGAACTCGGAGGCGATCACCCCGATGAAGGAATAGGCCACGCTCAGCTTGACGCCGGTCAGCAGATAGGGTGCGGCCGCCGGCAGCCGGATCTGCAGCGCGGTACGCACCCGCCCCATGCGCAGCACGCGTCCGGTCTTCAGCAGCACCCGGGCCACGCGGTCCAGGCCATTGAGTGTGTTCAGCAGCATCGCCACCACACCGAACAGGAAGCCGATGACGACGATCGGCAGGTCGTTCATGCCGAAGATGACGATCAGCAGCGGGTAGAAGACAAAGAAGGGCACGGCGTAGTAGCTGGCCAGGAAGGGGTCCAGCGCGCGGCGCACGCGCGGGAAGGCGTGGATCAGCAGCCCCATGAGGAAGCCCACGCCCACCGACAGCACGAAGGCAGTGGCCACGTTGCCCATGGTCTTGACCAGCGGGGGGTACACCTTGCCGTTCTGGAACAACCCGATCAGGCCGCTGGCCATGCGCGACGGCGGGATCATCGTCACCGGCTGGATCACCCCGGTGCGGCACAGCACCTCCAGCAGCAGCACCGATCCGACCACCAGCGCAAAGCGTATCCACAGTGCGGAGGTCATGCCCGCGCGCTCCGGCGATCACCCGCGGCGCGCAAGGACTCCTCGCGCAGCAGCGACCACAGTCGGGAGGTCAGTTGTCCGAAGGCCGGGTCGGAGACGATGCGACTGTCACGTTCACGCGGCCACCCGGTGGTCAGCACCTCGATGAATCGGCCCGGCCGGGCCGACATCACCCCCACGCGGTCGGACAGCATCGCCGCCTCGTCCAGCGCGTGCGTGATCAGCAGCACCGTCGCGCCAGTCTCCCGCCACAGACGCAGCAACTCGTCACCCATCAGCAGCCGCGTCTGCTGATCCAGCGCGCCGAAGGGCTCGTCGAGCAGGATCAGGCGCGGCTGCAACACCAGCGTGCGGGCGATGCACACGCGCTGGCGCATGCCACCGGACAGCTGTGCCGGATGGGCACGGGCGAAGTCGGCCAGACCCATGAAGCCGATCGCGTGGTCGACCCGCCGGGTGACCTCGGCGGCGTCCACGCCTGCCTGTCGCAGGCCGAAGGCGACGTTGTCCCAGACCGTCAACCAGGGAAAGCTGGCGTCCTCCTGAAAGACGACTCCGATGCCATCGGGGACCTCCCCAGCCACCGGGCGGCCCTCGAACAGCAACTGGCCCTGGGTGGGCACGCTCAGCCCGGCCAGCAGTTCGAGCAACGTCGACTTGCCGCAGCCCGACGGGCCGACGACAGCGAAGAACTCGCCCCGCCGAAGGTCCAGGTCCAGCGGTCCGAGCGCGTGCACCGGCGGCTGCCCGCCGACGGCCGGGAAGACCCGCGTGACCGCGCTGAACCGGGCGTGCAGCGTGGACGTGTCGCTCACCTCTGGTCCGCGGGCAGGAAGCTGCGGTCGATCAGCTTGTCCCACTCCACCGGGCCGGTGACGTCGCCGATGATGCGCAAGCCCTCGACCATGCGGTCCATCGCGGCGACATCGAAACCGCCACGGCCCCAGTAGCCCACGGCGATCATGTTGCGGATGGCGCGCTCGCCGAGTTCGGGCGGGAGCTTGTAGGCCGCGGCGAAGATGCGGCCGGCCTCGGCCGGGTTGGCATGGATGAAATCCACCGACTTGCGCCGGCCCTCGATGATGGCGCGCAGCTTCTCGGGATGGTTGCGGGCGAACTCCACCGTGGTGATGCCCACCGTCTGCGTCATCGGCGGCAGCACGTCCTTGACCTCGAAGACCGGGCGGTACTTGCCCTGGTCGCGCGACCAGATCGGCTCGAGGATGGGCGCCGCCGCGACGCCACCCTGCGTCAGCGCGGTCAGGCCCCCACCGATGCCGCCGGTGGAGATACGCTCGATCTTCTTCAGGTCGGCGCCGGCGGCGGTGATCGCCATGATCGACAGCATGTCGGTCACCGACTTCGGGCTGGTGTAGGCGAGCTTGCGGCCCTCCAGATCCTTGATGGTGCGCACCGGGTTGGACGGCGTGGTCACCCAGATGATGTCGGCCACCGAGGCGGCGCCGGTGTTGACGATCTTGATCGGGATGCCCTGGTTGGCTGCGGCCACGGCAGCGGCCAGGCTCACCTCCCCATAGGGCAGCCCGCCGGCCAGGACGTTACGCACTGTCGTGCCGCCGCCCTTGGAGGTGAGGATGCCGGTGATGTCGATGCCCGCCTGCTTGAACAGGCCCTTCTCCATGCCCACCGCGTAGGGTGCGCCGTACATGAGCACACCCCAGTGCGTGACCGAGATCTGTTCGGCGCGCGCGGCGCCCGAGCCGAGCGCCAGGGAAGCAAGAGCGATGGCGGCCAGACGCCGCCCAAGCTTGAACAGGGCCATGGGATATGTCTCCATTTGTGACAAGAAGCTGGGACGCTAGCACATCGCCCGGTGCCGCCGAAGATGTGCGGGAATAGGCAGGACGCCCCGGCTGGGTGAGGCACTGTGGCGGACCGCAGGGGCGGATGCGCGCCGTTGCTGCACGGGCGGACGCGTGCCGCCCTGCCCCGAGGCCCGCATTACGCTGCGAAGCGCGCCTCCAGCCAGGCCAGGAGGGTCCGCAGCGTCTGCGCCTCCCCACCCACCGGGCGCCCGGGGCGCGCGCTGTCGTTCCAGGCGAACAGGTCGAGGTGGATCCAGTCCAGTGACTCGGGCACGAAGTCCTCGAGGAACAGGGCCGCCGTGATGGCCCCGGCCATCGGGCCCTTGCCGGTGTTGACGATGTCGGCGATGTCGCTCTCGATCAACGGGTGGTAGTCGCGCCACAGCGGCAGGTGCCACAGCGGATCGTGCAGTGCCAGCCCGCGGTCGACCAGGTCGCGCGCCAGGTCCATGCGGCGGCAGAACAGCGCCGGCAGTTGCGGGCCCAGCGCCACGCGCGCGGCGCCGGTCAGGGTGGCCATGTCGATCATCACCTCGGGCGCGCGCTCGGCCCCGTAGGCCAGCGCGTCGCACAGGATGACGCGGCCCTCGGCATCGGTGTTGCCGATCTCGATGTGCAGGCCCTTGCGGGTGCGGAAGACGTCACCGGGGCGGAAGGCATTGCCGGCGATCGCGTTGTCCACGGCCGGGATCAGCAGATGCAGGTGCACCGGCAACTTCAGGGCCATCACCAGCGAGGCCAGGCCCAGCGCGTGCGCCGCCCCACCCATGTCCTTCTTCATCCAACGCATGCCATCGGCCGGCTTGATGTCCAGGCCACCGGAGTCGAAGCACACGCCCTTGCCCACCAACGTCAGGCGCCGGTGCGCCGGATCGCCCCACTCCAGCTCGATCAGGCGCGGCGCGCGGGTCGAGGCGCGGCCCACGACGTGGATGGCCGGGAAGCCCTCTTTCAGCAGGTCGTCGCCGACGACCTCCCGGAAGGACGCGCCGTGCGCGCGCGCCAACTCGCGCACCGCCTGCGCGAGTTCGGCCGGACCGAGATCCTCGGCCGGGGTGTTGACCAGGTCACGGGTGGCCGTGATCGCCTGACCGACCCGTTGGCCCCGGCGCGAGGCCGGCGTCGCGGGCAGCATCAGTTCCGCCGCCTGCCGCCGCGGGGCCTTGTAGCGGGCGTAGGCGTAGCCCCCCAGCGTCCAAGACAGCGCCGCGGCCTGCGCATCCGGCGCCAGGCCGGCGTCGCCCAGGCGGTAGCGTCCCGGCGGAAGCGCGCGCGGCAACGCCGCCAGCGCGTAAGGGTGTGCGGAGGCACGCACGCCCGCCCACACCTCGACCAGCTGTCCCTCGGGCCCGGGGACGAGCGCATGCGTGTCGGGGGCGCCTTCGAAACCGGTGGCCTGCAGCCACCGGCGGGTGAGGGCGGGCAGCGTCGGCAGGCGCTCGGCCAGACCGGCACGGTCGACCAGGTGGATGGGCGTGGCAGCGGCCACAGGCTTCTTCAAGGTCAGGGTCATGGCTCGGCAGCAGGGTGTGCAGGGTCGAGGAAGACCCGAAGTGTGCACCCTTGCCGCACCGGCCCGCCCGGGTGCGCAGGCGCAATGGACAAGCGGGCCGTCGGCGGCCGCGAGCAGACCCAGGGCTCCATAATGCGGGCACAGGGAGCTTGCGCGGGGTCGGGACGAAGCAGTCGGCCGCCCCGCAGGCCGCAACGACGGCCAAGACGGAGACAGCCATCTTCAGCCCCCGATCGGTGAGCGCCGGCCCGCCGGTGACCGCCTACTCCGAATCGATCTGCCCGCCTGCCGGCCTGCCCGGCCAGAGCCATTCTTCCTACTACCCGCTTACATGAACCCGAGAGACCTCCCCCATCACCTGTCCCACCCCCGGCATGCCGCGCGCGAGTCCTGCATCGCCCTGATCGACGCCCATTTCCTCGCCTGGCTGATCGGGCAGGAGGACGATGCCGCCCACTATGGCGGTGCGCGGCGGGAGCACCTGCCGGCCGCGCTGCTGGGCAGCCTGGCCGACGCCGGCGTCCACGCCGACATGCTGCGCGTGTACTGGTACACCCATCGCAGCGACGCCGACAGCGTCAACGGGCAGATCGTCCGGCCGGTGCTGCCCGAGTCCAGCGACGACGGCCGCTCGCTGTCGCTGGCGCTGGCCCGCGACCTGATGCAACTGGCCGAACACCGCGCCTGCGCGCACGTGCTGCTGGCGGCCGACGACGACCGCCTGCTCGGCGCCGTCGACGCGGCGCAGCTGCGCGGCCTGCAGGTGCACATGCTGGTCGACGACAGCGCCTCGGACCTCGCCGCGCTGGCGAAGTCGGACGCTGCCTGGACCGGCCTGCTGCGCCAGGCCGACCGCCGCATCCGACTGCACGGCAACACCAAGCCTGCGCGCGAGGTGGAACTGATGACCCCACAGGGCATCGAGGCCGAGGTGCTGGACTGGTGGGACGGCGTGCCGGACGCCGACCGCGAGGAACTCACCGAGCAGCTCCCGCGCCACCGCGGCCTGCCGCAGGAGGCCGACCGGCAGCTGCTGCTGCGCCTGAGCCAGCGCCTGGGCCGCCCGCTGGAGTTTGCCGAGCGCAAGATCATGCGCGACACCGCGCGCCGCCTGCTCGAAGGCCTGCCGCAGGATGACGCCGAGGACGTCGAATCCGCATCGGAGACCGCCTGATGAACACCCCCGTCGACTCCCGCTGGGTCCAGATCGAGCCTGGATACGAAGGCTGGCTGGCGCTGCCGCCGGCCGGCCGCGGCCCTGGGCTGCTGCTGTTCCAGGAGATCTTCGGCGTCAACCCGCATATCCGCGCGGTGGCCGAGCAGTACGCGCTGGATGGCTTCGTCGTCCTCTCGCCCGACGTCTTCTGGCGCCAACAGCCCAAGGTCGAACTCGGCTACGAAGGCCCGGACTGGCAGCGCGCACGCGAGCTGATGATGGGCTGCCGACCGGACGAACTCATCGCCGACATCGGCGCAGCCGCGCGCTGGCTGCGCGCGCAGCCAGCCGTTGGGGACGGCAAGGTCGGGGCGATCGGCTACTGCATGGGCGGGCGGCTGGCCTACCTGGCCGCGGCCACCGCCGGGGTGGACGCGGCGGCGCCCTTCTACGGCGGCGGCATCCACCAGCAACTCGAACGCGTGCCGGCCATCGCCTGCCCGATGCAGTTCCACTACGCCGGCCACGACGACCACATCCCACCCGAGGCCGTGGACAGCGTGCGGCAGGCCTTCGCCGGCAAGGCGGCCGAAGTGCACGTCTACCCCGGGTCGATGCACGGCTTCAACTGCTGGTCGCGGGCCTCCTACCACGCGCCCAGCGCGGCGCTGGCGCACGGCAGGACGCTGCAGTTCCTGGCCCAGCACCTGTTCTGAGCCCGGCGGGGATCTCGCCAGGGTCGCCGAGGTTCGCCCAGGGCAGCCGGAGCCGCCAAGCTCGCCAGACTCGGCAAGGGTCACCGGGGTCGCGCAGACTTGCGACGCCCAGCCGGCAGACCTACCCCAGCGCCTTGGTCAGCAGCAGCGCCGCGGCCACGAGCATCAACATCCCGACCAGCCGCGCCAGCCAGCGCACCGGCAGGTGCGGGGCCAGACGCTGGCCGATCAGCCAGCCGGGCACCAAGGCCGCGGCGATGAGCGCGCCGGCCGTGACGTCGACCCGGCCCAGCCACAGATGGCCGAGCGTGGCGCACAGCGCGATCGGCAACTGCACCAGCTGGCCCAGGGCGACCACCTCGCGCAGCGGCACGCGGCGCGCCAGCAGCAGCGGCGTCAGCACCAGCGGGCCGCCCGTGGCGGTGAAGGCGGAGGCGAAGCCGACGACGGCGCCGGTGCGCCAGCCAGGTGCCGCGGTCGCAACCGCCGCCGTCTGCGGATGCCCGACGGGGTGGGATCGCCAAGGCAGGCGCGTCACCCCGTAGAGCACGGCCGCGGCCAGCACGAGCAGCGCGATCTGGCCCGGCACCCACACCAGCGCCACCGCGCCGCAGAGCGCGCCCGGGGCCGCCGCAGCCACCATCGCGCCGCCCCGGCGCGGCGCCGCCTGTCCCGGCCGCCACGCCACGGCCAGCGCCGTGACGCCGGGGCCGATGAAGGCCAGCATCGCCACGCCGACGGCGGCGTGAACATCCAGCCCGGTCACATAGACCAGCCAGGGCACCAGCAGCACGCCGCCGATGCCGGCGGCGCCGACCAGCGCCCCAATGAGCAACGCGGCCGCGAACGTCAGGGGCAGCAGGTCCGGCGTCAAGCGCCGTCGCCTCTGCGCAGGGCGGCGGCCTGCTGCGCCAGCCAGCGCCCGGCGCCGCGCCAGTTCAGCGCCCGGTCGACCAGGCCGTGGCGCACGTAGTAGCCGCGGTCGATGTCCCCGAAGGTGTCAAGCATCACCTCGACCCCGGGGTGACGGCGCGCCGCCGCGACGATGTCACGCACCTCGCGCTCGATGGCGGTGTCGTCCAGCACGCTGTCGTTCGGCCCGTCGGGCAGCATCGAGCATGCCGCGACGACGGCTGCACCCACGCGTTGCGCCAAAGCCTGCAGCGCCGCCAGCGACTCGTCCAGGACCGAGCCGCGCGGCAGCGCGAAGCCGAGCCCACCGATCACCCCAGCGCCCACGCCGCACAGCACGGCCTCGGCCTGCGCCAGCTCCGCCAGCCGGAAGCCGGGGCCGGCGAAGTGCCGGTCGGCGGACTTGCCGGTGTTGCCCTGGGCCCCGCTGCGCAGGGCCGACAGCACGACGCACAAGCCGGCTTCACGCACCAGCGGGCGCACGCGCTCGACCAGTGCCTCCACGCGCGACAGCGGCAGCACGCACTCCCAGCGCGCCACCAGCGCCGCATGGGCCCGCAGGTCGGCCAGCAAGGCCTCGTCGGGCAGGCCGGCGCTGAAGAAGGTGAAGCGGTGGCCCAGCGCCACCAGGTCGGCCACCCGGGCGCGCACGCGCGCATCGCGAAGGTCGTCCACGGGCGCGCGCAGCACGCGCACGCCGAAGTCCCACAGCGCCTGGACCGCGTAGTCGTTGCGCGCGCGGCGGCGTGCGAACTCGTCCACCGGCGGGTTGTGCGGCAACTCGGTCAGTTCGCACCAGGGGTGGCGCAGCCACAGGCCCAGCGGCAGGCCGGGGCCATCCTTCGGGTGCCCGGGCACGATGAGCCGACCCGACGCGACGGTCTGCCCACCGGTGCGCACGAAGCGCGCCACGTGGCCGCCCTCGTGCACGTCGACCCAGAAGAAGCCGAGCTTGGCCGCGTCGTTGCGGCCGAACTCGTCGGTCGGGGCGCCGCGGAACATCTCGCTGTAGTCACGCCGCGTGAACGAGGTCGACGGCAGCACGTAGAACTCGGTGCCGTCCAGGCGATTCCAGAAGAAGTGGTGCACATGACCGCAGAAGACCGCCTCGACCCGGTGACGGCGTATCAGGTCGAGCAGCCAGTGCCGCGCCGGCGCGTCGATGTGGTCGTAGTGCGAGGCCTCGCCTGGCTCGACCAGGAAGGGCGGGTAGTGCATCGCCAGGAAGACGCGCTGCCCGTGCAGCTCGCGCAACTGCGCCTCCAGCCAGCGGCGCTGCGCGGCCTCGGCCGGCAGGCCCGAGTTCAGCATGCAGCTGTCGATCAGCACCACGCTGCAGCCGCCGTGCCGGTGCACGCCGAAGGGCGGCCCGAAGACCCGGGCGTAGCCCTCCAGCGCCGCCTGCGTCACCGAGGACGCCGGCGCCAGATCGCCGTGCTTGTCGCCGATGTCGTGGTTGCCCGGCGTGTACAGCACCGGGCAGGCCAGCGGCGCGTACAAGGCCCGCGCCAGTTCGAGTGTGGCGTCATGGGCCGGCGCCCGCGGCACCGGATGCACGATGTCACCCAGGTGCAGCACGAAAGCCGGCGCCATGGCCTGCAGATGCGCGACCACGCGACGATTGCGTGCATTCGACCGCGGCACCCCCAGGCCCTCGCCCTCGGGTTCGAGATGCGAGTCGGCCACGACGGCGAAGCCGAAAAGCCGGCGGCCGAGCACCGGACCAGACTTGTCAGCTCCCATCAGCGGCCCTTCGTCTCCTTCATGCGCCGTGCGCCCCTGCGGCCGATCCTCGCCAGGATGTGGCGACGATTGTCGACACGCGCGTCCTCATGGCTGCGCCGGTGGCAGGACGACGCGTTTCGTGGCGCGGAATGGAATCGATCCCGCTGAACCCGACGGTTCCGAACGGCCGGGACCTAGACTGGTGATGATGAACCCCTCCCGCCCCCACCGCTTCAGCGGCATCTACCCCATCCTCTACGCCTTCTTCGACGCCCAGGGCCGGCTCGACCGGCAGGCGATGCGGCGCCAGATCGAGGGCTGCGTGGCCGGCGGGGTGCATGGCGTGGCCATCCTGGGGATCGTCACCGAGTACAACAAGCTCGATGTCACCGAGCGCCGCCAAATCATCGAGTGGACGGCCGAGGATCTGGCCGGTCGGCTGCCGCTGGCGGTGACCGTCAACGAGATGAGCGTGCACGGGCAGGTGGAGATGGCGCGCGTGGCTGCCGCCGTGGGGGCCGACTGGGTGATCCTGCAGCCGCCGCCGGTGCGCAACGTGCCCGAACAGGAACTCGTGCGCTTCCTCGGCCGCGTGGCCGATGCCTGCGCGCTGCCGGTGGCGATCCAGAACAACCCGGTCAACCTCGACGTGTGGCTGTCCAATGCGGCATTGAAGTCGCTGCACCGCAACCACCCGAACGTCACGCTGCTCAAGGGCGAAGGGCCGATCGACTACGTACGCCGCCTGATCGAGGAGACCGACGGCGTCTTCACCGTCTTCAACGGTCGCGGCGGGCTGGAGTTGCCCAGCAGCATCCGCCTGGGCTGCGCCGGGCTTATCCCGGCCCCCGAGTGCGCCGACGTGATGGCGCGCGTGCACACGCTGATGAGCCGCGGTGACGAGGCCTCGGTGGCCGAGGGCGAGGCGCTGCACGCCAGCCTGCTGCCGCTGCTGACCTACATCATGGCCTCGCCCGAGCACATGCTGTGCTACGGCAAGCGGCTGTGGGCCCGGCGGCTGGGCCTGCCCGAGGTGCACCCGCGCCACCCCTGCGTGCTGCCCAACGCCTTCGGCACTGCCGTGGTGGAGCGCTACGCGGCCGGGCTGCCGGCGTTGCCGGGGATGCCGCACTGAGACCACGCCCAAGCGCCAGGCGTTGCCCGTCCCGGCCCGTCACCGGGGTGCCCGAAGACCTGGGGCGGCCGAACGCGTTCTCCTGAGACCGCACGGCGCCCGTGCGACACCTCGGCCGCAGGCGCCGAAGCCGTCATACCAGCCCGTCGAACATCCACACGTCGACCAGGTCGCCTGCCGCCACCGGCCCCTGGTCGTGACCGAGGACCATCAGCGCATTGGCCTGCGACAGGCTGCGCAGGATGCCGGCGCCCTGCGCGCCGGTGGTGCGGACCTGCAGCCGGCCGTCGGCGGCGGACTCGACCACCGCGCGCTGGAACTCGGTGCGCCCAGGGCGCTTGCGGATGGCCGCGGCACTGGGCACGCGCAGCACCGTCAGCGGTTCGGGCTGGGCGCCGGCCAGCACCAGCAGGGCCTCCCGGACGAAGGCGTAATAGGTCACCAGCGCGGCCACCGGGTTGCCCGGCAGCGCGAAGAGCCAGGCCGCCCGCCCGGGGCCGCGCGCAGCCCGCCCGTCGCCCCCCGCTGCCGAGTCCGCGTCCACAGCACCGGCAGGCGACCGCAACGCACCGAAGGCGAAGGGCCGGCCGGGGCGTATCGCCACCTTCCAGAAGGCGACCTCGCCCAGGCGGGCCAGCAGGGCGCGGGTGTGGTCTGCGTCACCGACACTGACGCCGCCGCTCGTGACGATGGCGTCGCAGGCCGCGGCGGCGCCCGTGAAGGCCTGTTCAAGCGCCACCGGATCGTCGGGGACCAGGCCCATGTCGACGACCTCGACACCCAGGCGTCGCAGCGCTCCGGTCAGGCTGGCGCGGTTGCTGTCGTAGATGCACCCGGGCGGCAGCGGCGCGCCCGGGGCGCGCAGTTCGTCGCCGGTGGAGATCAAGGCCACGCGCAGACGGCGACGCACCTGCAGCGTCGCAAAGCCCAGCGAGGCCGCCAGGCCCAGATCCGAGGGGCGCAGCACCCGGCCGGCGGCGATGGCCACGCGGCCTCGGGCCAGGTCCTCGCCGGCGCGGCGGCGGTTCTCGCCGCGCTGCACCACGCCAGCGGGGATCTCGACCTCGGCGCCGGCCGGACCAGCCGGCGTGCCCGCCGCCTGTGCAGGCACTGGGATGCGCACCAGTTCCTGCGGCACGACCGTATCGAGCCCTTGCGGCATCACCGCCCCGGTCATGATGCGCAGGCAGGCCCCGGGCGGCACCGCCCCCTGCCAGACCCCGCTGCCCGCATGCAGGCTGCCGACGACGCGCAGCCGCAGGGGCGGGCCGTCGGGCGGCGGCAGCGCCGCGCCATCGAAGGCATAGCCGTCCATGGCCGAGTTGTCGTGCGGCGGCACGTCCATCGGGCTGACCAGATCGTCGGCCAGCACGCGGCCGATGGCCTCGGCCAGCGGCACGGTGTCGGTGCCCTCGACAGGCACCAGCGCCTGCAACACCGCCGCCCGGGCCTCGTCCACGCGCAGATGGCGGTCGTTGGCGATCAGAGGCGAGGGGCCAAGCGAGGTCATGACGCAGGACATCCAGGAGGACAGGCCTCGATTGTCGGCGGCGAATGCAAGCCGGGGAGGCTGTCGGGCTTGGGGCGCCGAAAGCGAAAGTCGGCCCCAGCGAGGCCAGTTCTTGCCGGATTTGCAGGCCCATAGCCCCGCTATGGGCCAAGAAGACGGTGAGAAATGGACCGCTGCG
>Ga0172372_10004513_pt1 | contig 19738 bp, 14 predicted proteins | sample LakKiv5m_2_FD_114544 | JGI IMG/M metagenome (GOLD analysis project Ga0172372, IMG submission 114544) | Freshwater microbial communities from Kabuno Bay, South-Kivu, Congo - kab_092012_9.5m | ecosystem: Environmental > Aquatic > Freshwater > Lake | place: Democratic Republic of the Congo...
AGAGCATCCCACCACCGTGGATCCACTGGAGATCGCCGTCTGGGCCTCCACGATGGCGATGATCGCGGAGGAGATGGGCGGCGTCCTCATCCGCGGCGCGCTCTCGCCGAACATCCGGGAGCGCCGCGACGCCTCCTGCGCGCTCTTCGATGCCGAGGGGGAGATGGTCGCGCAGGCGGCGCACATCCCGGTGCATCTCGGGGCGCTCCCCGAGGCGGTGCGCGCGGTGCGGGCCTGCGCGCCCCAGCCCGGGGATGTCTTCCTGCTCAACAGTCCGTGGCACGGCGGCTCGCATCTCCCCGACCTCACGATGGTCGAGGCGATCGCCGATGGCGATCGCGTGGCGGGGTATGCGGTGGTACGCGCGCATCACGCCGATGTGGGGGGGATGAGTCCGGGGTCGATGCCACAGGGTGCGACGGAGCTCGTGCAGGAGGGGTTGATCCTCCCGCCGGTGCGGCTCGAGCGGGCGGGGGTCCCCGATGACGATCTCCTCCGCCTCGTCCTCGCCAACGTGCGCACCCCCGACGAGCGTCGCGGCGATCTCGCGGCGCAACGCGCCGCCTGCGCGGCCGGCGCGGCGGGGTGGCGCGGTTTGCTGGCGCGGCATGGGCGCGAGCGGCTCGCGGGCGTGGTGCAGGGGCTCATCGCATATGCGGAGCGACGGGCGACGGCGCGACTGTTGGCCCTCGAGGGGGCGCAGGGCGTGGCGGAGGAGGTGCTCGAGGGCGACGGGATCTCCGACGCGCTCATCCCCCTTCGGCTCGCGCTCCGCATCGCGGGCGGACGGCTCCATCTCGACTTCACCGGGACCGCGCCGATGGTCGCCGGGAATGTGAACTGCCCGATCCAGGTGACGCGCGCCGCGGCGCTCTTCGTGGTGCGCGCCCTCCTCGATGACGACGTCCCCACCAACGCGGGGATCGCGCGCCCCATCACGATCGTCACGCCGGACGACTGCTGCATCGCCGCGCGGTCCCCCGCCGCCGTCGCCGGCGGGAACGTCGAGATGAGTCAGCGACTCACCGATCTCCTCTTCGCCACGCTGGCGGATGCCGGCGTCGACGTCCCCGCGCAGGGGCAGGGGACGATGAACAACATCACCTTCGGCGGGGCGGGGTGGACCTTCTATGAGACGTTGGGCGGGGGTCAGGGGGCGAGTGTGCGTGGCCCCGGACCCGATGCGGTGCATGTGGGGATGAGCAACACGCGCAACACCCCGATCGAATCGCTCGAGCGCGCCTATCCCATCGTCATCGATCGCTATGCGATCCGTCGCGGTTCGGGTGGGGCGGGGGCGCATCGCGGCGGCGATGGTGTCATCCGGGCCTACCGCGTACTCGCCCCCTGCACGGTCACCCTGCTCACCGAGCGGCGCGCCCGCGCCCCGCGAGGGGCCGCCGGGGGGGGCGATGGGACAGTCGGAGAGAATCGGCTCAACGACGCGCCGATCCCAGCGAAGTGTCGTCGCGCGCTCACGCCAGGCGATGTCGTGGAGCTCTGGACCCCCGGCGGTGGGGGGTACGGCACCTGACGCTCAGCGCGCGGCGCCTCCGCCGGTGAGCTTGGCACGCGCCTTCCGCGCATCCTCGAAGTCGGGGAAGCGCTCGATCGTCTGGGAGAAGAGCTGGATCGCCTCCTCCTTCTGCCCCGCATCCTGGGCGGAGAGGGCCCGCGAGTAGAGCATCACCGCCTGGAAGGGGATCTTCCGCTGGTCGGCGGTGCGCTCCGCGGCGGCGGCCTTCGCCTGCGAGGTGAGCGCGGGGAGCTTGAGGCCGGTGTTGGCCGCTCCCGCCACCTTGGCGACCAGGGTGAGGAAGTCGTCGGTCTTCCCCTGATCCCGATGCGTCCACGCGATCCGCCCGGTCTCGCTATCGATCGCCTTGAGCGTGAGGACCATCTGGCCCGAGCGATCGGTGATGAAGGAGCCCGTCACCATGTGCTTGGCGCCGAGGAGCTTCCCGATCCGTGCGGCGGTGGCGTCATCGACGCGCCCGTCCTGGGCGAGGCGCTGCTCGTCGAGGAGCCGCTGGATGTTCTCGCGCTCCACCACGCGGATGCCGGGATTCATCCCGAGGTCCGTGATCAGGAGGTCGGCGATCCCCTTGGAGAGCGGCGCGAGTTCGGCATTCGCGGCCCCGATGGCGCTGTTCACGAAGGGGAGCACCGCGACCGTCGGGCGGGTGTCCTCTTGGGCGACGAGCGGGGTCGCCAGAAGGATGAGCGCGAGTGACCGGGCGAGGAACGAGCGCATGGAGGACTCCAAGGTTCAGGTGTGCACCGTCAGACCTTCCGCGGCGGCGACGACCTCGAGCGAGGCCCCCGCCCGCCGCACCAGCTCACGACACTCCGCCACCGTCCGATCGAGCGCATCGTCCGTGCGCTGCGGGTCATGATGGAAGAGGACCAGCGTTCGCACCTCGGCGGCCAACGCCAGCGCCACCGCCTCCGGATGGGTCGAGTGCCCCCATCCCGCACAGGCGACGTACTCCTCCGAGGTGTACATCGCATCGTGGATGAGGACCGAGGCCCCGCGGACGAAGGCCGTCATCTGCGCTCGCCACTGGGGTACCGATCCGTACCGGGGATGCGGCGCCAATTCGTTGTCCGGGACGTAGACGAGCGCCCTGCCATCACCGGCACCATCCTCGAACCGGTACCCCAGCGCCCCGCCGGGATGCTGCAGGGCGAAGGCCTGCACTTCGTACCCCTGGCCCTGCGTGGGGGTGCCCTCCGCGATCGAGTGGAAGTCGATCGTGGCCGCCAAGGCCTCGAAGGAGACGGGGAAGACCACCGGGGACATCTGGTCGCGGACCACTTGGTCGACGCTCCGCTCCAGTGACGCCGATCCCCAGATCCGGAGCCGGTTCCCTCGCCCGAAGAGGGGGGCGAAGAAGGGGATCCCCTGGATGTGATCCCAATGGGCGTGTGTGAGGTAGAGATCGGCCTCGATCGGCGCCCCGTCCGCCCGCTCGACGAGGGCGCGTCCGAGCGCCCGGATCCCGGTCCCCGCATCGAGGATGATGAGATGCCCATTCGTCGTGCGCACCTCGAGGCAGGGGGTGTTCCCCCCGTAGCGCACGGTGTGCGGGCCTGGGGTCGGGATCGAACCCCGGGTCCCCCAGAAGGTCGCGCGCAGGCTCATGTGCGGAGCGTGGTCCGACGCGTGAGGGCCTCGCGGTCGAGGACGCGGATCCGCCGCCGCTCGCTCGAGATCCACCCCGCCTGCACGAAGTCGCGCAGCGTCCGCGAGATCGTCTCGCGACTCGCCCCCACCAGATGCGCGATCGTCTGATGCGTCAGCGGCTTGTCGATCAGCTGGCCGTCTCCCTCCGCGGCGTGCTCCAGCAGGAGGCGAGCGATCCGCCCCGGCACGTCGAGGAGTACCAGCGCCCCGATCTTCTCGTCGGCGCGCCGGAGCCGCCGAGAGAGCTCGAGGAGGAGGGCCCAGGCGACCGCGGGGTTCTGCTCCACGCGCTGCCGGAAGTCCTCGCGCCGCAGCACGTAGAGGCTCGCGTTCTCCATGGCGATCACATGCGCCGACCGGGGCTGGCCATCGATCAGGGCGAGCTCCCCGAAGTGCTCGGCGACCCCAAGGATCCCCAGGATGACCTCCCGCCCATCGGCGGCCATCAGGACGACCTTGACCCGGCCGGACCGGACCACGAAGAAGGCGTCCCCGGGATCGTCCTCGAAGAGGATGACGCTTCCCTTGGCGTAGTCCCGCGCCCGGACGAGCTGGGCGAAGATCGTGAGCTCCTCCGGGGAGAGGGAGCGAAAGAGGGGGACGGTCGCCAGGAAGTCGGCGGTGGCCTGGGGCACGGGAATCGGGGCAGAGGGTCTCTGGGAAGTCTGGGACGGCGGCGGGTCGGTGTCAAACGCCCAAATCGTTGTCGGCTTGCATCTTATGGGCTCCCTGGGCTACCTTTACAGGCTTGGTTCGACCACGACCGAACCTGACCTTTTCCGGTACGACCTCATGAAGCCCGAGATTCATCCGACCTACGCGACGGCCAAGGTGATCTGCGCCTGCGGCAACACCTTCCAGACGCGGTCGACGCACGCCACGATCAACACCGACATCTGCGCGGCCTGCCATCCCTTCTTCACCGGGAAGCAGAAGCTGATCGACACCGCCGGCCGGGTCGAGCGCTTCCGTCAGAAGTACGGCAAGGCGAGCGCCTGAGCCTCCGCGACCGGCTCGCCGACGCGCTGCGGCGCGCCGCCGAGGTCGAGCGCGATCTCCTCGATCCCAAGACCGTTCGCGATGCCCGCTTGATGGCCTCGCTCGGTCGGGAGCATCAGCGCCTCGGCCAGGTCGTCGCACGGGCGGAATCCTTGGAGAAGATGGAGTCCGAGCTCGCGCAGGCGCGCGAGCTCGTGGCGTTTGAGGACCCCGAGCTCGCCGCCGAGGCGCGCCGCGAGGTCGATCAGCTGACGGCGGCGATCGCCGCCGAGGAGGAGGCTTTGAAGCCCCTCCTCATCCCGCCGGATCCCCTCCACGATCGCAACGCCATCGTCGAGATCCGGGCCGGGACCGGAGGAGATGAGGCGGCGCTCTTCGCCGCCGACCTCCACCGCCTGTACACCCGCTACATCGAGCGCCACGGCGGGTGGACGATCGAGACGATCTCCGTCTCCGATGCCACCCTCGGCGGGCTCAAGGAAGTGATCTTCAAGGTCTCGGGGCCGGGCGCCTTCGGCGAGCTCCGCTTCGAGTCGGGGGTGCATCGCGTGCAACGCGTCCCCGCGACCGAGGCCGCCGGCCGCATCCACACCTCGGCGGCGACGGTCGCCGTCCTCCCCGAGGCCGACGAGATCGATCTCACGATCGAGGACAAGGATCTGCGTATCGATGTCTTCCGGTCCTCGGGGCCCGGTGGGCAGAGCGTGAACACCACCGACTCCGCGGTGCGCATCACGCACCTGCCGAGTGGGCTCGTGGTGAGTCAGCAGGATCAGAAGTCCCAGTTGCAGAACAAGCTCAAGGCGATGGAGGTGTTGCGCTCACGCCTCCTCGACCTCAAGCTCGCCGAGCAGGAGGCGGAGCGCTCGCGCATGCGGAAGAGTCAGGTCTCCACCGGCGATCGCTCGGCCAAGATCCGCACCTACAACTATCCGCAGAGTCGCGTGACCGATCACCGGATCGGCTTCACGACGCATGATCTCACCGGCGTGATGAATGGGGAGTTGCAGCCGTTGATGGAGGCGTTGCGTCTCGCCGACCTGGAGGAGCGCCTCGCGGGGGAGGGGGCGTGACGGTCGGCGAGCTCGTCGACCGGATCGCGGAGGCGTTGGTCGCCCCCGGGGTGCCGCCGGCCCGCGCTGAGGCACGAGATCTCATCGCGGCGGTGCTCGATCAGCCCCGCTTCTGGCCGTCGGCGCATCGGGCGGACCGGCTCGAGGCGGAGACGGTCGCGCGGATCGGCCAGGTGGTCGCGCGTCGTCGGGAGGGGATGCCGCTCCAGTACGCCGTGGGGCGGGCGCCCTTTCGCCATCTCACCCTCGCGGTGGACCGTCGCGTGCTGATCCCGCGGCCGGAGACCGAGCTCCTGGTCGATCTCGTCCTCGCGGCGCAGCAGGGGGGACGGGGGCGCGTGGTGGATGTGGGGACCGGGTCCGGGGCGATCGCCCTCGCCCTCGCGGCGGAGGGCGCCTTCGACGAGGTGCACGCCGTCGACCGGTCAGCTGAGGCGCTCGCGGTGGCGCGGGGGAACCTCGCGGCGATCCCCGAGGATCGACGGGACCGCGTGCACTGGCATGAGGGGGATCTCCTGGCGCCGATCCGGGGGATGTCGGTCGACGTGGTCGTCTCGAACCCGCCCTATATTTCCCCCGCGGAGGCGGCGGCGTTGCCGGCGCTGGTGCGCGACTGGGAGCCGCCTCTGGCGCTCTTCGCGGAGGACGACGGGATGGCGCTGATCCGAGCCCTCGTGCCTCAGGCGGCGGAGGTCGTGGTGCCCGGTGGGTTGCTGGCGATGGAGGTCGACGCGCGACGGGCGATGCTCGCGCGCGAGGCGGTGGAGGCCGACCCCCGATTCACGGCGGTCGAACTACGGATGGATCTCACCGGGCGCCCGCGCTTCGTGGTCGCCCGCCGACAGGAGCGGTGATGCTGAGCGACAAGGCGAACGATCTCGGCCGATTGATCGGCCAGAGCCCCGAATACCAGGCGGTGAAGCGCGCGAATGACGCGTTGCAGGAGGACAAGGAGCTCCTGGGCGCGCTCCAGCGGATGGATCAGCTCCGCACCGAGGCGCAGCGGATGCTCCAGCAGGGGCAGCAGCCCACGGCGGAGATGGAGCAGGAGCTCGATCAGCTCCTCACGAAGGTGCAGGGGAGCATGCTCTATCAGCGCGTCCTCGCCGCGAACGAGAACTTCGACAAGGTGATGGTGCAGGTGAACCAGTGGATCCTCGAGGGGATCAAGAAGGGCGCCACCAGCTCGATCATCACCCTCGGGTGACCGCCGTGGGGCGCGGGCAGCTCATCGTCTTCGAAGGGGGCGAGGGAGCGGGGAAGTCGACCCAGCTCCGTCGGCTCGCCGCCGCGCTCGCCGCCGCGCCCCTCCCGCACCGCACCTTCCGTGAGCCGGGAGGGACCCCGCTCGGCGATCGGATCCGCGAGCTCCTGCTCCACGCCGACCACGACGTGACCCCGCGCGCGGAGGCCGCGCTCTTCGTCGCGTCGCGCGCGCAGCTGGTGGCCGCGGAGCTCCGCCCCGCCCTCGCGCGCGGGGAGACCGTCCTGCTCGATCGCTTCCTCCTCTCGACGTATGCGTATCAGATCCATGGGCGCGGATTACCGGAGGCCCCGGTGCGCGCCGCGAACGCGCTCGCGACCGACGGGCTGATCCCCGATCTCACCCTGCTCTTCGTGATGGATCCGGCGACGGGGTTGGCGCGCGCCGGCGCGCGCGGCGCCACCGATCGCATCGAGCGCAGCGACGCCGACTTCCATGCGCGCGTCGCGCAGGCGTTCACCTCCTTCACGACGGCCGCGTGGCAGGCGTCGCATCCCGAGTGTGGGCCGATCGTCGCCATCGATGGGACCGGGGATGAGGCGACCGTCGCGGCGCGCGTGACCGCGGCGGTGACCGCCCGCTGCCCTTCGCTCGCCACCGCGCTCGGAGCGCTCGGGTGAATCGCTACCGAGGACTCCTGCTGATCGGGCTCGTCTGCGCCGGCCTCTGGGGGGCGGGTCGCTTCCTCCAGACGGCGGTGCGTGGGCGCGACACCTCGGCGCGCGATGGGGCGCGCCTCCTCGACCAGGTGATGCAGCGGGTGCGTCTCTCGTACGTCGACGAGGTGGCGGAGGATCGCCTCTGGCAGCTCGCGATGCAGGGACTCCTCACTGAGCTCGGGGACCCCAACTCGGCGTATCTCCCCCCGGAGCGTCGCGCTCGTCTCGACCAGGCGGTGACCAACTCCTATCCGGGGGTCGGGCTGCAGGTAGATCTCGTCGACGGATGGGTCACGGTGCTCCTCGCGCGACCGGGGTCGCCGGCGGAGCGGGCGGGGCTCGTCGCCGGCGATCGCCTCACGGCCATCGACGGGCGCGCGACGCGGGGATGGACGATCGCCGAGGCGCGCAACGCGCTACGTGGGCCGGCGGGGACCGCGGTCCGCGTGCAGGTGGAGCGCGGCGGGACCGCGCCCCTGACCGTGACCCTCGAGCGCGCCGAGATCCGCGTGAGCACCGTCGCGCGCGCCATGGTGCTGGAGGGCGGACTCGGCTATCTCGCGCTCACCGCCTTCAGCGACTCCACCGATCGTGAACTCGTGCGCACCGTCGATTCCCTCCGGACCGCCGGGGCCCGGGCGCTGATCCTCGACCTCCGGGGGAACCCGGGGGGACTCCTCCTGCAAGGTGTCCGCGTCGCCGATCTCTTCCTCGATCCGCAGCAGCGGATCGTGCAGATCACGGGACGGTCGGCGGGGGTGAACGCGGTGTACGTGGATTCCACCGCGCAACGGTGGCCCGATCTCCCGATGGCGGTGTTGGTGAATCCGTTGACGGCGAGTGCCGCCGAGATCGTGGCGGGGGCGTTGCAAGATCATGATCGCGCCCTCGTGCTCGGCCTCCCGACCTACGGGAAGGGGAGTGCGCAGGCGATCTACGAGCTCGAGGATGGGGCCGCGCTCTCGTTGACGAACGCCCGATGGTTCACGCCGATCGGGCGGAGCATCGCGTATGCCCCGGTGGACGAGGAACGGCGCGCGGAGGCTGACACCGCGCGTCCACGCTTCCGTACCGATGCGGGGCGCAGGATCCTTGGCGGTGGCGGGATCGTCCCGGACGTCACGGTGGGGGATACCGCGGCACTCGGGGCGGAGCGTCGCTTCCTCGCCGCCCTTGGCACGCAGGGGGCGGCCTGGCGCACCGTCGTGCGTGAGGTCGCGGCGCAGCTCGTGCGGGAGGGCGCCGCACGGGATTCGCTCGTGCGCGGGGCGCCGGCCTGGCGCGAGCGGGTGATCGTCGCGGGGCGCCGCGCCGGCCTGACCATCCCCCCCGATCTCATCGCCGAGGCGAGTCCGCTGATCGATCGCACGATCGCCGCGGAAGTCGTCCGGACCGCCTTCGGTGCGCCGTATGGGGTGCGGTGGGCGGTGCGTGGGGATCCGCTGGTGCAGCGGGCGACGTCGGTGTTGCGTCGCGCACGTACGATTGGCGACGTCTTCGCCGCCGAGTGACTCAGCGCGGCGGGAGCATCCCGCCCAGCAGCGCCGCCTGATCGACCACGCGGACCCCCGGCGGCGGGGTGAAGACGAAGGCGTCGGTGGGGAGTCGCCCCCCGCGCCGGATCCGTGAGAGCGTGATGCGCCGGAGCAGTCCGCTCGGTTCCTGGAACTCCGCCACGGCGATCTCCGCGGTGCGCGGCTCGAGCCAGAGCTCGGCTCGCGAGAAGGGTGCGCTGCCCTTGGGCAGCAGGGCGACCCGCGCGAGTCGCCGTCCCTCGATGGTGGTGTCGCCGAGCCCGGTGATCGCGTATCGCGTGGCGGGGTCGCGCAGGAGGGTCCCGATGAGGTCCAGCCCCGCTCCGGCGACCGCCGGGAGCTTGAGGACCTGCCCCTTCATCGTGCTCGGGAGATAGAGCCAGATCACCCGGCCATCGGCGACGATGCGATCCTCGGCCGGTTGGGTGAAGCGGAAGGCGAAGCGGGTCGGGCCCTGCTGGAGGAACTCGCCGCGCGAGACGAGCGTCGTGCCGGCGCGCGGATTGGTGAGGACCTGCGTCAGGTCGGCGCGCATCGTCTCCGTGCGACGCGCCGTGGCCGCGGCCCGTTCGACGAGGTCGCGCGCCACCGCATCATTGGTGGAGGGCGATTGGGCGAGCGCCGGCGCCCCGAGGAGCAGGGCGATCGCCAGCGCGCGGATCACGCGGCGCGCGTCCGGAGCGTCGCGAGGTCGCGACCGAGCACCGAGGCGATCCCCCGCAGCTGTCGCATCGTCTCCTCGAACTGCGCGGGGGTCTGCGACTGGGCGCCGTCCGACATCGCCCGATCGGGTTCCGGGTGCACCTCGATGATCAGGCCGTCCGCCCCGGCGGCCAGCGCCGCGCGCGCCATCGGGAGGACGAGGTCGCGGCGCCCGGTCCCATGGCTCGGGTCGGCGATGATCGGCAGATGCGAGACCTGATGCACGACCGGGATCGCGGTGAGGTCGAAGAGGTTGCGGACCGTGGCGTCGAAGCTCCGGAGCCCGCGCTCGCAGAGGATCACCTGCGCATTCCCCTCGGCGAGGATGTATTCGGCGGAGAGGAGGAGGTCGGCGATCGTGGCCGCGGCCCCGCGCTTGAGGAGGACCGGCTTCCCGAGACGGCCGACTGCCTTGAGGAGGGCGTAGTTCTGCATGTTGCGTGCGCCGATCTGGAGGCAGTCGGCGACCTCGGCCACCTGCTTCGCGCCTTCCTCGTCCATCGCCTCGGTGACGATGGCGAGCCCCGTCTCCCGCTTGGCGAGGGCGAGGAGTCGCAGTCCCTCGACGCCGAGGCCCTGGAAGGCGTAGGGTGAGGAACGCGGCTTGAACGCCCCGCCACGCAGCGCCACGGCGCCTGCGGCCCGGACGGCGTGCGCGGCGGCGACGATCTGCGCCTCCGATTCGACGGAGCAGGGGCCCGCGATCACCGGGACGGGGCCGTCGCCTCCGACGCGCACCCCCGGGGCGATCGTGACGACCGTCGGCTCCGGATGGGCCGAGCGCGCCGCCTTCCGGTAGGGCTGCTCGACCTGCATCACCTCGGCGACCCCGGCGAGGCCCTGCAGCGCGGCACCGACCGCGCGCCCCTCGACCCCCATCACCGCGATCGCGGTCTGGGCGGTCCCGGGCATCACCTGCGGGGTGAGGCCACGCTCGCGGACGAGATCGGCGACGCGCGCGACGTCGTCGGTCGAGGCCTCCGGGCGCATCACGACGAGGAGCATCGCGCGCGCCTCAGGCCACCGGTGCCGCGACCACCGGATCGGCGTCGTCGACCGCGGGGCCGCGCATGCGGACGCTCACCAGTGACGAGACGCCGGGCTCCTGCATCGTGACGCCGTAGACGGCGTCGGCCGCCTCAGTCGTGGTACGCGGGTTGTGCGTGATCACGATGAACTGCGTCCGCTGCTTGAACTGGTTCAGCATCTTCACGAAGCGCCCGATGTTCTGATCGTCGAGCGGGGCGTCGACTTCGTCCAGCAGACAGAAGGGGCTCGGCTTGGTGAGGAAGATGCCGAAGAGGAGGGAGAGGGCCACGAGGGCGCGTTCCCCGCTCGAGAGGAGGTGGATGCGCTGGGTGCGCTTCCCGCGCGGGCTCGCGTGGATCTCGATGTCGCAGTCGAGCGGCGCATCGGGATTCTCGAGCCGCAGGTCGCACTCCCCCCCGCCGAAGAGCGTCATGAAGATCTCGCGGAAGTGCGTCCGCACCTCGACGAAGGTCGTGAGGAACATCTCGCGAGCGGTGACGTCGATCTCCTTGATCGCCGCGTGGAGCTTGGTCTGGGCTTCGGCGAGGTCGGCGCGCTGCGTGGTGAGGAACTCCAGTCGCCGCGTCTCCTCCTCGTGCTCCTCGATGGCGAGTGGGTTCACGGGGCCGAGCTGTTCGATCTGGCGGCGCAGCTCCTCCGCCTCGGTGCGGAGCGGCTCGTCCTCGAGCTCCACCGCCTCGCAGCTCGCGAGGAGCTCCTCCAACGGGCGGCGCCACTCGGTCTCGAGTCGCTCCTTGATCGCGGCGCGCTTCCCCGAGAGCTCGGCGAAGCGGAGTTCGGCGAGGTGGAGCGACTGCGCCCCCTCCTCGGCCTCGCGCCGAGCCTGGGTCAGCGCGAGCTCGGCGTCCGCGAGCGTCGTATCCGCGAGGCGCACGCCTTCCTCGGCGGCGGCGAGCGTCGCCTCCGCCTCCTGTAGGACCGCACGACGGCTCGCGATCTCATGCTGCCAGACCGTCATCTGCTCCTCGAGCGCGCCATCCTCCTGCATGAGCGACGCCAACTCCTGCTCGAGGGTCGCGAGGCGCTGGGCCGCGGTCGTGCGCTCGCGATCGATCCGCTCGCGTCGTTCGGTCGCGACCTGGCGACGCGCCTCGGCCTGCGCATGCGCCACCTGCTGCGCCGCGCGCCCCTCGCGGGCCTCGTCCTGTGCGCGCTCGGCGGTGGTGAGGAGCGCCCGCGCGGAGGCTGCGGTCTGCTCCGCGACGACGAGGCGCTGCGCCAGCGCATCCTGCGCGGCGATCCCGGCGGTCACGCGATCCCCGAGCTCGGTGTGCCGACCGGCGAGCCTCTCGGCGAGGGCGACGGCGTCGGCGAGCTCACGGGCCGCACGCTCCCGCACGCGATCCCGCTCGTTGCGCACCTGGGCCGCCTGCGCGGAGGCCTGCTGCGCGGTGGCCGTGGCATCCGCGGCGGCGGCCGCCGCCGCCTCGGCCTGGACCACCTCATCGTGCACCTGCTGCGCGGCGGCCTGCACCGCAGCGCGACGCGTCTCGATGCTCCCGAGCTGCGTGCGGAGCTCCTCGAGCTCCGCACGGCGACGGAGCGGGCCGGCGCCCGACTCCTTGGCCGGGAGCCACATCGCCCCTCGGGCATCGACGAAGGCGCTCCCATCGGCGATGGCCTGCACATGCCCGAGCAGGGCCCGCACCCAGCGACCCGCCGCTCCCTCGGAGCGCACGCGCGACCCGAGGTCCTCCGGGTCCACCTCGGCGGCACCGGCGAGCGTGTCGAGCGGGAGGAGGAGGAGCGCCCCAGGGTTGGTCTCCGCGTGCCAGCTGCGGATCGCCTCCGCGGCCGCGCGGTCGCGCACCACCACGGCGTGCACGGTGGGGCCCAGGAAGCGTTCGACCTGCGCGGCGACCGCGGTATCGGCGCCGATGAAGTCGGAGAGGGGACCGAGGATCGCCTCGGCCCCGAAGCGCTCCCGCTCGCGCAGGAGCTTGGCGGCGGCGGGGGCGAGTCCCACGCGCTCACGCTCGAGCCCCTCGAGGGCGGCGAGGCGCCCCGTGAGGGCGGTGTGCTCCTCCTCGACCCGGCGCACGTCGGCGCGCGCGGCGGCCTCGCGATCGCGGGCGGTGCGCGCCGTGGCTCGCGCCTGGTCGAGCGCGTTCTCGGCGAGCGCGGCCTGTTCCCGCGCGCCGGCCAGCACGTCGTCCGCGGCCTGCAGCTCGCGATCCGCCAGCGCGAGGCGGGCGCTCAGCGCCTCGTGCTCGGCCCGCAGCGCCTCCGTGCGCTGCGCGACCTCGGCGAGCTCGCGCTCCGCCGTCTCGCGCTCCAACTCGAGGCGGCGCACCTGCTCGCGCAGTCCCGTGACCGCTCGGTCGGCCTCGTCGGTCGCGGTGCGCGCCGCCGTCACGCCGGCTCGGCTCTGCTCCTCGGCCGCCATCCGCTCCTGCAGGAGGGCGGAGGCCGCGGTGAGCGCCTCCGCGCACTGCGTCTCGTCGGCCTGGGCCGCCTCGAACTCCCCGCGCATCCGATCCCCGAAGGCGACCCCCTCGTCGCGCTCCTGCACCGTCCGCTCCCGCCGCGAGAGGGCGTTGCGGTGCCGCTCCTCGGCCACGGCGAGCTGCTGCTGCAGCTCGAGCACCGCCTGCCGCGCAGTGGCGGCGACCGTGGCCCGCTCCTGCCGGGTGGTCTCGGCCGCGGCGCGCGCCGCATGCGCGGCGTCGCGTGCCGCCTCGGCGACGCGCACCTGATCCTGCGTGGCCGGCACCCCATCGCGCAGCGCCCCGAGGCGGGACTCGATCCCGGTGAGTTCCTCGTGCCAGGCACTCATCTCGCGCGAGGCGAGGGTGAGCTCCACCGCGAAGCGCCGCGTGGTGATCTCGGCGTGGCGCTCCGCGCGCTTCCGCTGGCGGAGCAGGGAACGGACCTGCGTCTGCACCTCCCCCATCAGGTCGTCGATGCGGGTGAGGTCGTTGGTCGTCGCCTCGAGCTGGCGCTCCGTGCTGCGGCGGCGGTCGCGATAGAGCCCGACGCCCGCCGCCTCCTCGAAGAGCTCGCGCCGGTCATCCGGACGGTCCGAGAGGAGGAGGTCGATCATCTTGCTCTCGATCACCACGCCGGTGTCGGCGCCGAGCCCGGTGCCGCGCAGCAGGTCGTGGATGTCGCGGAGACGGCAGGGGGCGCGATTGAGGAAGTAGTCGCTGTCACCCGAGCGCGAGAGGCGGCGGGTGATCACCACCTCCTTGAACGGCACGGGGAGGATCCCCTCCTCGTTCTCGAAGTGCAGCGAGACCTCGGCGATGTTGACCGCACGGCGCGCCGACGAGCCCTGGAAGATGACCTCCTCCATCTTGGCGCCGCGCAGCAGGCGCGCGCGCTGCTCGCCGAGCACCCAGCGCACGGCGTCGGAGACGTTGGACTTGCCGCAGCCGTTGGGACCGACGATCGCGGTGGCGCCGCGGTCGAAGGTAAGGACCGTGGGGTCGGCGAACGACTTGAATCCGTGCAACTCGAGCTTGGTCAACCGCACTTAGAACATTCTCCCGATTCGGAAGACCATGACGGGGGGCACGCCGGCGTCGCGAAGCGACACCGCCAGCACCGCCGCCTGGTCTGGAGTCTCGAAGGCACCCGCCAGGAGGCGGACCCGTCCATCGTCCTGCGTCAACGCATACGCGGCGATGCCACGGGCCGACCAGCGCGTGAGCGCGGCAGGAACCTCGGCAGCCGCCATCCCTTCCGCGAGCTGCAACGCATAGGGTGCGCGCAGGACCCGCCCCGACGCCGCATCCACCGTGCCGTCACGTCGCAGGGCCTCGAGGAACCGTTCTGCCTCCTGAGGGTCCGGCCACGCACCGACGAGGGCGCGGTACCACGTCCGCCCATCCACATCGAGCTGGACCGGGGCGATCGTCGCGGCGGGCAAGGGAGTTCCCTCCCGCCGGACGAGAGAGGAATTTGCACCCGCCACACTGTTCGCCGCTACGAGTTGGACGGTGAACGCCGCGGCCACGAGCGAGTCCTGAGGGTTGACAACGGCCCCGAGGGTGATGGTGTCGATGGGGATGTCGGCCCGCGCCGCGGTGTCGGCCCAGAGGAGCGTGTCCGCTGGCGCGACGGTGGGGGCGGGCACTCGCAGCGCGTCCAGCAGCGGGCGGCCGGGGCCGCGGATCAGCCAGTGCGCCCCGAGGGTCAGCATCGCCACGCCACCGATCAGCCCCACCGCGGCGCGCGGACGGCGCAGCCGAGCCAGCTGGCCCCGGAGCGCGGAGGCCCGCGGCGTGGGGGGCGGCGTGGCGGCGTCATCCGCTGCCGACTGGAGGCGCTCCTCGAGCAGGGCGCGGCCCGCCTCGCTGACGAGGATCGGCGGGAGCTCCTCCGGACGATCGACCGTCGCCACGAGGGGCCACTGGCGGACGAGCACCGGCGGGAGGTCGACCGCGATCACGCCGTCCGACGCCTCGATCAGCGCGTCCAGCCCCTCCGTGCCGGCGAGCGCGGCGATCAGCAGGAGCCCCTCCGTGCGACGGAACCCCGCGATCAGGGGCCGCCAGCGCGGATGACCGGCGAGGGCGTACGCCTCGAGCCGCGCGGTGCCGTGCGGGAGGACGAAGACCTGCGAGCATCCCTCGAGGGGCTGGGCCGTGTCGGAGACGGGGACGCCATCGCGGAAGCACTCGCGGAGGCCCGGCACCACCTGCGGGACGGCGAGGGCCGCGATCCCGCCGATCAGATCGGCGATCGCGACGGCGCGCTCTCCGCTCGCGACGGAGGCGATCCCGCGCGCCACGAGGGCCGTCACCTCCGGCTCGCGGCCGATGACCACGACGGCGCTCACCCCGGTGACCCGTTCCGCGACGCGTGCGCCCTCGGCCACCCAGGTCTCGGGGGGCAGGGGGGCTGGGATCATGGGGGCCCCTCGAAGACCCAGTACGCGCGCCCGGAGAGCATCCCCGCCCGCTCGGCGGCCTCGCGCGAGGGATACGGGCCGAGCAGCACGCGATAGATCGGCGCGCCGTCCCGGTCCCCGATCACCACGCGGGCGGTCCGTCCCTCGACGGCGATCTCCCGCGCCACCTCGCGCGCACGGCCCTTATCGATCAGGGTCGCGAAGGAGAGCGTCCAGCTCGTCCCCGGTGTGGGAGCGGCCGCGGTCGGCGCCTCCGCGAGCGCCGCCATCCCCTCCTCGCCCGCCGCAAGCGAATCAGGATCCTCGAACTCCACCGGGCGGTCGAGACTCGCCGACCGTGGCCGGAACCCATTCCAGCGCAGCAGCTGCCACCGGTCCACCGCGCCGCCCGGGATCCGTCGGACCTCGCGGCCTGTCACGATGTCGGCGATCACGATCGCCCCCTCGCGCGCGAACACCACCCGCCCCTGTGGCGTGACGGCGGGGAGATCGTCGCGCCACTCCCCCTGGAAGGTCGCGACCACGCGCATCGTCCCGATGGCGACCACCTGGATCCCCGCCGGCACCTCGGTCCGCACCAGGAGATAGGTGCCGTCCGGGTCCATCCGGAGCGCGGTCGCGGGGCCCGGGAGCGAGACGCGGCCCTGTTCCCGCTCCGCGAAGCGGTCGATCACCCGGAGCGCGGCGCGATCTGAGGCCAGGAACAGCCGGTCGCCACTCGGCGTCGTCTCCATCGCGGCGACGGGATCGCCCAGGGGGATCGTGAGGGCCGGGGAGAGGTCTCGCGTGCGAAGGGCGAGCAGTTCGCCCTCGGTGAGGACCCAGAGGCGGTCCCCCGCCGCGGTGCGGAGCAGGGCGCGAGCCCGCGGGAGCTCGGTGCTGTCGGTGACGCGCGTCTCCGGCGGGATGAGCCGACGGATCGCCGTCCCTCCCGCGCGATCGGCGACGACGAGGAGGGCCCCATCGGGGAGGGGGATGAGATGGCGCGCCGGTTCCGGGGGCGCCCAGCTCCAGGTCGCCACCGGGGTGACGCGCACCACGCGGCCCGCGCTATCCTGCCCGAAGGCCGCGGTCCCCTCGCTCATCACCTCACCCTGGAGGGCCGAGGTCCCGAGCCGCTCGACCGCGCCGAGGCGCAGGTCGATGCTGATCGCATGACCGGCGGTGTCCCGTGCGAGGACGAGCCCGCTGAAGTCGTCGAATCCGAGGACGGTGGCGAGTCGCGGGGCCGGGGCGCGCGAGCGCCAGAGGACGCTGTCGGCATCCGCGGTGTACGCGGCGACGATCCCCCCGTCCGCGGGAAGGCGCAGGAGGACGGCGTCGGGCCCCACGCCGCGCAAGACGGCGCTGGGGGTGGCGGGCGCCGAATCGCAGCCGAGCACGATCGCCAGGGCCGCGCCGAGCGCCACGACGACGCGCGGGCGCCAGAAGCGCCGCGCGCGGTGCCGACCAGGGACCGGGATCAGAATGACTGGCCGAGCGTCCAGAACCAGTACCCGTTGCGGAAGGTCCCGTCGCGCGGGATCGAGTAGTCCCACCGGATCAACGCGATGTTGAAGAGGTTCATCCGGATCCCGAAGCCGTAGCTGCTCAGCGGATACCGCTGCGTCACGAAGTCGTAGTTCTCCGGTCGGCGCAGGGAGACCGTCTGATCCTTGGACCAGGCCATCCCCATGTCGTAGAAGAAGAGCCCATCCACGGGGGGGAGGGAGACGGGGAGGAGTCCCAGCACGAAGCGTCGCACGAGCGGGAAGCGGAGCTCCACATTCGCGAAGGCGACGCGACTCCCCAATAGCTGCGTGGCCCCGCAGAGGTTGGGATCGGAGGCGGAGGACGAGCAATCGCCGGCATAGAGCTCGCGGTCATACCCGCGGATGAAGTCGGGGCGCCCGATGAACTTGGGGAACTCCAATTCATCCCGACCCACCGAGAGGTTCGCCGAGAACCGGGTGGCGACCGTCAGGAGGCTGAAGACCAACGGGTCATAGCGTCGCAGGTCGACCCCGACGTTGGTCCACTGCACATTCCCCATCTGCTTCTCGGCCGAGAGCCGATAGCGATGCCCGTAGATCGCGCCCGCCGGCCCGAAGAGCGCATTGTCCTGCACCCAGGCGACGAAGGGGGAGACGTAGTTCAGCGAACCGGCGCCGACGATCGAATCGAGATAGAAGCCGGTGGAGAGCCCGACGTTGAAGTCGAGCCCCTGACTGATGTACATCAGCGAGCGGTCGACGTTCTGGAAGTTCATCCCGTATTCGAATCGGGTGAACCGATTGAGGGGATAGATCCCATTCACGAAGGCGCTGCGGGCGATGAAACGCGCGAGCACCTGGGTCTGGAGGAATTGTCCATTCCCGACCTGTTGTTGCAGCGAGTTGGCGAGGAAGAAGTAGGGCTGCTGTTGCACCCCGGCCTGATACTGGAGGCGCCCGGCGAGGTTGGTGTACTCGACGAAGAGCTGCGCTTCGGAGAGACGGCCGTTCACCCCGCCCGCCAGCGCGAGCCGCTCATTGCCGAGGAGGTCGGAGAGGACGATCGCCGTCCCTCCGTAGACGCCGCGCCCGAAATTGTCCTGCGCGTAACCGATCTGCGGCCGCATCACCGCCTCCGGGCGGAGCTTGCCGCGATACCGCTGGCTCCCGAACGAGCTCGCCGGGGGGAGGTTGAGGGTCGCGCTATCGAGGAGCGCCGCGACCGAGATCCCGCTCCGCTCCGTCGTCGGGAGGAGGGCGGTGGGACGGAGCCCCCCCACGCCACGATAGAGGCTCCGGCTCCGACCTGCATCGGCCTGCGCGACCAGCGCGGCGGCGATGCTGTCCGCGATCCCCTGGGCGAGGCTCTTGAGCCGGTCCTCGGCGGTGCGCTTGGCGGAGTCGGAGGCTGGCGCATCCACGGCGAGCACCGGGAGCGGTGCGCGGTAGGGCTGCTTCTTGAGCTGGCGCGGGTTCACCACGCTCCAGATCGTGAAGTTGCCGTCGTCCATGTAGGTGAAGGCGAGCTTGTCCGCGTCCCGGGCCCACGACATCGCCGGGCTGTGCTCGGTGACCGAGAGGATCCCGCCGATGAAGCGCGTGAGCTGGTAGTGCTCCTGATCCCCGAAGTCGTAGAGGAAGAGTTGCGGGATCCCCGTCCGATCCGAGAGGAAGGCGACGGACCTCCCGTCGGGGGCCCACATCGGGTTCAGGTTCTTCCCATCCTGCCCGGGCAGCGTGGTGATCGTCTCCGTCTCGAAGTCGAAGAGGCTGATGCGCCAGGCGCCGAGCCGGAGCGAGGTGAGGTCGCTCTGCGGGCCTCGCTCGCTCGCGAAGACGATCTGCCGCCCGTCGGGGGACCACTGCGGCATCACGTCGCCGTAGGGGTCGTTCGTGAGCCGCACGAGGTTCTTCCCGTCGGCATCGATCACGTAGAGGTCGGAGAGCCCGCCCTGGGCGCCGCTGAAGGCGATCTTCCGCCCATCGGGGGACCAGGTGGGGCCCATCATCGACTGCAACGGGGTGTCGAGGCGTCGGACGATCCGCTTGCGACGGAGATCGTAGAGATAGAGGACGTCGCGGCCCTTGCGCTGCGCAGTGAAGGCGAAGAGACGTCCATCGGGGGAGAAGGAGCCCTGCGAATAGAGATACCGGAGCTCCTCGAACTCGGGGTCGAGGGTGCTCTGCGTCAGGCGGGTGATGCGCTTCCCGGTGGTCGCGTCCGCGAGGAAGAGGTCGAGGAAGACCTCGGCGCGGAGCAGGCTCCCCGTGGAGATGTAGGCGATCTGCTTGCCGTCGGGGGAGAGGGCGGGGGCCACATAGACGGGGATCACGCCGCCGGTCCGCCGCTCGTTCAGGAGGGGCGATGCGGTCCGTCGCGGCCGCTCGAGTTGCGCGACCTGGGGGAGGTAGGTCTGTTGCACCTCCTCCTTCCACTCATCACCGAGATCCTCGAGCGAGAGCCCGGTGTAGCGCCGGAAGGCGCGGTCGACCCCGAGGCTCGGCGTCGCATGCATGATCTCGCCGATCACCTCGTCGCCCCACCGACGCCCCACGTACTGCCAGAGCGATTCGCCGAAGCGGTAGGGGAAGTAGAGATCGGGGCGCTCGGTCATCGCCTCGACCGACGGGACATTCCCGTTCAGCGCCGCGTCGCGCATCACCGCATCGGTGTAGGGATGCGACGGGCCGATCGAGAGGTACTCCGCCATCCCTTCCACGTACCAGAGCGGGGGATTCACCTGGGCGAGTTGCTCCATCCCGGCACCGGCCTGTCCACGCGCGAAGATGTCGTACTGGAAGACGTGCACCATCTCGTGCGTGAGCACATGCTCGGCCTCGCCGAGGTCCCCGGCGAAGAAGAACATGTTGCGCTGCCGGAGCGCGTCGGTGACGCCCCCGGTGCCCTCGCCGAGGTCGCCGAGGACGTTGTTCTGCGCGAA
>Ga0172372_10004514_pt1 | contig 19735 bp, 15 predicted proteins | sample LakKiv5m_2_FD_114544 | JGI IMG/M metagenome (GOLD analysis project Ga0172372, IMG submission 114544) | Freshwater microbial communities from Kabuno Bay, South-Kivu, Congo - kab_092012_9.5m | ecosystem: Environmental > Aquatic > Freshwater > Lake | place: Democratic Republic of the Congo...
AGATAAAACCTATCTCCCCTTAAAAAAGGAAAAGGAATCCAAGTTAAAAGGTTTGTTACTCGGAGGAATACTTTCAGGGTTTCTTGCCATTGCTTACTTATTGGCAAGTCGTTGGTGGCGCTCGGTTATGGTTAACAATTAATATCCAATTAAAGCGTCATGTTAAAAAAACTATTTTTTTTACTTGCCATTGGAATTTACATGCAAATGGCATTGGCGCAGCAGGATGTATTGCGCAGTAGCAATTTATCAACAATCAAAATAGATTTTTTAACCGATAATGAGGTGGTAAAGATTAAGCAACAATTGGCGGCTAATAATCTTACCCTGGAACAGGTTCGTCCTTTACTCCTAAGCAAAGGCCTGTCCTCAGTGGAATATGAAAAATTAAAAACCCGATTGCAGGTTATTTCAAGATCAACGAATAGGGCTAAGGGAGGTTTTCGTTATGATGATCAAGAGGAAGAGAGTCGCAAGAAAAAAGAACAAGACTTGATTCTTCCTGCAAAAAAATTAAAAACATCCAACAACGAAGAAGATTGGGGGGTAGAGGATTCTCTCAATGGAGACAACCTCTTTGCAAAGCCCAAGCCGCTTATAGATCCTCGCATTTACGGAGCTGAATTATTTAACCCTGGCCAAGACGAATACGAGTACCGAGGATTGGAAACAGATCTTTCCAATCTCGCTACTCCCTTGAATTATGAAATTGGCCCTGGCGATCAATTGAAGTTGGTAGTTTTTGGCAAGCAAGAATACAGTGCAGACCTTGCTGTGTCTCGCGAGGGAAACATTTTGGTAGTCGGCGTAGGGCAGATCAAAGTGGGTGGATTAACCATAGAAGCGGCAATGGCAAGGCTTCGTCAATCCATGATGCGAGTCTATCCCACACTAGCCAATAATGCAAGTCAGCTCAATCTTACATTGGGAGAAACAAGAACCATACGAGTAACTATAGTAGGAGCCAATCGTTCGGGTAGCCATAATATATCCTCCTTGTCCAGCATCTATGCGGCCCTTAGTAAGGCGGGTGGTCCCTTAAATACGGGTTCATTCCGAACTATTGAATTGGTAAGAAATAATGTGGTTGTTACCAAAGTAGATCTCTATCGTTTATTGTCCAAAGGAGATCAGTCAGATAATTGGCGCTTAAAAGATAATGATGTGTTGCGCATTCCTGCTTATCAAACAAGAGTAGAATTAAGCGGACATGTAAAAAGACCCGGGCTTTACGAAGTATTGCCTGGAGAATCTTTTGCTGATATTTTAGAGTTAGCGGGGGGCTTTGATGATACGGCGTATACTGCTTCTGTGAAGTTGATTCGCAAAGGACAAAAAGAAAGAGTGATCAAAGATGTAGTGGCGGCAGGCTTTGCTACCCTAACTCCTGTCACTGGCGATCATTTTATCGCAGATAAAATTCTCGATCGTTATGCCAACCGAGTAAAAGCCAGTGGGGCAGTATTCAGAGCCGATCAATACGAGTGGACAGAAGGGATGCGAATAGCCGATTTGATCGCCAAGGCCGATGGGTTAAAAGAAGATGCTTTCACCGAGCGAGCTATCTTGGTGAGACAGCGTGCTGATCTTACCAAAGAAATGAGATCTTTTCATTTGGCAAAAGCCATGAACTTAGATAAGGAGCACAACCTGTTATTACAAAAAGAAGATGAAATCTTGGTCAGCTCAAGGGTAGACATGGCGGATAGTTTAAAAGTGACCTTACTGGGGGAAGTGCATATGCCAGGAGAATATAATTTTATTCCCGGTATGACCTTGAAAGCATTGATCTTACATGCCGGGGGCTTTACGGATGCTTCCTCAGCCAATATAGAAGTAGCTCATTTGATCGTAAGGGATAGTATAGCAAACGGCGACAGTCGCTCCAGTGAAATCGAGAGTATACGATTTGCCGATACCCTTTCCTTTACCGATCTCGATATTACGCTACGCCCCTATGATGTAGTAACAGTACGCAGGAAGCCGGTCTACAATAAATTAGAAACCGTACTAGTAGTAGGGCAAGTTCAATTCCCGGGTCCCTATGCATTGAAAAATTCCAAAGAGCGAGTCAGTGATTTATACAACCGGGTGGGAGGCTTATTGCCCGATGCGAATCTAAAAGCTGCGTATATTAAGAGATTCAAAACGGATGAGGAAAGAAAAAGAATTGCGGAAGACACCAAGCGTTTACAGCTACTCTTTGCAGACTCATCGGCTACGGTATTGAAAGATATTCAAAAGGAATTCGACCGTATCCCCTTAGATATGAGCTCTATTTTACGTAATACGGGGTCTACCGAAGATGTGATCTTACAATCTCGTGATGAATTGATCATTCCTAAGTTGGATGCGCAGGTACGGGTGAGTGGCGCGGTGCTACAATCCACGCAGATTCCTTATAAAAATGGAAATTCCTTTAAGCACTATATATCAGCGGCCGGTGGATATTCCCGCGAGGCTTGGAAAAAAAGTAGCTATATCATTTATGCAAATGGAAAGTCGGCTACCACTAAAAGATTCCTGATCTTCAAAAACTATCCTAAAGTAGAACCTGGTGCGGAGATCATTGTGCCCAAAGAACCGCTATCCAAAAGCCGATTAACCACCGGAGAAGTGGTAGGGCTTTCCAGTGCACTGGCTAGTTTGGCTGGCGTTGTCATTGCGCTCTTACGACTCTAATTGATCATATGTAAATTAATTGCATTGAATGGGAAATTTGTTATACGGGAGATCGCTTGGGGGGTCTCCCTTTTTCTTTGCCTTTCACTGCCTGCTCAGCAGCTGCCGGTTACTCCCCTTTCTTTAGAGGAAGACTTACGATATTTACAATTACAAGGAAAGCTTTCTTCCGATGTATCTCTCACCGTGAGGCCCATCATGCCGGAGAAAAAATTTACGCTCGATAGTTTTTATGCCCGCATTGGATTGCGCACCCAAAGAGATTTGCCAATTACATCGTTAACCTTTCTCGGAAAGCTGGGTAAACTAAGTGCATTGCCCCTCTATTCAATTACAAGATACAATTCTCGTCAACCCTATGGTTGGTCCGATGGATCGTTAATGCCGGTAGCAGGTATTCAAACCTTATGGAGCGCCGGACTATTTTTGCAACTGGGTCCCTTAGTAGTGCAGGCTAAACCAGAATTTTTACATGCGGCCAATCCTACTTATCCTACTACTCCTTATTTTGGCGCTCGCTCAAAAGGATCCAAGTATCAGCGATGGTTCCCAGGACAATCAAAGATCGAACTGGGTGCAGGGCCGGTAGCAATCGCTATTTCTTCAGAAAATAATTGGTGGGGCCCTGGTCAGCACAGCAGTTTAATGATGACCAATAATGCGCCGGGCTTCTATCATGTTCGGTTCAATAGTCGCCGCCCCCTTCGAACCGCTATCGGGAATTTTGAATGGAATATCATAGGAGGACGATTGGAAGATGAAGCCGCACAGCCCGATGAAATTTTGCAGTTAAATTATTATGGAGATGTTTATGGTTGGAACAAGCCCTACTGGAAATACATTAATTCGTTGGTGATTTCTTATCAACCTTCCTTTTTAAAAGGGGTGTTTGTAGGCGCTACTCGTTCTTTCACCAGCAGCGAAACCAATGTGTCAGATTCGCTGGTCAGTAATGAGGGGCTATTTAGAGCGTACCTGCCGGTCTTTGCTGATTTCTTTAAGTCTCGGTTGGTAAACGAAGACCAACGTCAGTGGAATCAATTGATCTCTTTGTACATGCGTTATTTGTTTCAAAAGTCCAATGCAGAATTGTATTTCGAGTATGGTTGGAATGACCACAAGTATAATATTCGCGATCTTCTCATGTCTCCATTTCATTCAGCCTCTTATATGGCAGGCTATAAAAAATTATTTCGATTATCTAACCAACGTTGGTTCGATCTATCGGGGGAAATTACCCAGCTGGAACAAAGTCCGGATTATTTAGTGCGTAGTGCAGGGAATTGGTATATACATTCACAAAACTCAAACTTTAGTAATTACGGACAAATATTGGGATCTGGAATTGGCTATGGATCCAACTCCATCATCACCACGGCGCTTATTCGTAGAGGTCCTGATTTTTGGGGCTTGCAATTGGAAAGAGTGCAAAGAGATCCTAATGTATACACCGTACGTTGGACCGACTGGGCCTTGGGCATTCAGGCTAGAAAATCATGGGGTTCTTTTTGGATGCAAACCAAATTAATGGGGGTACAGTCTGTGAACTATGGTTGGACAAAAGATAAACATCACTATAATTTTAGCGGCAGTCTATCTTTAAATTATCGTTGGTGACAAGAAGCGTATTCATAGCGATAATTTGGCAATTAAGCGGGCTACTCAGCCATGCACAAGAAATAATTCCGGTGCAGGAAGGCCCTCAATACCAGATACTACGCCGTCGCCAATTAGAAGGGGATACTACGGATAAATTACAGCAATACTCGATGATGATTAGGCCCTTTGAGTTTACAGATTCCAATGTCCAATTGCCCAAGGATCATTTAAAAGTATTACCCTTTCGTCAACTCACGCAATTTAACAGTACCCGACCGTTGGCTTGGGCCGACGGAGCCATGATCCCTGCGCGGGGTTGGCAATTTTATTACTCCGCAGGGTTAGAACTCCGCTCTCAAAATTTTCTCTTAAAATTTCAACCGGAATATACTTGGACCTTTAATCAAACCTTTCAAGAGTTTCCTACGGATCATTATCCAATCATCTGGAAGTATTATTACAAATGGTTGAACCGCATTGATCTTCCGGAGCGTTTCTCGGCAACGCCTCATTTCAAATTAAGACCTGGTCAAAGCAGGATTCAGTTGATGGTAAAAGGAATCGCGCTCGGTGTTTCCACTGAAAATTTGTGGTGGGGTCCCGGCCGTTTTAATTCTTTAGTGATGACAAATGCAGCGCCGGGTTTTTTGCATTTCACGTTTCACACTGACAAGCCTTTGTTAACGCCGGTAGGAAGTTTTGAGTGGCAATTAGTGTGGGGAGGCGAGTTAAAAAATTCTGATGAGCCCACTCCCGAAAATTTACGCACTTACGATAATCAAGTATTGTATGTTCCCAAACTGGAGAAGCCTCGTGTGTTTGACGGAGGGATTCTTACCTGGCAACCTCGTTGGACCAAGGGTTTATTTATTGGAGTAGACTTGGCACAGATTCGCTACAAAGCGGATACCAGCGTACCCTCTGCCAAAATGGGTTCTTTGTTTGGTCGTTTTGTGTTGCCGCAAGATAAAGCCGAGTTTTATTTTCAATATGGTCGCTCCGATAAGTTTGCCACTCCATTTAATCTAATGCGAGATACTATTCCTCGTGGCTATTTAGCCGGGGTAAGAAAATTATTTTCGCTCAATAAAAAGCAATCTTCTTTTTTACAGCTGGGCATCGAGATGATTCAATTACAAGTGCCTAATGTATCGTTGATACAACAATCACAAAGCTGGTACACGCATGAGTTTATACGACAAGGCTTTACGCACGAGGGACAATTATTAGGCGCTTCGGTTGGCCCAGGGGGTAATTCTCAGCGATTGGATATTGCCTGGGTAAAAAAACAAACACGGATCGGGATAGAGTTAGAGCGTTGGCTGCATAACGCAGATTTTTATTATAACTACAACATCAACTCTGGTTCTAATGATTTTAATAGGCAGTGGGTAGATCTCATGGCCTCTTTTGTATTTAATATTCCCTACCGCAAATGGCATTGGTTTGGACAGTTCTCCATGGTCCGTTCCATTAACTATCAGTGGAAATCATATATTCCCATCCCTGTAACCCCGGAAACTTATTTTGACGATGGATGGGATGAGATCAATCTCCATGGAAGGGTAGGGTTCATTCATAAATTTTAGTGTCCATGCAAAAAGACTTGGTACTTATTACAGGATCGGGTGGTTTGATTGGGAGTGAGTCGGCCATTTATTTTCATCAACAAGGATTTGACGTTTTTGGCATTGATAACGATAAACGAGCTTATTTTTTTGGAGCAGGAGCTAGTACGGCCTGGAAAGTGGCGGAATTGCAACGCATGCTTCCTAATTATACGCATGCCTCTATTGATATCACTCACCAGGCAGCCCTGGAATCTATTTTTGTACAATATGCTTCGCGAATAAAGTTAATCGTGCATTGTGCGGCACAGCCCTCGCATGATTGGGCTGCTAAAGAACCCTTCACTGATTTTGCAGTAAATGCCACTGCTACCTTGCAATTATTAGAACTCACTCGCCAATATTGTCCGGGGGCAGTCTTTATTTTCACTTCTACCAATAAAGTATACGGCGATTGTCCCAACCAATTACCGCTACTCGAAAAAGAGTTTCGTTGGGAAGTGGATTCCGCACATCCTTTTTCTGTGCATGGTGTTGATGAATCTATGTCTATCGATCAAACCACGCATAGTTTATTTGGCGTCAGTAAAACCTCGGCTGATTTATTGGTACAGGAATATGGAAAGTACTTTGGCATTCAAACAGTGGTATTTAGAGGAGGGTGCTTAACAGGTCCCTCTCATAGTGGCGCTGAATTACATGGCTTTCTGGCCTATTTAGTAAAGTCAGCGGTTACAGGTAAACCCTATACGGTATTTGGACATAAAGGAAAACAGGTTCGTGATAATATTCATAGTGCCGATTTAGTAACGGCCTTTGGGTCGGTATTTAATCGTCCTCCTGCTCCGGGCACTGTCTATAATATAGGCGGATCCAGACATGCCAATATCTCCATGCTAGAAGCTATCAATTGGTTGCAGGAATATTTAGGCAAGCCAGTAAACTATACCATCGACGAATCCAAAGCCAGAAAAGGGGATCATATTTGGTATATCTCTGACGTGCGAAAATTTCAGCAGGAGTATCCTGAATGGAAGTATACCTATGGCATTACCGATATGCTCGAAGAAATGACTAACGTAACTCTTCAAAAAAGCAAAGGATCTTGATTCGTCTCATTAAACAAATAGCGCCCAATTTTATTTCTTTAGGCCTTATTCAGGTGTCCAGTATTGCTGTGCAATTGATGATTATTCCATTAGTAGTGCAGCGAGCCGGCATCGTGGCCAATGGCCAGGTGCTAACAGCACTCTCGGTGTCTGTGCTGTTTTCGATCCTCATCAACTATGGAACCAATCAAGCAGGACCACTGGCTTTATCAGAGAGCTCATCGGCTTCATCGAAAGAGCTTCCGGGTAAAGAGTTGAGTAAGATATTTTCCGTTCGGCTGTTATTATTTGTGTTGTTGTTGGGCTTCATATTTTTTTGGTATACAGTTGAAAAAGAAACGGGAATATTCTTGTTAGGGGTATTGCCCATTTTATTTTCTGAAGTGATCAACCCTTATGTTCTATGTATTAGCCGCAATAAACTCCAAGCACTTTCCTTGATAAGTTTATTAGGACGAATTACAGGACTAGCACTGGTATATTTTTTTTGGCATGATGCGCAGGCGGCTTATTGGGTGAATGCCTGCATGGGGATTGCGCTAACTGCATTTTTTATATTCTTTTGGGTGGTAGAGTTAAGGGCAAATAGGATTAGTTTTTCTTTTATACTAGCGAGCCACTTGCGTTCGTATTTAAAAAAACATTTTTCTTTAGTAGCCAGTAGCCTCATGGTTCATTTTCAGCAAGCGTTAATTTTATATGTAATAGGGTTGGTAGCTACGCCAGCTGTTTGGGGCCTCTATGCGATCATTGATAAATTGATTGGGGGGTGCAGAACCTTGCTCATTTCCTTCTCAGGGGCAGCATTTACATTGTCACTTACCATATTCCCACAGGGAGAAGATGCTTGGAAAAAATTTAGAAGGCAAGTGAATCAACTATTGGGGATAGGTTTAATGATCCTGGGGCTGGGTATCTATTTTAGTGCGGATGGCTTAGCGCTCTTATTTGCTAAAACGGATAATCCCAAGGAGCTTGCCAATGCATTTCGTTTAGCATCCCCCATTCCACTTATTACCGGATTGAATTTGATGAATGTGTTGGAGCTGATCTTAAAAAAGAATTTTCGAGCTATCTATTATTCCAACCTTCTCTTGCTGAGTTTGGTGATATTGATTTGTGGAGCACTCTATATCTTTAAGGAGGTGCAAGGAGTAATTGGGTATGGATTGCCTGTGTTGGCTTTGTTTTTAATTGAATTAATTACCCTCTTGGTGTATGAAAAGAATCGCCGTTATTCTAGTTGATTGGAATGGGGTAGAGGTAACTCGTTACTGCCTGCGATCTCTTCAGCAGGCCCAACTACCTGCTGGCTTTGAATGGAAGGTTTATCTGGTAGATAACGGTTCTACGATTCCGCTGTCTACAACAATGGATCCAGCAGAGCTTGTGGTTAACAGGCTTTCTGTTACAATGATACGAAGCGAGCAAAATCGGGGATTCACCGGGGGGAATAACCTGGGGATCGAACAAGCACTGGTAGACGATCCTGATTATTTATTTTTTCTTAATAATGATACAGAGGTGAGTCCCGATTTTTTTTGGCCCTTGCTAGATTGCCTTACTTCAGATTCTGCCATCATGGCTGTTCAGCCGCAGATCTGTTTTTTTCCGGAGCGAGAAAGAATTTGGAATGCCGGAAATTTATTTTTCCCGCTCATTGGTCATACACAGGTGCAGAGGTATGGCAAATTTTATAAAGAGACTGGGTCAACTCCTAGAGAACAACGCTGGCTTACCGGATGTGCTATTCTTGCAAAAGCTAGTCTATTTAGAGCGCCTTTGCATCTTCGGTTCAATGATCGATTCTTTGCACTCTATGAAGACGTAGACCTGAGTTTTCGCATTAGAAAGCTAGGCGGTAAACTTAAATACGTACCCCATTCGCTAATCTTTCATCGTGCGGGCTATAGCTCTAACACACGCCAAAAAGAAAAAGAGGGATTCACGCATCCCTTTATGATTTTTTTGAATAGTCGTAATAGGATTTGGTTTGCGCGTTTACATACACCCTGGTATTTTATGCCTACCACCTTTCTTTTTCTTACGGGTTATTTTTTATTACTTATTCCTTATTTTCTACTGAGAGGTCGTACTAAAAAAGCTTTTTTAGTAATAAAAGCTATTAAAGAGGGAATTTTCAACAGCCCTGTCTAATTTTATCTCATTAGAACTTATGCAGTATTTGGATTTGTTTGGGATACGATTGGCCGCTACTACTTATGCAGAATTAACTACGCTGGTTTTTGATCGCATCAAGCAATCCGAAACTTTAAAAGGGGGTATAGCCGCCGTGGCGGTACATGGCATGATGGAAGGATATAATGATCCTATTTTAAAAAAACAAATAAATTCCCTGGACTGGGTAGTACCCGATGGTCAACCTGTTAGATGGGCGTTGAATTATTTTCATCAAGCGGACTTACAGCAGCGTGTGTATGGTCCTACTCTAACATTGCATTTGCTAAAAAGGGCTGCCCAAGAGAATATCCCCGTCTTTTTTTATGGGAGTAAGAGCAAAACTTTAGCCTTATTAAAGAAAAATTGTTTGGCAAAATTTCCCTCCTTGCAAATAGTGGGCATGCAGGAAGATCGATTCAGGGAATCTACTGAAGAAGAAAAGATACTTGATCGGCAAACCATTATTAATTCCGGGGCCAAAATTGTTTTTGTAGGAAGAGGCTGTCCACGTCAAGAACGTTGGGTGGCTGAAAATAAAGAATTTATCCCTGCAATCTTAGTTGCAGTTGGAGCAGCTTTTGATTTTCATGCAGGTACAGTTAAGCAAGCGCCTCCTGTCTTACAAGATCATGGACTAGAATGGCTTTTTAGATTATGGCAAGAGCCGGGTAGACTTTGGAGGCGTTATTTAGTAACCAATACACAGTTTATCTTGTTGGTTCTGCGTCAGCTTGTCAAGGGGTCTTAAATGCCCTATATTTGATTATGCAATTTTTATATATTTCCTCCAAGCAATCCTTGCTTTTTCTTGTGGGTATTTTTTTGTTGACCGGTTTTTTTGTTTCTACTACTACCAGTTGCAGCCGGGTGGTGGATGAGCCGATGCCTATTGGTGACAGTGTACGTGTTGGTTTGGTAGCACACTATCCCTTAGGAATTTCTCCCCGTGATGTAACAGGAAATAATCCCGACTTGGAAGTTATTAATGGCAGTGTACGCCTATCCGGTAGAGCAAATCATTTTGACGAATACGCTACATTTTTTGCAGGTAACTCTAGCAGCTTTGCAAGAATGTATTTAACTAATGCCCGAGCTGTAAAAGGTGAGTTGGCTATTTCTTTTTGGGCTAAGGAAATGGGGCCGGGTACTTTTTCTCCCAGGGTGTTTGAATTCTGGCCGGGTAATTATGGCGTTGGCTTTTTTTGGTTCAACTGGTATCAAGGGAGAATAAAATGGGCGGGTACAGATTTTGCTATTGAGCCTGATTCTGTTTTTCAACGTAGAATGTGGTACCACTTTGTCTTGATGCAAGATGTGGGATCTATTCAATTTTATTGTAATGGAAAACGAATTGCGCGCACTACATCTAACGGGAATATTCCTCCAGCCGCCATTCAGTTAGCTTCTTACGCAGAACTAGGCAGACTAGCGCAGCGGCCGGCGGATGCTTTTGAAGGAGGCATCATGGATTTTCGTATTTACAACAGAGTTTTAAGTCAAAGGGAAATTGACTACATCTACACGCAATGATCATTTCTTTATTGCTATTAATATTTCCAATTACCTACCTATTAAGTTTTTCCTATTCTATAAAAGCAGTGTGGGAGGGGAACTACGGCCACTTGTCTGTTTTTCTTGTGGCAGGTCTTCCTATTTACATTACCTCTTTGTCCATCTTACATAGTAATGGGCTAGATGCAGTTATACCCTTATTTCGATATTCAAAAGAGCTATGGGTATTTCTCACGCTTGGACTTTTAGTCTACCGATTACCAGCGCTGCCCACCTGGAACTGGCTGGATAAATTCATGATCACTTATGTAATGTATACTGCGGTATTTGTGTTATTACCCATAGGAACTTTTGGGGTTGTGGAGAAAGTAGTTGCGTTTAAGAACATTTCTTTTTTCCCGCTTTTATATTTTATAGGTCGGTTATTGAACCCCGAATTACTTTGGATCTCCAAATTGCAAAAGCAAATATTAATATTGGCTGTGTCTGCCGCCATAATCCTTTTTGGAGAATTACTCACGAATACTCATTTTCAGACTATCACTGGCTATTCCTCATTTTATGACAAGTATTTTTTGTTTGATCCTACAGGAAATTATGGGCTAAGCTGGACCTTTGAGATTGAGGGGGGTATTAAACGATTTGCTAGTTTTTTTGCAAACCCGCTGGAACATGCGGCCTCTACCTTAATTACTATAGCATTGTTGGTGATTGGTTTGATAAATCAGAGGCAAACAAAAGAGCCACAGTTGCTCTTGTGGGCTGTGCTGGCCTCTGTGCTATCAATTATATTTGCATTATCCAGGGCTTCCTTGGCTAGTTACTTGTTGGTGAGTTATCTTTTTTTTCAATTGATTCGTCAACGAAAAATTCTTTTCTATTATCATCTGCTAGCGCTACTGGTGGTAATAGTTGTTATGTTTTTTTCTTTTGACACAAATCTTTCAGAGTTTTTGATCAATACTTTCAACTTCACCAACTCATCCAGTCTCTCTCATTTACTAGAATGGGTAGATGGAATAGAAGCCATGCTAGCCAACCCGTGGGGAATTGGCTTGGGAGAATCGGGTAGGGTAGCAGGAGCCTTGGGAGCAAATACGGGCGGCGAAAATCAATTAATCATTACCGGAGTGCAATGTGGCTGGCTGGCTGTTTTTCTATACTTATCGGTGATCGGAATTTCTATCTACATGGCGGCTAAGTTGGTGAAACACGATACCGGAAAAGCAGCACAATTAGGAACAATCGTTTTTATTATTCGAGTGGGCTTGTTAATTCCCATGCTCACGGCGGCTGTAGAGTCTTATCTTTTTGTAAGTTATTTGGGATGGCTTTTAACAGGACTCATGTCTACTGCCTGGTCTTCAGGACAAAATCTCGCGCCAACCTCTTTGAAAAGACTCGAGGCTAAATAATGCTTGGGCTCTTTTTTGTCCTTGCCTTCCAGCTTCTTCTAACTTATTTTTTTGAAGCATTAGATCCAGTAAAATTTTACTACTTGCTTTAGCATCCTCCAACGGAATGAAAAAGCCGGTTACATTATCCTCAATCATTTCTAAACATCCTCCTTGGGGGGTAGCCACTACGGCCTTCTGCGCAACCATGGCCTCAAGAACCACCGTGGGAAGCGGGTCTGGTTTAAGCGATGGCACTATCAAAAGATCAAGTTGTTGTAAGAGAATGGGTATATCTTTTTGGTAGCCGAGGTATTCTACATACGCAGTTAACTTTCTTTCCTCAATTTCTTTTTGTAACTCCTTTACTAAATATTCAGAGCCAGGATAAGCATCTCCTGCAATTAAAACTTTAAAGCTTCCTATTTCTTTAATGCCAGGCAGCAGAATTAATTCTTGAATTATACTTAATAGGTACGATTGCCCTTTCCATTGCTGTATTCTTCCTACCATACCCAGCACGATGTTATTGACGATGGGCGCTTTTGGGCAGGTAGCTAATGGTACTGTTGCATTTGAAATGGATTGGGAGTAAGAAAATCCATTATAGAGTAATTGTATTGGGATGGGAAGTGGACGTTTTTCCCAATGTGCTTTGGTGGCTTTTGATACCGCAATGATTGTATCTGCTTTTTGTAAGAGACGATGTAAGAACAAATACAAAAATCCAGGTTGTTCAATTATTTCATGAAGATGCCAAATCAAGGGGAGTTCTTTCTTCGTTTTAAGCCAAGGTCCAATCACGATATTTAGTGAGTTGACATAAATACGATCTACTTCCTCATGGCGAATGATCTTTCTGATTTGTATAACAGATCGAATCCACCAAAACACTCTTCCCGCAATTCCCCAAGGATTTAAGTACCTACGACGTAAGACCCCCATGTTGATGATGTACAACGGGATCCCCATTGATCGAATAGTAGCGCATAGTGGGCCCTCATGCGGAAAAATGACCAGCGCGTTGGAAGCATTTCCCGAAATGCGAAGTATCTCCAATAATACTTTGCCGGAACCATAATAATCGGGGCTGCCGTGTAAATAAATTGTTTTCATCAATTGTTAATCACTTCTACATACACGTTGTCTATAGACCAAGAACGATCACAAATAGGTCCCTGGATGGCATCGTTCAATTCTATTTTTATCTTTTTATCGGTATGGGGACGCGAGAAGGCAATTTTATAACGGCTGGTTCCATTGGCTACTGTATCTAAAACACAAAAGCCCGGTAATTGAATATCACTAGCATTGCTTCTGGCAGGCATCGTGGCCGATCCGATCCATTCAGGGTAAGCCTGACGCCAGTCTTTATTATTGGAAAAAGTAGTGGAGAGTTGATACCCCCCGTTCACGCGAATATTCCATACATCCACTAAGCCATAGAGGCCAATTCGGTTGCCCTCCCAATTGTCATGTACATAAAGATCAAAGGAGGAATAGATCATGTTATGTGGCGGAACGCTGTCAAGCTCAATTTTTACGATTGTGTTGTTAAAATTTCCAATTACGTTACTACCTCCATAAGGTCTGACGATACGCCCTGTGGCATAACCATCTCGGTGGATGGCTAAAATGTTATCGGCTATGCCGTCTTCTGCGTCCTCAAAGAATACTCTTTTTCTCTCGGTAATATTTTTTTTACAACTGCCTAGAAAAAGTACTAATAAACAGGCAATGAACAGGTAACTATATCTTTGCAGAAATCGCATACGGAGGCAGTAAATATACCTAAAAATGAGGATTGCACTTGATACCAGAGACCTTCGGTTAGCTAGCACAGGAACTAAAACGTATCTGCAAGAACTTGTAAATGCCTTGCGGGGAATTCAATCATCCGAACTGAAATTATTGGAATTTGATAGCCCTATTGGTGCAAGGCGCCTTTCCAATTCCGGGGTATGGCATAAAGTTTGGCAACACATTTTCACAGGTATTTGGAAACAGGTGGTGTTACCTTTTATGTGTTGGCAAAGGCGGGCCGATATATTGATCTGTACTGATTATACATTGCCTTTGCTTCCTTGCGGTGCTAAAAAAATAGTAGTATTTCACGATGCATTATTTTTTGATCATCCGGAATATTACCCCCCACTCTGGTTACTCTATTTTAAACTCACGGCGGTTCAGGCTGCTAAGGGTGCTAGCGCCATTGTAACGCCTTCTCATTTTTCTAAAAAATGTCTGCTGTATCATTTTCCACATTGGGCCTCTAAAATTCATGTGATCTCCGAGGGGCCTAGAACCTGGGCAAAGAAGGAAGAGTTAAGTAAAAGAGGTCAACAATTTTTTGATCAAATCGTAGATACTACTTATTTCTTGCACATAGGAGTAATGGAAAAAAGAAAAAACTTGCCGCTATTGATAAAGGCATTTGCCCAGCTTGTTCCTACGTATGCAGTTAAACTAGTGTTGATTGGATCCTCTAATCATAAAAAAAATAGTGATGGAGCAGTTATGGTGCGGCAATTGATCAAAGAACATAAACTCGAAGGGCATGTGCTGTTACCAGGCTATTTACCTGATGAAGATTTGCCCTTCTTTTATAAAAAAGCTATTGCCTATATTTTTCCTTCCACCTATGAAGGTTTTGGGATTCCGGTACTGGAGGCTTTTCAGCATCAACTGCCCCTGCTAGTAGCCACAGGATCTTCATTGCAAGAAGTGGCTGGGGATGCTGCCCTCAATGTTGATCCTTCCAATGAGAAGGCATTGGCTACTTCGATGGAAAAATTATTGACGGATGAAGCACTACGTGCGCAACTGATTCAAAAAGGATCGTTGCAGTTGGCGAAATATTGCTGGAAACAAACGGCCCACGAGTTCATTTCATTGGCGGGCAAATTGTCATAGAGTATCTTTAATATCGCTATTTTTACGGGCGTCCATGAAAATTAAAGTTCAATCTTTTTTCTTGCTTCTAGTTGGCTCGCTTTTTACTTCGCTAGAAGGCTTCACTCAGGCTGTGAATGAGCCGGTGGAAAATAGTATTTATGAATACCTCAACCGTCATGCTCAAAAGGGGAATATCGAGTATCTAGATATGATTCGTCCCTTGTTCAGAAATCAAATTGCTGAATATTTGGCGATAATTGCCAACAAGGCCGATACTTTTCCGCGCACGGTGAATCGAATTGAAAGAAAAGAACTCTCATTTTATTTGAAAGAGTATGGGAATCCTATTCAAGAAGGAACCCTTAACCTACAAAAAGAAAAATGGATGGGTAAGGATTCCAGAGGTCGGCTACGCTTTTTAAGCAAAATTGCAGGTGATGCGCAGCCACCCGCTTTTAGTAATAAAAAGTCACACCCATTTCAGTTTAACATCGAGCCTATTTTGCAGGGGGAATATCAAATTGCCGGTGAAAAAGAAAATTTCATTCGGCGTGCTGTGGGCGTTCAAGCCTGGGCCAGCATGGGAAAGCGTTGGGGGTTTCAACTTTACTTTAGAGATATAACAGAAGATGGGGATGGGTTAGATCAAAACCGTCAGTTTACACCTGCGAATGGCCTGGCATTAGCAACTACCCCAAAACCCTTGTCCTTGAATTTTGCCGATTTACGAGCCTCTATTAATTACCAATGGAACACAGGTCTTTTAGTGGTAGGGAAAGAGCAGTTTGCGTATGGCTATGGGTTAAATGGCCAACTTATTCATTCTACTAAAGCGCCTACCTATCCTTATCTGCGCTTGAGTCAACGAATTTTACCATGGCTTCGGTTTGAATACTTGCATGGAGTGCTTCATTCGGGGTTAATTGATACGGCTAACAGTTATCGTACACAAAATCTAGGGGTATATGGTGGCCAGCGTTTTAAACTGATACCCAAATATCTGATCACTCACTCGCTTAACATGCGATTGACAAAAGGATTGAATTTATCTGTAGGTGAGTCAGTGATTTATTCAGATAAGTTACAGCCTGGCTATTGGATCCCGATTATTTTGTTCAAAGCCTGGGATCAGTACGTTGCCGGAAATAATATCAATGTGGGGGCTAACACCCAGCTTTTTATGCAATTGAGTTCTCGTAATCAAATTCCACATACTCATTTCTATGGTTCTTTATTCATTGATGAAATTCGCCCTACTGTGATGTTAAATCCTGATAAAAGTAGAAATCAACTTGGATTTAATATTGGGGCCTCAATTACCGACCTTCCCTTTTTGCCCTATTGGACTTTTAATGTGGACTATTCCCGAATAAATCCTTTTGTTTACCAGCACCTGATGCCGGCACAGGAATACTCGAGTAATGGGTATTTGCTGGGAGACTGGATGGGAAGTAATGCAGATAGATATATCGTGGAGGTAAAGTATACTCCTTTCCCTCGCGTGCGACTTTCTTTTCGTCAAGAGAGAATCCGTAAAGGTGGCAAAGGAACTGTGGAGCAACAATATTTTGCCAGTCCACAACCCAAATTTTTACATGATCTGCAGTTCAAGCAATGGACTACCACTGGCAGAGCCTCCTATGAATGGAAAAATAATATTTATTTTCATGTCCAATACCAGCGGCAGGACCGATTTATGTATACTGGCAATTTTGAAAACATCTTACTGGATCGCCTGAATGCAGGTTTTGCCATTGGATTATAATAAGTAATAATTAAAAGATTTATGGCAGACAGCACTAATAAAAATTCTTGGACTCAATCGGAGGAGGAGTTTGTAATGGGGGATTACCTGGTAGGTTTTATCAAGAAGCTCCGTCAGATTCGCTTTCATTGGCCAAAACTTTTTTTACTGAGTTTTCTTTTTGCGGGGGGAGCAATATTGTATGCTATTTTTTCGCCACCCCGCTATCAGGCACAGGTCAATTTTGTGATTGAAGAAAGTAAACAAAATGCCGGAGGACTATTTTCGGCTTTGGCTGGTCAAGTTGGTATGGACCTTAGTGCAGTGACGGGTACGTCAGGGTTGTTGGCCGGCGATAATGTACTACAGTTATTAAAGAGTCCTACCTTGTTAAAAAAAGTTTTGCTCTCGGCTCATCCAATAGATAGTTCCCATTCATTAGCCTTTCATTATGCCAAAGTATATGGGTGGGAAGATCGCTTTAATAAATTAGCCACCTCCGGTTGGAAGTTATTTCCGGTTAATGGCATTCCGGGTACATTAGGACGCGATCAGGATAGCTTACTCAATTTGCTTTCTAAACGAATTTTAGAAAAGGAGTTATCGGTGTTTAAACCCGATCGTAAACTGAGTGTATTTTCGCTGGAGGTTACTACTCGTGATGAATTGCTCAGTCAACAAATTTCCTTGCGAATGATCAAAGAAGCTGCTGACTTATATATCAATACAAAAACAAAACGACTACGTACAAATGTTGAGCGCTTACAGCGAAAAGCTGATAGTATATCTGTTTTATTAAATAAACAAACATTTAGTACGGCTGCTGCAAATTTATTTAATGCCAATGTTGGAGATGTAACCACCTCTGCTAACTTGGATATTAGCGCCCGAGAAAAATCAATGTTGAGTGTGGTGTATGCAGACCTTAACAAGTCACTTGAAATTAATCGTACGGCACTCATTCAGGAAACACCTACCATTGAGGTGATTGACAAACCCATATTCCCGCTAAAGAAATTATATTGGCCTTGGTACCAGGCTACGATTTATGGAGCTCTGGCTGGTGCCGGTGTTTTTGTGTTGTTAATTTTATTAGGCATCTTTTCTAAGTCTCAAAAAGTATAGTAAGTCCCATAAGATTCTATCATGCTAAACACCGCACGGATTAATTATTTAGTACGTTTAGTTCTTGATTGGATTTTGCTGCTTGTTTGTTTTTTAGTAGCCAACCAATTAGTAATAGGGGGGTGGGCTTTACCCTTACAAGTAATTCCTGCCAACCTGTTATTAGCCAGTTTGTTAACCTGGTATGTATGCGCTAGGGTTTTTCACTTTTACATTAGCGTCACCCTATTTTCTTTTTCCCAGGAGATGACCATTTTTATTCGCGTGATCTTTTTGCATTTACTCATTCTGGTCTTTTTAATGGCACTTTTCGTAGCACAATTAGAGTTTTATCGAAATCTATTGTTTGTATATCACTTACTTTTATTATTGGTAATTCCTTTTGCAAAATATTTTTATCGAGTCATCATTGCGTTCATACGCAGTCAATACAAATACGTTAGAAATATTGTGGTGGTCGGAACAGCCGATCAGGGAGCTAATTTTTACCGCTCTGGTATGCTAATCAATAATTTGCGATTTTCTATTGTAGGCTATCTTGCCGATACGCCCACTACGCAATTGTCAGAAAATTATTTAGGCACCATCGATACGCTTACTGAAATACTTCAAGCTAAAAATATTGACGAAGTTTTTTTAGCACTCCCCAATAGCAAGGTTGATCAAATTAATTATGTGGTGGATTGTTGTGAAAAACAACAAGTGCAGTTAAGTGTGATCAATGATTTTAATCGGTTGGATGCAGTTTCTCTGCGTGTAACCAGCTATGCGGGTTTTCCGGTGGTCGGGCTTCGTTATTTTCCGCTAGATGATCCCGAGAATCGATTTTTCAAAAGGACCTTTGATATTTTTTTCTCGCTATTGGTGATTATTTTTTTAATGAGTTGGTTGGTTCCTCTATTGGCAATGCTTATAAAGATCAACTCTAAGGGCCCAGTATTATTTATACAAGATCGTTGGGGGTTAAACAACAAAAGAATTCGTTGTCTCAAATTTAGGACCATGCGCTTACTAGACGGTCAAACGAATGCGATAAATGAGTTTTCTCCTGCCCGTAAAAATGACCCTCGGGTCACAAGCTTGGGTAAAATGTTGCGTAAGACAAGCCTAGACGAAATACCCCAGTTTATCAACGTACTAACAGGAAGTATGTCAGTAGTGGGCCCTCGCCCACATCCTATTCCATTGTCTTTGGAATCAAAGGATGTAATTCAACACTATATGTTGCGTCATTTAGTGAAACCCGGTATTACAGGTTGGGCACAAGTAAATGGAAGTAGAGGGGAGGTGCAGAGTCAGTTTGAAATGCGTAATCGCGTTGCGCTTGATCTTTGGTATATAGAAAATTGGAGCTTTTGGCTTGACTGTCAGATTATTTTTCAAACTATTGTAAATCTTATTAAGGGTGATGAGAAGGCTTATTAATTGATTATTAAGGCCTAACACTTAAAAAAAAGATTCCATAAAATTGTGTTTTGATTAATAAAGATGCAACCTTTGTGACACCTTATGCTACAGAAAATTAATATTGTTCCTCGTTGGATCATTTTTTTGATTGACCTGCTTATCTGTAATGTTTCACTGGTTGTAGCCTACCTAATTGGGCATAACTTAAATTTCAGTCTAATAAGTTTAAGGGAATTAAGTTCAAACCTGTTAGTACTCTCTGTTTTGAACACGCTTATTTTTTTTAATTTCAAAACATATGCTGGAATTGTTAGGTACACAGGGGTTCAGGATGCATTTAGGGTAACCTATTCTTTATTGGTAAGTACCGGTATTTTAGGCTTCTTATCACTTGTGTCACTGGCAAATGATAAAACTTTCATTTCATTACCGTTAGTTACTTTAATTGTCTATGCTATTTTCTCATTTTTAAGTTTGATAGCTTACAGGGTATTAATAAAGTATGCCTTTAATTACCTG
>Ga0172372_10004518_pt1 | contig 19725 bp, 32 predicted proteins | sample LakKiv5m_2_FD_114544 | JGI IMG/M metagenome (GOLD analysis project Ga0172372, IMG submission 114544) | Freshwater microbial communities from Kabuno Bay, South-Kivu, Congo - kab_092012_9.5m | ecosystem: Environmental > Aquatic > Freshwater > Lake | place: Democratic Republic of the Congo...
CCCAGCGCATCGGTCATCCGCTTCCAAGTCCCCCAGTCATCTTCCGCGCATCCGTCTTCAATGCTCACGATGGGATACCGGTTGCACCAGTCCACCCAAAACTCCACCCACGCTTCACTTTCCAACTGTCGACCATCCGATTGCAGGACGTAACGCCCCGTCTCAGCATGGTAGAACTCAGATGAAGCCGCATCAATGGCAATCAAAAAATCATCTCCAGGTTTGTATCCTGCCCGCTCGATCGCGCGAAGCACCACTTCAATCGCTGCCTCATTCGAAGGAAGGTTGGGCGCGAATCCACCCTCGTCTCCAACATTGGTAGCATGTCCTTCCGCTTTGAGAACTGCCTTCAGATGATGGAACACCTCCGTCCCCATCCGCAAGCCGTCCGAAAACGTCTCTGCCCCAACCGGCATGATCATGAATTCTTGGATGTCAATGGGGTTGTCTGCATGCGAACCTCCATTCAAGATGTTCATCATCGGAACAGGCAGGGTATTCGCATTCATGCCCCCGATGTACCGAAAAAGTGGCAACTGCAGCGACTCTGAAGCCGCATGGGCAACAGCAAGAGACGCACCGAGTATGGCATTTGCCCCCAGTTTTCCCTTGTTTGATGTTCCATCCAAATCCAACAAAACCTGATCAATCAAACGCTGATCGGTCACATCCATGCCCACCAAAGCATCGGCTATCTCGTCATTCACATGGCCCACAGCCTTCTGTACGCCCTTCCCCATCCACTCCTCGCCCCCGTCGCGAAGTTCAACGGCCTCGTGGATGCCGGTCGAGGCCCCTGATGGCACGGCAGCCCTGCCATAGACCCCCTCCTCCGTAATCACTTCCACTTCTACCGTGGGATTGCCTCGAGAATCCAATATCTGCCGGGCACGAACCTCTTCAATGTAACTCATCGCTTTGCTATGGTATTCCTTTTCTAAAAACGCTTTAAACCCGAACGACCCTCATCGACTCGACAAACTGATCAAAAAGATACCGGCTGTCATGCGGGCCTGCTGAGGCTTCTGGGTGATACTGGACAGAGAACACCGGTTGATTCTTCAAGGCCAAACCAGCCACAGACCCGTCATTCACATGCCGGTGCGTCTCCTTGGCAACTTCCGATTCTTCCAAACTGGCTCGCTCCACTACAAATCCATGGTTCTGAGAAGTGATTTCACACTTACCCGACAACAAATTCTTCACAGGGTGATTCACCCCCCTGTGTCCATTGAACATCTTAACAGTCCGCAAACCTTGCGACAATGCGAGGATCTGATGCCCAAGACAAATGCCGAAAATCGGCGTCCCCGACAAAACCAACTTCCGCACTTGTTCGATTTCGTGTGGCATCGCTGCAGGATCACCCGGACCATTGGAAAGCATGATGCCATCAGGCTCCCAAGCAAGGACATCCTCCGCCGAGGTATGGCACGGAAAAACACGCAACGATGCCCCTCTATCCAATAGACATGACAAAATGCTCCGCTTCACGCCGTAATCCAACACCGCCACACGAAATCCTCCCTCCATCTTCACACCTGCCAAATCATAATGCGCCTGGCAAGTGACTTCAGGAGCCAACGCCAGTCCCTCCATGGTGGGAGTTGCATGGAGCAAGTCCATCAATTCAACCTGATCAAAGCACTCACTTGAGATCACCGCATTCATCGCCCCGTGGTCTCGAATATGTCGCACAATCATCCTTGTGTCCACATCTGATATTCCAACTGTTCCATGGGAACCCAGCAGGTCCATGAGCGGAGATACATCTTGCCCCACCCTGCTCGCAACAGATGAAAATGCATTGCAGACCAACCCCGCCAATTGAACCCTTCCAGATTCTGATTCAGCCTCCTTGATTCCGTAATTACCGATGTGGGCTGTGGCCATCACCAGAATTTGCCGGTGATAACTGGGGTCCGTAAAGATCTCCTGGTAACCATACATCCCCGTGTTGAAAGCTATTTCACCGGTGGTTGTGCCGACGGTTCCAACTGAATATCCCTCAAATCGGGTTCCATCTGCCAAGACCAGAACGGCAGGACGTCTTAGTTCATACTCCTTCCCCATGGCGCAAAGATAGTGGCAGCCAGAATGCCCTACCGGAATACCTACCATAAAAAAAGGGATGCCGAAGCACCCCTTTTTTAATCGACTCGGGAAGAATCTCTACCCATTCACGCCCCTTGCTCTTCACTTCCCTCATCCACCGGTGAGTCCGCCCCTTCTGAAGCAGGCGTCTCCGATGATGGCGAAGTTTCTTCTGCTGGTGAATCTGACTCAGCAGCACCCGCTTCCTCCTCCACTTCTTCCGACTTCGGTGCAACTACAGCTGCCGGTGCTGCCACTTGGGCTGCATCGACCGGTGTCGTAGCGCCCCCACGACGAGAACGACGTGAACGCTTCTTCTTGACTTCATTGCCGTAGATCTCATTGAAATCCACCAGTTCAATCAAGCACATTTCCGCATTGTCTCCGAGACGCGCCCCTGTTCGAATGATTCGGGTGTATCCTCCATTGCGGGTTCCGACCTTGGGCCCCACTTCGCGGAACAACTCCGTGACAGCCACCTTGTTACCCAAGTGCGAAAATGCCATTCGGCGGCTGTGCGTGGTGTCTTCCTTCGAACGTGTAACCAATGGCTCCACAAACTTCCGCAATTCCTTCGCCTTGGCCACCGTGGTCGTAATCCGCTTGTGCTCGATCAATGAGCAGGCCATGTTGGACAACATCGAATGACGATGTGCCGTCTTACGACCTAAGTGATTGAATTTCTTACTATGACGCATGACTTCACTCCTTATCCAGTTTGTACTTACTCACATCCATTCCGAAAGTGAGGTTCTTATTCTCCACCAAATCTTCCAATTCGGTGAGTGATTTCTTTCCGAAATTCCGGAATTTCAACAGGTCATTCTTGTTATACGAAACAAGATCTCCCAGGGTATCAATGTCCGCAGCCTTCAAGCAATTCAAAGCCCGAACACTCAAGTCCATATCACTCAATTTCGTCTTAAGCAACTGGCGCATGTGCAGACTGGACTCATCGAACTCCTCCACCTCAACGCGTTCTTCTAACTCAAGCGAAATCCGCTCATCCGAGAACAACATGAAGTGCTGAATCAGAATCTTGGCAGACTCCTGCAGCGCATCCTTTGGTGTGATGCTTCCATCACATTCAATTTCGAGAACCAACTTCTCATAATCCGTTCTTTGCTCCACCCTGAAGTTCTCCACGTCGTATTTCACGTTGCGGATGGGCGTAAAAATGGAGTCGATCGCAATGGTGCCCACGGCTACACCCTCCCGCTTGTTCTCTTCAGCAGGGACATATCCTCGTCCCTTGCCAATGGTCAGCTCCATGGTGATCGTTGCCTTCTCGTCCATTTGGCAAATCACCAAATCAGGGTTCATCACCTGGAACGCACTGGTGAACTTACCCAAGTCACCCGCAGTCATGACTGTTTGGCCGGAAACGGTAACAACAACTGTCTCAGACTCTGTTGAATCAATCTGACGTTTGAAACGAATCTGCTTCAAATTCAGGATGAGATCCGTTACATCTTCTTGAACCCCCTTGATGGTCGAGTACTCGTGCTCAACACCTTCAATTCGGATGCTGGTTATTGCGAATCCCTCCAAAGAGGACAACAAAATCCTGCGCAATGCATTGCCAACCGTGATGCCAAATCCCGGCTCCAACGGCCGGAATTCGAAGCGACCCTTGAACTCCGAAGAGTCCAACATCACCACCTTGTCTGGTTTCTGAAAATCTAGAATGGCCATGAAATGTTGGATTGAGGGTTACTTAGAATACAATTCGACAATCAAGGATTCCTTGATGTTCTCGGGAATTTGTGCCCGACTGGGAACATTGATGAATGTCCCCTTCATCTCTTGTACGTTCCAATCCAACCAATCGTGGCGCTGGTTGTTGGCCGCAATGGCTGCAGTAATCACAGGGAGAGACTTGCTCTTCTCACGGACAGCGACCACATCACCTGGTCGCAACCGATAAGAAGGGATGTTCACCACGTGTCCATTGACCGTGATGTGCCGGTGAGAGACCAATTGTCGTGCTCCACGACGAGAAGGGCTAACCCCCATCCGGTAGACTACATTGTCCAGCCTGCTCTCACAAAACTGAAGCAGAATCTCACCTGTGATGCCTTGCCGGGCATTGGCAGCCTTGAACAAATTCTCAAATTGCTTCTCCAGAATGCCATAGGTGTACTTCGCCTTTTGCTTCTCAGCGAGCTGAACAGAGTACTCTGATTCCTTTTTACGCCGACGCGCATTTCCATGCTGGCCGGGTGCGTATGGGCGACGTTCAAGCGCTTTATCCGGACCAAAGATGGGTTCACGGAAACGACGGCTGATTTTTGATTTGGGACCACGATAGCGTGCCATGGTAGTGCTTTCTTAAGGTTCGAAAAGATGTGAATTAAACGCGGCGGCGCTTCGGAGGACGACATCCATTGTGGGGCATCGAAGTGACATCCACAATTTCCGTGATTTCAATTCCCATGTTGTGGAGCGCACGCATGGCACTCTCACGCCCAGCGCCCGGCCCCTTCACAAAGGCACGGATCTTACGCAACCCTAGTTCGAAGGCTTCCTTTCCACAATCCTCAGCTGCAACTTGCGCTGCATAAGGCGTGTTCTTCTTCGAACCTCGGAACCCCATTTTCCCGGCACTTGACCAAGAAATCACTTGCCCTTGATTATTAGTCAGGGAAATGATGATGTTGTTGAATGAAGAATGGATGTGAACTTGTCCTGAGGACTCCACCACTACCTTCTTCTTCTTTTTGATGTTCTTTGCCATCGTCGATTTGATTTGGAGGTAATCAGCTCGTTCCCGAGCTCAATAGTATATCCGTATTATTTCTTCTTGTTCGCTACCGTCTTCCGCTTTCCTTTACGGGTCCGCGAATTGTTCTTGGTTCGTTGCCCACGCAAAGGAAGGCCATTCCGATGCCGGATGCCTCGGTAACAACCAATGTCCATCAAGCGTTTGATGTGGGCGTGCGTCTCTGAGCGAAGCTCACCCTCCACCTTGAATCCGGTAGCGATATTGGTTCGGATCGAGGCAATTTCCTCGTCCGTCCAATCTTGAACCTTCTTGTCTACCGAAACGCCCGAATCAGCGAGCACCTTGGCTGCGCGACTCCGACCAATTCCATAGATGTAAGTCAATGCGATCACCCCGCGCTTCTGTCGGGGAATATCAATGCCTGCAATACGTGCCATGTTGATTGGGTTCAAGAAGCATCAACCTTGACGCTGCTTCATTTTGGGGTTCTTCTTGTTGATTACATACAACCTGCCTTTGCGGCTGACGATTTTGCAATCTACTGTCCGCTTCTTTAGCGATGCTCTGACCTTCATGATGTTTTTTATTTCTTGTATCGGAATGAGATTCTTCCCTTCGTCAAATCGTAGGGGGACATTTCCACCTTCACCTTATCTCCAGGCAGGATTTTGATGTAGTACATCCTCATCTTTCCAGAGATATGGGCGGTGATCACATGCCCATTTTCCAGTTCAACACGAAACATGGCATTTGATAATGCCTCTAGAATCGTACCATCCTGGGTGATCGACGATTGTTTCGCCATTCGCTGTTAACTAATTGACCGTTTATCTTTAAGAACCTCATCTATTTCATCAAAACTCGAAAGCACATCCGGCAACCCATTTCGAACCACCACATCGTGTTCAAAATGGGCCGACCTCTTTCCATCTGCTGTGACAATCGTCCAACCATCCACGGACTGACGAACCTCTTTGCGCCCTGCATTGATCATGGGCTCAATTGCCAAAACCATACCGTCCACCAACTGAACGCCATTTCCGCGGCGGCCAAAATTAGGAACTTCTGGCCATTCATGGAGTTCCTTCCCCAATCCATGTCCTACCAAGTCACGCACAACAGAAAAACCCTGGGACTCTGCCAACGATTGACAAGCAAATCCGATATCACCCGTTCGCTTACCAACAACGGCCTGGGCAATCGCCACATCGAGGCAGGAACGCGTTACATCCAAAAGCAACTGATCGGCTTCTGAAATCTCACCGACCGCGAAGGTGAATGCACTGTCTCCATAAAACCCGTTCATCAAAACACCACAATCCACAGAAACAATGTCTCCGGACTCGAGTGCACGATGATCTGGCAATCCATGTACTACAGCCTCATTGACGGAAATACAAAGGGTACTTGGAAAACCTCCATACCCCTTGAAACCAGGGATGGCCCCGTGATCACAGATAAACTCTTCAGCTATGTGATCCAACTTCAAAGTGGTCACACCCGGAGCTATCCATCTGGCCACAGCGGCCAATGTACTTCCAACAAGCAAAGAACTCTTTCGGATAAGCTCGACCTCCTCCTCCGTTTTTACGCGGACTTGTCGACCCCAGCCCATCCTGTTATCAACCTGCAATCCCCCCGACGGGAGATTGCGAACGACCGCGGAGCTTGCCTGACTTCAAAAAGCCATCATACTTGCGGTCCAACAAATGAATCTCAATCTGCTGAAGCGTATCCAAAACCACCCCAACCATAATCAACAAGGATGTACCCCCAAAGAAGATGGCGAAACTCTGCGCCTTTGCGAGGCCCAAATTCAACACGATCGCAGGAAGAATAGCAATCACCCCCAAGAAAACCGCCCCTGGAAGTGTGATGTTGCTCAAGATACTCTCCAAGTAATCAGCCGTTGGCTTCCCTGGTTTGATGCCGGGAATGAAGCTGTTCTGTCGCTTCAAATCATCTGCCATTTGGGTGGGATTCACGGTAATCGCAGTGTAGAAGTAGGTGAAGACTACAATCATCAGGAAGAACAAGAGGTTGTAGAGAAAGCCGTTGAAATCGGTCAAACTCAACAAAACACTGTTGTTCTGCAAGAACTCTGATTGGGTCAAGTACAAAGGAACGAACATGATGGCTTGGGCAAAAATGATGGGCATCACACCCGCAGAATTCACTTTCAAGGGAATGAACTCCCGTGCTCCAGCCCCTTGAGGAAGGTGACCTCCAGACTGTTGCAGTCGAGCCATTTGTACTGGCACTTTCCGCAACGCTTGCACCAACGCTACACTCAACCCAATCACAACCAACAAAATCGCAACTTCTACCAGGAAGAAGTACACAGAGCCTTCCGGATGCATGAATTCCTGAATGAGCGCTTGAGGAAACGTTGCAATGATCCCAATCATAATCAACAAGGAAATTCCGTTTCCAATTCCCCGCTCTGTAATGCGCTCGCCCATCCACATGATCGCCAACGTAGAACTAATGAGAATGACCACAGCTGAGGCCCACCAGATCCCATTGGGATTGGCTACCGCCCCTGGAACGGAAACCACAGTAGAGGCCAAGTAGCCTGGAGCTTGAACCAAGGTGATGCCAATGGTCAAGAAGCGCGTCCATTGGTTGATCTTCTTTCTTCCACTCTCTCCGTCTGACTGCAATTTCTGGACACTGGGCACCGCGATCCCCAACAATTGAATGATGATGGACGCTGAGATATACGGCATCACCCCCAATGCAAATATGGAAGCCCGGCTGAAAGCTCCTCCCGTGAAAAGAGCAAGAATGCTTCCCAAGCCGTCGCCAGCATTGCCACTTACCTGTTCTGCCAAGACATCGCTGTTGACACCAGGGATCACAATGTAAGAGCCAATTCGGTAGATCAAAATGAAAAGCAAGGTAACACCGATCTTCTTACGAAGCTCTTCATGGTTCCAAATGTTCCTGAAACTGCCAAAGAAGTCTTTCATCAGCTTTGAGAATTCGTATTAGATCGCAATAGCCTGTCCACCAGCCTTCTCGATGGCCTCGCCTGCAGACTTGGTGAACTTGTGTGCTTGAATCTTACAACCTGAGGTGATTTGACCTCGGCCCAAAATCTTCACCAAATCACGCTTTCCAGCCATACCGTTTTCTTGAAGGGTAATCAAGGTCACTTCGGTAAGCCCCTTACGGGTAATCAACTCTTGCAGGGTATCCAGATTGATGCCCTTGTATTCCACCCGGTTTGGACTCTTGAATCCGAACTTAGGCACACGCCGCTGCAAAGGCATCTGTCCTCCTTCGAACCCAATTTTACTCTTGTATCCGGAGCGCGCCTTCGCTCCTTTGTGGCCACGTGTGGAAGTGCCTCCGTGACCAGAGCCTTCACCGCGACCAACTCGCTTTCGCTGCTTCCGCGATCCCTCTGCAGGCGTTAAACTGCTTAGATTCATGGCAATTGCTGGTTGAGGTTGATTATGATTCTACGACCGTTACCAAATGTTGCACCTTCCGAACCATGCCCAGAATTTGAGGGGTCGCCTCATGGACTACGGGGTTGTGCAACTTCTTGATACCCAAAGCTTGAATGGTAGCCTTCTGGCGTTCAGGACGCTTAATGGCGCTACGTACCTGTGTGATGGTAATCTTTCCCATGGTTTCCCGAGAATTAACCTTGATAAACCTTCGAAACGGAAACACCACGCATCCGAGCTACCTCTTCAGCACTGCGCAATGCGAGCAGTGCATTGAATGTAGCCTTCACCACATTGTGCGGGTTCGAAGAACCCAAGGATTTCCCCAAAACATCCTTGATACCCGCACTTTCGAGGACCGCACGCATCGCGCCTCCAGCAATGACTCCAGTACCTGGAGAAGCTGGACGGATCAAGATATGGGCTCCCGCATACTTCATTTCCTGGGCGTGCGGGATCGTGCCATTGATCAAAGGGATGGCCACCATTTGTTTTTTGGCATCCTCAATTCCCTTTTGAATGGCGGTAGCCACTTCCCGGCTCTTGCCAAGGCCATGTCCCACTTTGCCCTTTTCATCTCCTACCACCATGATCGCACCAAAACTGAAAGTACGTCCGCCTTTCGTTGTTTTTGCGACTCGATTGATACCTACCAATCGTTCTTTCAAATCCGGATCTCCTGTTCGGGGCTGCTGCTGCTGATCCCGGGGACCGCCCTTCCTTTGTTGACGTTGCTGTTCCATTGCTTCAGAATTTCAAACCACCCTCACGAGCAGCTTCGGCCAATTGCTTCACACGACCGTGATACAGATAACCATTTCGGTCAAAAACCACAGACTCCACACCCGCCTTGAGTGCAACGGAAGCAATCAACTTGCCGACCTCGGCTGCTTGAACCAATTTGGCAACGCCTTTCGAGCCATCCTTTGCGAGCGATGACGCAGCAGCCAGTGTACGGCCGGTGGTATCATCAATGATCTGGGCGTAGATCTGTTTGTTGCTCCGATAAACGGAAAGGCGAGGACGATCCGGCGTTCCCGCCACCTTACCCCGCACACGACGCTTGATGCGTTCTCGTGCAAATGTCTTATTCGTACCCATGAGATAAGATTATTTAGAAGCCGTTTTTCCAGCCTTGCGACGAACCAATTCACCGACGCGACGTACCCCTTTGCCTTTGTAAGGCTCCGGTTTGCGCAATGAACGGATTTTTGCAGCTACCATTCCAATCAACTGTTTGTCATGGGACTTCAAGCGAATGAATGGATTGGAACCCTTCTTGGTTTCCGATTCCAATGCAATTTCCTTCGGCAGTTGGAAAACAATTGGGTGGCTATAACCCAAGGACAGGGTGAGTTCTTGTCCCTCGGCAGAGGCACGATAGCCTACGCCCACGAGTTCCAAGTCAATCGAAAATCCTTCAGTTACCCCAACCACCATGTTGTTCACCAGTGCGCGATACAGACCGTGCTTCGAGCGGTGTGTTTTTTCATCCGACGAACGAGAGAACGTCAGAACCCCGTCGGTGTAATCCATGGAAATCTCTTCCCCTATCTCCTGCTGAAGTTCCCCTTTGGGGCCCTTCACCTTCACCAAGTTTCCATCAATCGTCAGTGTTACCGACGAAGGGACTTGTATGATTGATTTGCCTATCCGAGACATGATGAAAATCTTTGGAATCAATAAACTGTACAGATGACCTCGCCTCCGATGTTCATCTTCCGCGCCTCCTTGTCCGTCATCAACCCTTTGGATGTGGAAACAATGGCCACACCCAAACCATTTAACACACGTGGCAGCTCATCCGCACCAGCGTAACGACGCAAACCGGGAGTACTTACACGCTGCAACTTGGTAATGGCTGGACGCTTGGATTGCGGATCGTAGCGCAATGCAATCTTGATGGAGCCCTGAGGGCCCTCCTCCATGAACTTGTAATTCAAGATATAACCCTTGTCGAAAAGGATACGGGTCATTTCCTTCTTCATGTTGGAGGCAGGAATCTCTACTACCTTATGTCCTGCTGACTGCGCATTCCGAATGCGCGTCAGGAAGTCGGCTATTGGATCGGTAAACATCTTCTTATCTACTTTATGGATTACCAGCTGGCCTTCTTCACTCCAGGAATCTTACCGGCCAATGCCATTTTCCGGAACAAAACCCTAGAAATTCCGAACTGACGCATGTATCCCCGGGGGCGCCCTGTAATCAAACAACGGTTGTGCAAACGAACGGCAGCACTGTTTGGCGGAAGCTTCTGCAATCCCTCCCAGTCACCAGCGGCCTTCAGGGCAGCACGCTTGGCTGCATATCGAGCGACAAGCTTCGCACGCTTGCGCTCCCGAGCCTTCATTGATTCTTTAGCCATGGCTCTTAGTTCTTTTTAAATGGGAAACCAAAACCTTCCAACAATGCCTTTGCCTCCTCATCCGTGCGAGCGTTGGTAACAATGGTGATATCCATCCCATTGAAGTGCTTCACTTCGTCCAAAGTGATTTCTGGGAAGATGATTTGTTCCTTGACACCGAAGGTAAAGTTGCCCCGGCCGTCAAATCCCTTTGCCTTCACTCCTTGAAAATCTCGGGTACGAGGTAGCGAAACTGCAATCAAGCGATCCAAGAACTCATACATGCGTTCACGACGCAGGGTCACACGGGCTCCAATCGGCATTCCCTTCCGCAATTTGAAGTTGGACACGTCCTTGGTGGACAAAGTGGGAACCGCCTTCTGACCAGCAATCCGAGACATCTCTTCCACCGCCCCATCTACAATCTTCTTGTCAGCGATGGCTTTGCCCAAACCCTGATTCAGACAGATTTTCAAAATCTGTGGTACCTCCATGGAGGATTTGTACTCGAAACGCTCCTTGAGCGATGGTACGATTTGCTCATGGTAATGAGCTTTCAAACGAGGTGCGTATGCCATCACTTCAACTCTTGGTTGGATTTCTTCGCGTAACGAACCAATTTGCCTTCGTCATTCCGACGACGACCTACACGGGTAACAGCTCCTGTGCCGTCAACAACCATCACATTGGAGATGTGAATTCCGGCTTCCACCGTTACAATTCCCCCTTGTGGGTTGGACACTCCCGGCTTCTTGTGCTTCTTCACCAGGTTTACACCTTCCACGGTAACCCGGTCCTTGCTCCGGTCAACAGCGAGTACAACACCCTCTTTGCCCCGATTTCCGCCGGAGATTACCTTAACGGTGTCTCCCTTTTTGATTTTAAACCGCTTGTACATGGCTTCCTACTTTACAGCACTTCGGGTGCCAAAGAAACAATCTTCATGTAGTCCTTTTCCCGCAATTCCCTGGCCACCGGGCCAAAAATGCGGGTACCACGCATTTCACCTGCTGCATTCAACAGCACAATTGCGTTGTCGTCGAATCGGATGTAGGATCCATCAGCACGACGGACCTCTTTCCGTGTGCGGACCACAACACCAGTGGATACTGTTCCCTTTTTGACATTGCCATTGGGCGAGGCATCCTTTATCGCAACCACCACTTTGTCGCCAATGCTGGCGTAGCGGCGGCGTGTTCCGCCCAACACCCGAATGCAAAGGGCTTCCTTTGCACCGCTGTTGTCGGCCACTTTCATGCGTGATTCTTGTTGTATCATAATCTAATGGTCTTCAAAAATTACTTCGCACGCTCCAGAATCTCAACCACACGCCAGCACTTACGCTTGCTGAGCGGCCGTGTCTCCATGATGCGAACCGTATCGCCTACGTTGCACTCTTCCTTTTCGTCGTGAGCCATGAACTTGCTCGACTTGTTCACGAACTTCCGGTATTTACCGTGCATCTCCTTCCGCTCGACGGTAACCGTGATGGACTTGGTCATGGCATTCGAGGAAACGATGCCAATTCGTTCCTTGCGCAAATTGCGCTCGGCACCTGTAGTGTTCTCTGTGCTCATGACTTGGTTTGATTGCGCGTGTTCAACTCTGTCAACAGTCGAGCGATGCCTCGCTTTTTGTTGCGAATAATCATTGGACTCTCCAATCCAGCCACAGTATGGTTGAAACGAATCTTCGCCAATGAATCCCGCTCAGCTGAAATGCGATCATTCAAATCTGCATCAGAGAGCTTGCGTACTTCTTTCATTTCCATTACGCGTGATCATAATCTGGACGAACAACAAACTTGCATTTTACCGGCAACTTTTGCGCACCAAGACGCAAAGCCTCCTGTGCTGTCTCCAGAGGCACCCCGTCCACTTCGAACATGATGCGCCCTGGCTTAACCGGTGCTACCCAATGGCTGGGAGCTCCCTTACCCTTACCCATCCGCACCTCAGCAGGCTTTGCAGTTATGGGTTTGTCTGGAAAAATCCGAATCCAAACTTTTCCTTCCCGCTTCATGAAGCGGTTGATGGCAATACGTGAGGCCTCAATTTGCCGTGCGGTGATGAAACCCACCTCCAGGGTCTTGATGCCGAATGAACCGTATGCAATGTTGGCTCCGCGTTGCGCGGTTCCCCGCACACGGCCTTTTTGCATTTTCCGGTATTTCGTTCTCTTTGGCTGTAACATGACTTCAGCTATTTACCTCAGTTGCGGGTGCGACGACGGGGCGGACGACGATCCGCGCCGGGGGCTGGCCGCCGGTCATTGGTGGGTTTCTTGGGTGCAGGAAGCGGTGACAAGTCACGCTTCCCGTAAACTTCTCCGCGGCAGATCCAGCACTTGATCCCGATCCGCCCGTAGGTCGTGTGTGCCTCTACGATCGAATAGTCGATGTCAGCACGAAACGTGTGCAAAGGAATACGCCCCTCCTTGTAGGATTCTGAACGTGCGATTTCCGCACCATTGACACGTCCCGCGATGTTGATTTTGATGCCCTCGGCGCCCATCTTCATGGTGGAGGTGATCGCCATTTTGATGGCCCGACGGTGCGAGATACGCGCCTCAATCTGGCGGGCAACGCTCTCCGCTACAAGTCGCGCATCCAACTCTGGGCGCTTGATTTCAAAGATGTTGATTTGAACATCCTTGCCCGTGAGCTTCTTCAATTCTTCCCGGATCTTCTCCACCTCTTGTCCCCCCTTTCCAATGATGACACCTGGGCGAGCCGTCTTGACCGTTACGGTCACCAACTTGAGCGTACGCTCAATGACGATGCTCGATACACTTGCCTTCCGAAGACGTGCCATGAGGTACTCACGGATTTTCTCATCTTCTACCAACTTGTCGGCGTAGTGTTTTCCGCCATACCAGTTTGAATCCCATCCACGAATGAATCCGAGACGGTTGCCAATTGGGTTTGTTTTCTGTCCCATGGATTAATTTTTCGCGGAGTCTACAATTACCGTAACATGGTTGCTCCGCTTGCGAACGCGATGAGCACGGCCCTGAGGGGCTGTCTGAAGACGCTTCAACATGCGACCACCATCCACCTTGATCTCGCGCACAATCAACGCGGATTCCTCTGGACGAGATCCCTCGTTCTTCGCCTCCCAGTTGGCTATTGCAGAACGCAACAGCTTCTCCAGACGAATAGATGCTTCCCTCGGGCTGAACTTCAAAACATTCAATGCTTGAAAGACATCCTTTCCGCGCACCGTGTCCGCAACCAAACGCATTTTCTGCGGGGAAGTAGGACAATCATTGAGCTTCGCTACTGCGATGCGCTTCATGTCCTCCTTGCGGGCATCTGCCGCCAATCTTTTTCTCTTTCCCATGACGCTTATCGCTTCTTGTCCTTCTTGTCCGCGTGACCACGGAAAGTACGGGTAGGTGAAAACTCACCCAGTTTATGGCCTACCATGTTCTCAGTTACAAAAACAGGGATGAACTGCCGTCCGTTGTGTACGGCAATCGTCAAACCCACAAAGTCTGGCGTGATCGTGCTCGAGCGCGACCAAGTCTTGATAACTGCCTTCTTGCCAGAAGCCTGCATGGCCTCGACCCGGAGGGCCAACTTGTAGTGAATGAAAGGGGGTTTTTTGAGTGAACGAGCCATGGCAATTATTTCTTCCGGCGCTCAATGATAAACTTCGAACTGTTCTTGCGGTTCTTCCGCGTCTTGTAGCCCTTGGCTGGAATGCCCTTGCGTGAACGAGGGTGTCCACCGGTAGCCCGACCTTCACCACCGCCCATCGGGTGATCTACTGGGTTCATGACCACACCACGAACCCGTGGACGCCGTCCCAACCAACGGGAACGGCCGGCTTTTCCAGAGATCTGCAAATTGTGCTCAGAGTTGCTGACCGAACCGATCACCGCCATACAAGTTTGCAGGATCTTACGGGTTTCACCACTCGGCATCCGAATGACCGCATACTTCCCATCTCGGGCCGTGAGCTGCGCATAAGAGCCGGCGCTCCGGGCGATGGATGCTCCCTGGTGAGGGTACAACTCAATGTTGTGAATCACTGTACCCAACGGTACATCACTCAGGTACATGGCGTGACCCACGTTGGGGATGGCTTGTTTCCCACTGTGAATGGTCATGCCCACCTTCAAACCTTGGGGTGCGATGATGTAACGCTTCTCACCATCAGCGTACTCCACCAAGCAAATTCGAGCCGTACGATTGGGATCATACTCCACGGTCAGGACCGTCGCAGCTTCGTGTTTGTCACGCTTGAAATCAATCAAACGGTAGCGGCGCTTGTGCCCGCCACCCCGGTAGCGCATGGTCATGCGACCTTCGCTATTGCGTCCACCACTCTTCTTGATGGGCTCCAACAAAGGCTTGAAGGGCGTGTCAGTCGTCAGCTCCTCGAACTTCGAGGCTACCTTGTGACGCGTACCCGGTGTAATGGGGTTGAATTTCCGGAGTGCCATGTCAAATGTTCTGATAGAAGTCAATCATTTCTCCCTCTCCCAATCGAACGATTGCCTTCTTGTAAGTGCTCGTCCGCCCCTTCACCATGCCTGTTTTCGTATACCGCTGACGGGCCTTGCCGTCCACACGAACCGTCCGAATGGAAGTGACGTGCACGCCATACTCCTTCTCCACGGCCTTCTTGATTTCAATCTTGTTCGCACCCAGAGCGACAACGAAGCCATATGCTTGGTTCCGATCCTGGTCCGCGCTCATCTTCTCGGTGAGCAACGGTTTGATAAGAATTTGCTGTTGCATCTCTGGATTATTTGAGCAAGCCTTGAACCACCTCGTGAGCATTGTCCACGAAAACGATGGTCTTGCAATTCATGATATCGTATGTGCTCAAGTCCGTAGCCACCATGACACGGTGCTTGGGCAAATTGCGGCAGCTCCGGTAGATGGCATCGTTTGATTGGGGCAACACCATCAACGTCTTGTCCTGAGCCAGATCCAACCCTTTGAAGATCTTGACGATCTCTTGGGTCTTGGGCTGGGCCATTTCGAATGCTTCGAGCACCTTGATGCCACCGTCCTTCGCCTTGTAGCTCAACGCACTCCGCCGCGCCAATTTCTTCACCTTGACATTGATTCGCTCGGTGTAGTCCCTCGGCTCGGGACCGAAAATCCGACCACCACCCCGGAAGAGTGGGTTCTTGATGCTACCAGCGCGGGCGCCGCCCGTTCCTTTTTGCTTCTTCAACTTCCGGGTGGAACCGGAGACGATTCCACGGTGCAGCGTGTCGTGCGTACCCTGACGTTGCGCAGCCAAGTAACGCTTTACATCCAGATAGATGGCGTGGTCGTTCGGCTCAATTCCGAAAACCTCAGGGTCCAAAGAAACCGTCTTCGACGTTTTCGAACCGCTTGTGCTGTATACTTCTAGTTTCATTGGGCCTTCGGTTTGCGGATGACAACAGAAGCTCCTTTGTGCCCTGGAACAGCTCCCTTCACAACGAGAACGGAATCCTCGGCCAAAATGCGCACAATTTCCAAGTTCTCCATGGTGACGCGGGCGTTGCCCGTCTGACCAGCCATGCGCATCCCCTTGAATACCCGAGCGGGTGTAGAAGCCGCACCCACCGAACCCGGTGCACGCAACCGGTTGTGCTGACCGTGGGTACTTTGACCCACACCGCCGAAACCATGACGCTTGACCACCCCTTGAAAACCCTTACCCTTGGAGGTTCCAATCACCGAGACAAACTCGCCTTCATTGAAAACATCCGTGATGCCGATTTGATCGCCCGGCTGATAAGCCTTGTTGAAATGCTTGAATTCGACCAATTTCCGCTTGGGGGTTACCCCTGCGCGTTGAAAATGGCCTTGCATTGCCTTGGAAGTATGCTTCTCAGAGCGTTCTCCAAAGCCGAGCTGGACAGCTTCATAGCCATCCTTCTCCAGGGTACGAACTTGCGTGACTACGCAAGGACCAACCTCCAAAATCGTGCATGGAATGTTCTTCCCAGCGGCACTGTAGATGCTGGTCATACCTATCTTCTTCCCTATGAGTCCGGGCATGATGATTGTTGGGTATGTGGATTGTTTAACGAAAAAATAATCAGACCTTGATTTCTACCTCCACGCCACTCGGCAATTCGAGGCGCATGAGGGCATCTACCGTTTTCGAGGATGAGCTGTAGATGTCGATCAACCGCTTGTATGAATTCAACTCGAATTGCTCACGAGACTTTTTGTTCACGTGCGGTGAACGCAAGACCGTGTAAATCCGCTGGTGGGTCGGCAACGGAACAGGGCCACTGATGACCGCTCCCGTTGTCTTGACCGTCTTGACAATCTTCTCAGCCGACTTATCGACCAAATTGTGATCGTAAGACTTCAGTTTGATTCTGATTTTCTGTGTCATGATGCGAAAAGGCTGCTTCAACGCTTGGATTCAGCAATAACTCGTTCTTGGATGTTGTTGGGAGCCTCTGTATAGTGGCTGAAGCTCATGCTCGACGTAGCGCGACCCGAAGTAAGGGTCCGCAAATCGGTCACGTAACCAAACATCTCAGACAAGGGAACCTTGGCATTGATGATGGTCTTGCTCGAGCGTGTGCCTGTGCCTTCAATCAATGCCCGGCGCTTGTTCAAATCACCGATGACATCCCCCATGTTCTCGTCAGGCGTTACCACCTCCAACTGCATCATGGGCTCCAGAATCTTCGGACTGCAAGACCGAAGCGCATTGCGGTAAGCCATCTTGGCCGCCAATTCGAAAGACAGTGCGTCCGAGTCCACCGCGTGGAAGCTACCATCGATGAGTTCGACCGACATGCTGTCCATTTGGTAACCTGCCAGAACGCCGTTCTTCATCGCCTGCTCGAAGCCTTTCTCCACCGCGGGGACAAATTCCTTTGGAACGTTCCCTCCCTTGACCGAGTTGGTGAAAACCAAACCTGGCTCCTCCGGAGTTGGGGATGGACCAATCTTGACAATGATGTCAGCGAACTTACCACGGCCTCCCGACTGCTTCTTGTATACCTCCCGGTGCTGGGTGGTTCCAAAGATGGCCTCTTTGTAGTTCACCTGGGGTGCACCTTGGTTGCACTCCACCTTGAACTCGCGGCGCAAGCGATCCACCAAAATCTCCAAGTGCAATTCGCCCATGCCTGAGATGACGGTTTGGCCAGTCTCTTCATCGGTACGAACGCGGAAGGTCGGATCTTCTTCGGCCAACTTGTAAAGGCCATTTGCGAGCTTGTCCAAGTCCGCCTGGGATTTCGGCTCAACCGCAATACCGATAACAGGTTCAGGGAAGGACATGCTCTCCAAAATCATCGGAGCGCTCTCGTCACAGAGGGTATCCCCCGTTTTGATATCCTTGAAACCCACAACCGCACCGATGTCTCCTGCTTCCAAGAATTCGATGGGATTCTGCTTGTTGGAGTGCATCTGGAAGATCCTCGAAATGCGCTCCTTCTTGTCCGAACGTGTATTGATCACATAGGATCCGGCATTCAGAACGCCCGAGTAGGCGCGGACGAAACACAACCGGCCGACAAAAGGATCGGTTGCGATCTTGAACGCCAAACCAGCAAAAGGCTCGGTTGGTGACGGCTTCCGGATGATTTTTACTTCCGGGTCATCCACCGAACATCCCTCAACATCCCCGATGTCGAGCGGTGATGGGAGGTACTGCATGACCGCGTCCAACATGGTCTGAACCCCTTTGTTCTTGAAGGCAGAGCCACAAAGAATCGGGGTGATTTGCATGGCGATGGTCGCCTTGCGGATGGCTGCGATGATTTCGTCCGGAGTCAAGCTGTCTGGATCCTCGAAATACTTCTCCATCAGCGTCTCGTCCTGCTCCGCTGCTGCCTCAATCAACTTCCCACGGTATTCCGCAGCCGTTTCCTTTAGATCCTCCGGAATCGGCACCTCCCGCCAGGTCATGCCCAAATCCTCCTCATTCCAGATGAATGCCTTGTTCGAAACCAAGTCGACCACACCGACAAACGTTTCTTCCGCACCAATCGGAACCTGCAGCGGCACGGGACGCGCACCGAGCATTTCCTTGATCATACCCAGAACGTTGTAGAAGTCGGCACCTGAACGGTCCATCTTGTTGATGAAGCCGAGGCGAGGAACCTTGTACTTATCGGCCAATCCCCAGTTCGTCTCGGACTGAGGTTCAACGCCTGATACCGCGCAAAACAAGGCAACTGCACCATCCAACACGCGCAGAGAGCGCTCAACCTCCACCGTGAAATCCACGTGGCCCGGTGTGTCGATCAGGTTGATGCGGTAGTCGTCTCCGTTGAACTTCCAAAAGCAAGTCGTTGCAGCCGAGGTGATCGTGATGCCACGCTCCTGCTCCTGCTCCATCCAGTCCATGGTGGCCGCACCATCGTGCACCTCACCGATTTTGTGTGAAATACCCGTGTAGTACAGGATGCGCTCCGACGTGGTCGTCTTGCCAGCGTCCACGTGGGCCATGATCCCGATGTTCCGGGTATGTCGCAGGTCTCTCTTGGCCATTGTTCTAGGCTTAAATCTTCAGTGGTAAATCAGAAACGGAAATGCGAGAATGCCTTGTTTGCTTCCGCCATCCGATGCGTATCCTCCTTTTTCTTGAAGGTTGCGCCCTCTTCCTTGGCTGCCGCGATCACTTCTGCAGCCAAGCGCTCGGACATGGCCTTCTCATTTCGCTTGCGTGCGTAGTTGATGAGCCATTTCATGGCCAACGACTGACGACGGGATTCCCGAATGGGCTGTGGGATTTGGAAGGTTGCCCCACCCACGCGGCGGCTCCGAACCTCTACTCCCGGGGTCACATTCTCCAAAGCTTTGTTGAAGATGGTCAATCCATCCTCTCCCGTGCGCTCCTGCACCCGGTCCATGGCCTTGTAGAAGATGTCAAAGGCAATGCTCTTCTTGCCATCCAACATCAAGTTGTTTACGAAACTCGTCACCACCGTGCTGCCGAACCGCGGGTCGGGCAGGATGAGATGCTTTTTGGGAGTTCTCCTTCTCATGACTGATTACTTCTTCGCTTTGGGACGCTTCGTTCCGTACTTCGAGCGGCGCTGAGAACGGCCTTCCACCCCTGCAGTGTCCAATGCACCCCGCACAATGTGGTACCGAACCCCCGGCAAATCCTTCACCC
>Ga0172372_10004519_pt1 | contig 19724 bp, 42 predicted proteins | sample LakKiv5m_2_FD_114544 | JGI IMG/M metagenome (GOLD analysis project Ga0172372, IMG submission 114544) | Freshwater microbial communities from Kabuno Bay, South-Kivu, Congo - kab_092012_9.5m | ecosystem: Environmental > Aquatic > Freshwater > Lake | place: Democratic Republic of the Congo...
ATAGTCAAAAGTTTCAGTCAATTTAGATTCAAATTCTTGATATGATGGTTTACCATAAGAAAAATACAAATCTAAAGTATTTTCCAAAGTTGCTTCTGACTTAAATCTGTGTTTAATTAAATAGTCAGCTGACTTTACCTTATGAATAGTCTGGTCATTCTTGGAATACACACAAACACCTTCCTTACCCTTCCATTGGTCAACATTCTGTAACAAATCATTGACATCAGTGAAAGTATAAGTAGCAGGACGAAGCAAATCATACTTCTTTGCCATCAAATCCAACATATCTTGAGTAGCAAGTGAATAATCAGTGTGGTCAATAAAACCAATCAACTTCCACATAGGTTCATCACCATACGATAAGACAATTTTATTGACAGGAGACAACCATTCAAACAACACTGAATAACTCCAAGTATCATTGTTATCCTCCAACTTGTTTAGAATAGTTGACTTGAACACTTCCAACTCAAAACCATTAGCAAGAACAGAAGCATCAACGGTTCCACGGGTTCGTAGAATATAGTTACCATTATACTTGCTAACGATTAAAGTGCTACCATCTAGTTTTTCAACTACATTGCAGTTCTTTAATGAAGAAGGAACAGGAAAATGTTCTGGGTTTTCACCCCAATTAGTAAACTTCGGTAACGATGCACTAATCACTTCACCCTCATAGTTCACAACCACACTACGCATGTGCTTGTTGTGTTGGCTCCACTTGGTGCCTATGTGTTGAGGTTGAATCAAATGGACAATTTCTCCGTTGAGAAAGTGTTCATGCACCATGAATTGGGTGCGGTCAACCATATCTAGGTTAATTTTCATTATTTAGACAAATTAAGAAGGTTCAATATCAATTAGTTTGTAATAACACACATAAATTCCGTCGTAAGACTTGTAAAAGTCAAATATATAATCTTTGTCTTTTTCGCAAACATATATATTTTGTTTTTCCTCACACAATTTTTGAAGAGTTTGTTCAGCTTCACACACTGAGTTCAAAAAAGATTCAAATGCCAATGTATTGTTTTTATAATATTTTTCTGGATTATTCAGTCTATTATCAATTTCTTTAATAGACAGATTTAGTAGTGATCCAATCGATCCAACCAATACTCTACGACATGGAGCTTTATTCATACACTCACTTTACCACGACTTTAAAAAAAGTCAACCACAATTTTCATCTTCGTAGACATTAACTCCACACTCTTTGCATCCATCAAATAGTAAGAACAATGGCAAATGTTTGTCTCGTCTTGTTCTGAACCAAAGTGTTTATTTAGAATCTCTGTGGCTTTGTCACTATCTTCCCAACCAGCCCATTTTCCACTACCTGGATATCCACCCAATTCCAAATAATTACACCAAGGAACATGCACGCCATTTATGTCTTTAACTTCAGCATATGGACATACCTTGGTTTTTCCCACAAAGTTATTGTTTACACCGGGAACTTCAATCCAAGTGTAACAATAATCTCCTTTGGGTATGACGCTGGTATCTTTCATTCTTTATCACGAATCTTAAATTTTACAGCAACAAAGTTTCCAAATTTTGTAACAATCCAAGCAGTGATACTTAGACCGATGCAAAACAAAACTGTAACGGTAATAACTTCAATTGTTTTATTTAACATATATTTTATAGAATAGTAATGTTTTCGTAAGCAATTACATACCCACCTTTTTTATTGGGATCTTCGCTAATAGTGACTTCGTAAGTTTCTGGCTTGATGGTGGTAATATAGTGATTTTCATACTTCGTATAACCCTGTTTGGCATTTACCTTTTTACCAAGTACATCGTTGGGAATAGATAGAAAATTCTCTTTAACCCAAACATCCAAAATTTCTCGTAGAAGATTATTCTTGACATAAAATGCGTCATCAAGAATATCTACAAGTTCACTGTCTGGTTCAAGATACACTTCTTCCTTGAGAAATTCTGCAAGCTGATAACCATCAAGATCATATTCCATTAAACACTTCTTAATATCAGATTCATAAGTTTCACGGGGTTCTGAAATATCCGCTGATTCAGACCATCGTTGGTACTCATCAACCATACGCTTGAAGCTCTTGTTCTCAACATTGATCTTTTCAAGTGTCAACTTAGGACGAATAACTTTATCTTTTAGTTCCATGTAGATTTGTCCACTCATAATTTTAATAGATTACCACATAATTTATAACAAGTCAAGAAATTTTTTCATCAATTATCTTGGTAATTTTATACAATCTATTTTGCATACTATACACAATTACATACCAAAAACTCTTACGTAGTTCCAATCACGTCGGTATCTACGAACTCGTTTGGGCAAAATGTTTAAAATGAAGTTGGTGATCTTGAAAAATAAAGGATTGAACTTGATTACAGTACATCTTCCACACTCCCATTTTTCAATACGTTGAGGCATCACTGGTTTACGACCATTCTGCATTTTGTAGATACGATTCCAATAAACCACTTCCGCAAGAAGATGGTGATCACCACTCACTTCAAAACTATCATAACCAGTGTCTTCATCATAACCAGATGTCAAATGATGATATGTTCGACCAGTACGATAATGACCATCAATATGAAACACCTTGATTGTATAACGATTTTTCATCATTTCAAAATTTTATGCAATACGTAGTGCTGCTACTGCATTCTTTTTGGTGTCTTCTTTATAGATGCTTTCAACAGCCTCATGTCTACCATAATACCATGCTGTATGATAGTCAAGAACGATGTTGATGTTTTCAAAACTGTCTACATCGTTGTAACCACCTTCATATCCAGATACAACAACTGGCAAATCGGGAGGATAATTTTTCAATGCTTCAATTAGTTGTGATACAGTCATAGAGTCTTTCTTAAGTGTATAGACATGAATAGCATCTTCAAGATATTTAAGTTGTGTCTTCAACCTATCCAACTCAAGTTGCTTCTCCAAAATTTGATTTTGGAAAAAATGGAATATCGTTTTTAAGCAGATTAATTCTGACTCTTAAACGTTCTTTTTCTTCGTTTAGTTTATCTCCAGACCATTTTCCTGATTCATTCATGCTTTATAATTTTTGACAATTTACAATTAAATTCAAACAATTCAGTATTTAATTTTCTAAGTAGTTCAATTTCTTGTTTTAGTTTGGCGTTTTCTTCATGAAGTGTTCTAATGTTATCCATCAAATCTGATAAAATTTGTTCATTACTTTCGTATTCCATATGTTTATTCTATCTTTCCAATAACGTTTACAACATCAATATGATAATTAACCAAACCAACAGGTTGAATTGTATACTTCCAGATTTTTTCACGTTCCTTAAATACACGACCTGAAATGTGTCCTACACCTGAATTTGTGTTTACCTTATCCCCAATTAGATAAAGTGGAGGGTATTCAGATAGTGTCTTCGCAAACAATTCGTTATTACTGATCATGTTTAAATCATAACATATGACACCACATGTGTCAATAAAAAAAGGTGGGTAAAACCACCTTTTTAAGGTTTAAAATTTAATATTTTATTTTTAATTACAGTTGATTTAAACCAACATATGGTAGATTGTTTGTATCAAAATATTTAGGTTCTTTACCTAGAAGAGTGTCTACCGATTCTGATATTGCAGATTTATATACATATTGATTGTACATATCATTTACTTGCGCTTTACCATCTGCAATTTTATTTTTCAAATTATCAATAACCTTCTGAGTAGTCTTCATAATCAAAGTTTTTTTGTTTTTTATCGAAACTTACATTTTTTTTAGACTTTTTGGAAAAGTTATTTTTATCATAACGATCCCACTTGTCTTTTCGATTTTTATCTTTCCAACTTTTACCCATTGTAGTATATATTTATTAATAAATATATTTTAAAAAATCAATTAATTGATTTAATTTGTAATACAAGTTTGTGCTGAATTATCAGCGTTAGTATTTGTAGTTTTACTAACAGCGTATTTAATTGATGGTTTACCACGTTTACCAGTTTTAAAAGACCCAACAATTACATAACGACCATTATTTAGATTTTTCTTGACATATGATCGAATTGATTGAGACTTCACATTTGAATTTAGTTGTAGTAGATCTGCAATTGTAAAATCTTTGTCTACAATTTCAGTGTATTGATTGGATTTACGTACTTTATTTGTATTTTTCATATTTTTATTTCAATCTTAAATTTAATATAACACAGATTTTGATTTTGTCAATTGCAATTTTTGAGTTCGTTGAAAATTAAAGCTTCTACCAAGTTACCAGTTCCAAATCGCCGTCCGTTTTTATCAAAAGTTGTATCAGTTGATTTTTGATAGTATCCAACATTACGCCCATTTTTATCATGAGCATAAATAACACTACTCATTTCATTATAATAACCTACACGCCGACCATTTCCATCAAATACATTTTTCATAATTTAAATATAATTTCTATAACAACTCATTACGATTCCACTTGTAGTGCCAACATTTAGTGAACGAACACTACCAAACGCTGGAATTGTAATGATAAATTCACTGTTGTCAAGAATATAGTCACTCAATCCACTCTTTTCTTCTCCAAATACAAACATTGGCTTGTCTACGCCGCAAAATACCCACTGATTGTAAATAGATACAGTCTTGTCACTATACTTGGGAATATTATTTTCTACTGAAATGAGATTGTATTCGTTGTCCTTACAATAAGCAACAAAATCTTCTTCGGACTTGATGTGATTAAGATCGGTATAATGATGAGTACCTACAGTACCACGACGATCCCACTTCTTGCTTCCACCAACATAAAACGATTCCTTGAAACCGAAAAAGTTAGCATTACGAACTAGTGTAGAAAGATTAAAATCGCCACTTACATGCATCATTGCGACACCAGCGTTAATACTGGTATCCTTACAATAAGTCTTGATTTCGTCTACAGTGTTGTTCTTCAAATGATCCAAAACATTCATAGTACAGTTACTATACTACAGATTTTATAAAATGTCAAATCTTTTTATTTTTGATTTTTTTCTTTGGCTTTTTTTCTTTTTCAATATTACACGGAACTACATCATCAACCATTTTATGTGTATTTTCTTCAAATTCTTTTTCGGCTATAAAAATAACATTCTTAACAAAGTCAGTTAAAATCCCACTCCAATTGTTTCTCACACTATCCTCTTTAACTGCCAGTTGTTTCCATCTAGGTAGTTGATTGTACAACTCGTCGTATGTATTTTTATATTGGTTAGATGTCATGTATATAAATATTAAAAGGAAGTGGTCAAACGACTAGCATATCCCATATTACTGGCTTTACCCATTCGGTAACTAACTTTTGAGTAATTATCAAATGCTTTTTTACTGGTCACCACAATTGCACCAGCTGTTTTGTGATTATATGATATATTGTATTTATTTTGATCCATAAATTTTTCTACAATTTTTATACTTTTTCTCTACAATTTTCTATTTATAGAATATGGGTAGACAAAAAAAATATACTACGGATGAAGAAAAAAGTCAAGCTAGAAAAGATAGACAGATGCGGTATTACTGGCGTAATTCAAAACATTTACGAAAAGAGGCATTAAAAAGATATTATAAACAAAAAAATCAAATATGAATATTGGAATTTACAAAATAATAAATACCGTCAACGACAAATATTATGTTGGTAGTTCTACGAATATAGAAAGACGTTGGAGAGAACATATAAAGTTATTGAATCATAATCGACACCACAATGAACATCTTCAACACGCGTGGAATAAATACGGACACGATTCATTTAGATTTGTAATTATACAAAATACTAGCAACTCACTAGTAAAAATCACAGAACAAAAATATTTAAATATTGCGAAATCAGATCCGGACAAAAGTTACAATTTAAATTATGATGCAAATGGTGGAGAAATAAGCGAATATAGTAAAGAAAAAATTAAACAGAATAAAATTGTTTATTGGCAAAACTTTGAAAAAAGAAAACTTCTCAGTGATAAATTGAAAACCAAGATATCATCGGATCTAGAATATAAAAAAAGAATTTCCGAAAGAACAAAGATGTTCTATTCAAACGCGGAAAACAGAAAAAAAGCAAGCGATATCAAAAAAAAGTTTCATTCTATTCCAGAGAACAAAAAAAGATGGAGTAAATTAAATTCAGGGCTGAATAATCCGTTAGCCGACAAAACCCAATATCATTTTTTTAATAGAAAGACAGGCGATGTTGAGTTTTGCACACGATATGAACTGCGTATTAATCAAAAATATATATATCAAAATTTGTCACAATCTGGAATTGCCCAGTTGTGTTTAGGAAAATTTTCATCTTACAAAGGATGGATTATTGATAATGTACAATAGATGTATTGTATACAGATGTACTTCCAATATTACTTTTTTTCCCGAATCGATATGATATTTTTTTATATAAATTGAATGTTTTTTTGTTTGTTATCTGTATTGATCCGGCTGTTTTATGCTCGTAAATGATCGATCCATAAGGTTTGTTTATTTTTGCATGTTTATCGCCACATTTAAGGCACACCTTGTATCCCAAAGCATATCGCTCGGGGTGAATTTCATTTCCACATCCGCAATTGTTCATGTATTGATACTAACACAGATTTTAATCGAGTCAACTGACGAGTTCAACCTTTTCAGTTCGTAAATTTCATCTTCCAACTTTTCTATGTAATTTTGTAATTCTTTTACTTTTATTTGAAGTGTTTCATCATTAGACAATTCTCCACCGATTTGTCGTTTTTCATTTAATAATAGGCCTAATCGGTCTATAATATCTATAACTTCTGTATTATTTTTAGCATTGGAAATATCATATGCCCAATTTAGAGATGAATCTTCTGGATTAAGAATGTCTATATCCGGATAAATTTTTACCAGTTCATCTGCGATAATAACGATGCACTCTTCTAAAGATTTTGTTATTTTTCTATTAACTTCAGCGTATAGTAGAATTCGTTGTTTGCTTTTATTCATATTTTTTAATAGTTCTCCAATTTGATTTTGTTTTGACACCGGTGTTTAAATATAATTTTGGAAGTCTCCAAATCGATTTTGATTTCATGAAATTTTTATCGTGACGGTGGTAAACTATTTTCTTTGATTTCAAATATACCATTGCCTACAAAATCAGTCAATGATTTATATCCACTATAACTTATAGCAGATGATAAACCTCCCCACAAATCTTCTACAAGTTCTTCAAGTGGTTTAACAGAACTTCTATCAACCTCATAAACTTTACCCTCACTATGACGACGTACACCACCATGTAACTGTTGTTGTTTAGTACTAGCACCTCCCCAATATGTACCATCTCCATTTTCCCAAGTATATGCTTCTTTAGCCTTGGCAAAATAACCTCCCATCATAACATAATCAGCACCCGCACCAAATGCCTTTGCAGCATAATTGCCATTTTTGATACCGCCATCAGCAACAACTTTTATATTGTCACAATCGGCTTGACCACTACATTCAATTAGTTCAGTAATTTGACCTCTATTGTAACCAGTTGCATCACTGGTTGCGCATGCGCTGCCACCAGAAATGCCAACTCTAACTAATATTTCGGGTATGTATTTTGTAAAGTCACTATATAAATGTATGCCCTCACTGGTCATTACATTACCAATCATAAGCCTATCAATTTTGTGAGAATTAATGAGTTTAAATATAACCTCACGAATTTGTGGTAGATATCCATTAGCGCAATCAATTAACCAGTTTGTAGCACCTTCGTCTGCTAATTCTCTGGCTCTATCCCAATCATTAAGTCCTATACTGACAAATAGGTTTTGTTTGTTGTTAACACTCGTATAGTTCAACACGGCATTATCAATATCGCAAAATTTGTGTTGACATACAGTTAAACCCATGTCTGTAGCTTTTCTTGCGAATGTTTGTCCTACAACGGCGTGCATAGGACTTACTATAATTCTATTAAGTTCTTTAGGCACTTGTGAACGACTTGTAACTTTGGAGGGTTGTGCAATCAAGTTGACATCGTTATAATAAACTGATTTAGTTTTTAAAATTTGAGGCATATCATTCTCCTTTCTTGAAACTATTCTTCATATCTTTAAGAAGAATACTAATATCATCTAAACTACGTATTCTATCTCTATACAAATTTTCTGTTTTTACTCGTTCTTCATCGATAAGTTTAATCAACTCATTGATCTTTTGCATAGTAACCGTAGGTTTGGTTCTTTCAAACTCTGAAATTGATGTATTCATGTTATCTATATTCCTCTCTTAATAGTCTCCATCTGTCACTGTCAATTTTGATGTATCCTTTATTTATACCACCAATAGTTGCAACTATATCTGACAGACTGTTGTAGATATATCTATGTGGAATTGTACCTAATAACCATAAGGGACATTTCTTTTTTCCACCTTCAACACTTAAAAATATTGGTTTTTTTGATCTGTTGGCAGTTACAAGTTCTTCTGCACTTCCCCAACTAGCGACATCTGGAATAATATGTGCAATTATAAAATCGCTTCTGTCTACAAGATTTAAATCATATATACGAATTTCCCTCATTTTTTCTTGAACTTCGTCATAATTTTCATCGTTCATCAGTGATGACAATGATTTACGAATTTCGTAACCTTCATCAACATCTTTAATGAAAGGTTTATCATACGGATCAAATATGGTTATTCCCAATGGAGAAAGTTCTTTTTTTACATACTGTCTCCAACCAGATCCATCCGCATATTGCATATGACCTACGAGATAGGTTTTTGTTTTATTCAATAGATTCATTCAAAAATTTCTTTAGCTTTTTCTGGTTCTCTAGGCCTAGAATAACACTGTCAGTCCATGGTTGTCCATATCTGATTATTTGCCAACACCATTTTAATCTTTCTTTCCAAGTTAAAATTCTTCCATTCATTCCTCGTTCAAAGAAACTTATGTATATCTCTTCTTCATCATTGAATTTTTCTAAAAAGAGTGCATGACTATGACAATCACAGATTAAAAAAGTTGATTTATCTTCATTCATATTAGTAATTTGTGTTCTAGTTTCAAAGATACTCCCATCAAAAAACTTGCAAATCGGTATATAGACTTCATTGTAAATTTAATCGATTTGTTATAAGGTTTGCCAACTACTTTATAGAACAAAGTAGACTCAAACTTTTTTCGTTCTTTGATTTCTTCAATATATAGTTCAAAGTCTTTTTTTCTTTTAGCATTATCATTTGCTTCAAATCGTTTAAGTTGAATTTTATTGACTATACCATCAACAAAGTCAATTGCAAATTCAACCCAATAATCATATTGTCCTTCACCATGTTGGTAAGTGTATATACTTATGATTTTGTTCAACTTTACTTGAGTCCACCAGACTTTGGTTTCTTTTACAGTCCCAAGCCTTTCAATAAAAGTTTTTCCTTTTGGATCACCGCCAATATATTCTCTTTCACACTCACGAAGCCAAATTGTTCCATCTTCACGAATTTCATAACAATCTAAAGCATTTTCTAAATCTTTAGTTTGAAATCCAGATGGATAAAAACCCTTGGTGTCTTCCGGCAGTGGAAGCGGATATTTACATACTATGTCATCATACATACCCATAACTTAATTTCCTTTGTTTTTAAATTCTTGTACATCGTACAGAAAGTTACGAAATGACTGATAATCTTGGATATCAACCAATGGTACATTATCAAGTTTATAATCTTTTACATAATCCAAAATGGTATCAACATAGTAACTTGGTATGGTAATGGTTTTACCATCAAATTTCAAGTCATCGTGTTGAATGAATACTTTATTAGTAATTTTATCTTGCAATATTAGTTCTTTATCCATGTAACAATCTTAACATAGACATAAATACTGTCAATAAAAAACATATCTTCAATCCAGCGCTGAATTAAAATATATTGACATATGCATTTTATAAATTACTATTCGCTTAAGCGCAATGCTTAACTATGCATATTATTATAAGCTTTTATTATATATAATTAAATCAGGATGTTGGTAGCCAAACTTCTTAACTAATTGACCTGCTAAACTATTCGCTTCATCTTCGATTTTACCGCCTATATCAGGTACAGGTTGGTTTAATTCGCCTCTTTGATTCTGTAAGTGGTGAATTAATTCATGCGCAATGCTTCTTAAAATATCTGCCATTCCTCGGTTTTTATAATAAACTTTAATAAGCCCTGAACTTGGGTTATAATACGCATATGTTTTTAAATCATCATCACGATTGACCGTCAAAGTTACTTTAAATGGAGAATTTAAATTTAATTCATCGTGTATAAACTTGATGAATTTAACGATAGTATACTTGTCAATCTTATCCATATTATTGTAGTGTTAGTAGATACTTTAACTTATTTAAAGATGCTAACATTTCATCACGTATGTTTAATAAGTCAGTATCATTTTCTTTATCAAGTCCATCGGCAACATCTTCGATTAAATATTTTATATATTTGTCAATAAAATCAACTGTTGTAACGTCTTCGTAATTAGATAATTGGATTTTGAATCCACTTTCGCTTTTAACACGGCCGTGTTTGCCCATCAAGACTTCAATGAATTCGTCGATTAATCCGCTAAATTCGTCGTATGTTGATCCCAAAGCCTGATGTTCAGCATAACTTTTAGTTTGCCAGTGATGTATTTTCAGTTGATTATGTAAAGTAAGCAAATTTGTGACTATCATATTTTAAATAAATATAAATAACTAAAACGTTTGTATAAACTTGTTATGAGTTTGTTTGATATAATCTTTTGCGGATTGACTATGAATCCATCCTTTTATTTTAATTGGATTTGGTTTGTTTTTAACTTTCTTATATAATCTGAAAAAATCCTCGCAAACTGTTAAAAATGTAGGATCTAAATCGTCAATATCGGTGTAATTATTAGGATTGTATACTGGCACCCCCAACATTTTATAATCCTTTTTACCATGATCGTAAGTTATAAGTCCTCCTACAATATTAACTGTAACAATTGACAGTGGGATCAATGGCACTGTATTATAAATCAATATATCTGTAGGATCGCCATCTTCTGATATTGTTTGCGGTAAAAATCCATAACTGGCTGGATACTGCATTGAACTAATTAAACATCTATCAAGTCTTAGGAGATTTGTGGATGGATCATATTCATATTTTGAATTTGTATCTTTTGGTATTTCAATTATTGCGTAAGCTTTTTCCGGAAAAACATCTGGTTGTTTTGTATAAATCAAGTTTTGCATCAACATAACAATATTATTTTAAATTTAGGTAATTATATTAACCCTACATTTTTTTTTATCAAATAAACCCTCGTCTACTAAATATTTAACAATCAGATTACATCTATCTTTAAACTGTGAAATTTCAACATTTACTGGTTTCCAGACATTAATAGTGTCGGAATTTTTAATTTCAAATTTTACTCCGTTCACCAATCCAGATGTATTCTTTGTTCTGATCATATCAATAAATAGTAATTAAATTATTGACACACACTTAAAAACATAGTACATTACTTAATAATGCATACTAAATTAGAAAATTACTTGAAAGAAAATTTTCCGAAACTTTATACAAACGGTAGAGATGAAGAACCTTTTACACAGTTTGGATTTGAATGTAGTGATGGATGGTTTAGAATAATTTTGTGGATGAGTAGATATGTTCAATCTTACATCGATCATCAAAATGAATTCGCCAAAAAATATCCAGATCAGTATCAACCTGTAGATCAAGTTAAAATTGTACAGGTTAAAGAAAAATTTGCTACCCTCAGAATTTATACAGAAGGTGGCAATGATCGCATTAATGCTATAATCAGTTTTGTGGAATATATCTCTGGATTCATATGTGAATATTCTGGAAAAACAGATGACATAGTATTCAATACCACCGGATGGAATAAAACTACCAATGTTGAATATTTAAAAAACAATGCAAATTTTAAATATGTAGATTCTGAATCACTTCGACAAATATTATCTGAAATTAAATCTGAAATTAAATGATTGATTGATATATATAAAATATGTCAAGAAAAATATTAATCAGCGCAGACGTGGATGAACCCGATAATAACGTTGACAAACCAAAATACTTAAGTACATCCATAACAAGCAACGATGTATATTTTTATTCGGATGTAAACAATGAATCGTGTTTTATGTTAAATAAAAGCATATCCGATTTATCAAAACAGTTATTGATATCACAAGTAACTTTTAATTTACAATCAGTACCACACATCAATTTATACATAAACAGCGACGGCGGAGAATTATTTGGCGCTTTATCTATAATTGATAGAATAAAAACAAATAAAGTACCAGTACACAGTTATGTTGAGGGATTGGTTGCATCCGCATCTACTTTAATAAGCATCAGTTGTCACAAACGTTTTATTAGAAAAAATTCAATAATGTTAGTTCATCAAATACGAAGTTGGTTTGGAGGTACATACGAAAACTTCGTCGATGAAAATAAAAACTTAGAGTTACTTACAAATACTGTTAGAAACTTGTACCTACAAAATACTAAATTCGAAGAAGACGTTTTAAATGAATTATTAAAACGTGATATTTATTTAAATGCAGATGATGCAATAAAATACGGATTAGCTGATGAAATAATTTAGTCTAATATTACTAAATTTACCAAAATATTCAAAATATATATTCTGGTGAAAAAACAAAGAAAAAAAGACGGTTTTGTATACATAATCAGTAATTCAAATTTTAAAGGTTATTATAAAATTGGCGTAACACACGATATTGATGCGAGATTAAGATCATATCAAACGTCATCGCCATTTCGAAACTATAAAGTGGAATATTACGTAAAACATCCTGACTGTTATTTCGCTGAAAAGAAAATACAAGAAAATATGAAATATTTTGCTACCGATAGAAAAAACGAATGGTTTCAATGTCAATTGCATATGATTAAAAGCAGATTAGACGAACTGATAGACGAAATAAATGGTTGACTAATTATAAATCCGTGATATATTTATTTCATAGTTATGATCACAATTGCAAATAAATTGATATGTTTAAATCTGAATTCAAACTGGCAACCTATTGGGTGGAAAACGGTTAAAGATGCTATCATTGATCTATGTGGATCCGAAATCGACAACAAGCCGTCCAGCTTAGCCTTGGATATAGACTATAATACAGATGAAAACGGAGATCCAATTTTGGATGAACCGAAAAGCATGAATCCTGTATCTTGGAATGATTGGATGAATTTACCAATTCGCAGTTGGGATATGACAATCAACAGTCCGACTAAAATAATTCGTGTACCAACTGTATTGATATCTGTAAATTATAACAAAATGCCAGTGAAACATTACAAAGGCAAACCTAGCAAAGATGCTATTTTTAATCGTGATAACGGCATTTGTCAATATACCGGCAAGAAAATTGAAAAAAATTATGCTACTGTAGACCACATCATACCAAGAAGCAAAGGTGGGGGGGATACATGGACCAACTTAGTTTTGTGTCATAGAGAAATTAACTCTAAAAAAGGTAATAAATTAAACAGTGAAGTTGGATTGACACTCTTAAAAAATCCAGTAGCACCACAACCTGTGCCTGTATATGCTCTTATTAAAGAAGCTAAACACCACGATTGGAAACATTTTATAATTAATTAATAAATAATTTATTTTTAATCACCCCGACAAAGATATGTAGTCTAATAGATTACATATCTTTTTTATTGCGTCACATATGAAAAAAGTTAAAAAAATTACTATCTCGTTAAATGGATCTGATATTGAACTAAACGATAACACATTAAAATTCTATTTGAACGAAACACAAAAAAAACGTGTACATAAAAATGCGGTTGAAAAATTTTTTAATAATTTAATGGATAAGTTTAATAGTATTTCTTAATATTTATTATAAATGGATAATAATATTTTTTTAGAAAAACTGGACGAAACATATCAAGGTGGTTTAAGAGCTTGGTTTGGTAAAGGTTCTGTAGGTAGCACATCCGGCGGTGGATGGGATCGTTATGATAGTAGTGGTAAAAAATCAGGTAAATGTGGTGACGCAAAAACTGGTAGTAGTTATAGCGCCTGTTTAGGTAAGAAATATGCCGCTAGATTGAGAGCAAAAGGTGGTCGTAAAGCAATAGCAAATTGGGTAAAAAGAAAAAAAGCAGCTCAAAGAGCTGCTGGTAGAGGTGAGAAAGGTAGTGGGGGTAAAGGTAAATCTCCCGTGAGAGTTAGTTATAAAGAATCTTTGTCAGAAATATTCATAGTATCACAAAAACAGTATCTAAAAAAAGATCTAATGGATTTCTTGAAACAAGAATTTAAAAAAGGAAACTTGAAACCAATACATTCAGGATTAAGTGTTACAGAATTTAAACCCGATGATTGGATAGAAAGTATGTCTGATATTATCATAAATCATATGATTCAATATTTTGAGACAATTAGAGGTCAGACTGAAAGAGATGATTATTCAAAAGTTTCCATAGCTAATAACGAATAATATAATATTAAAAGTTGTTGAATCAACAATAGTTATATAGTAAAATCATATTTTATGAAATACTATATAAAAGATACTATAATAAATAAGGTTGTTTACTTTGATGATGTTAATAACATTGTGTCTTATTTGGAACAACTGTGTAAGTCTAAATTTAAACAGGATCGTAAGTCATGGATGTTTGAAATGCAAACACTAGGACATGGATTTGATGATCCCCAAGGCATATATTTCACCGAATTAATGAGTGGATATTTTGAAATAGGAGTACTAAGAGACGATGGTCGTCATATAAAAACAAATATACACGAATTACAAAGAAATCTAAAATACAGAAACGAAATGGGCGATTGATCTATGATTAATTTGAACATTCAATGGTCTGATCCAGTTCAAATTGAGAAAAATGGAGATGTTTTATTTCAAAGAAGTTGGGTTATACCGCCAGAATATCTAAATCAGTTTTTTACCTATTGGAAAGTCAACAAACTAATGCTTAAAGACCGTGGGTATGGTGTAACCAAATTGGATGATAATTGGGTTTTGACCGAAGTAAAAGATAATCCTACTTTATTTAAGGATCCAAAAAAACCATCAAACACGAATGAAGAATCAACGATTGAAGAATCGCTGCCAATATATGAAGTAAAAAACAAAACGGGTTTACGACCTTGGCAAGTTGATGCGGTTAGTAAAATAGTAGCTTCAATTAAAAAGTGGGGGGCTGCGGTTGATGGTAGCGACCTAGGTATAGGCAAAACTTATACAGCAACTGCTGTCTCTAGAGAATTAGACATGGATATTATGGTAGTATGTCCAAAAGCAGTCATGGAAAGTTGGAGAAGAGTCATAAAAAATCATTTTAAACTGTGGGGAAGATGTACTGGTGTCATAAATTATGAATCTCTACGAGTTGGTAAAACAGAAAGTTTATACGCATCATATGTCAAACGTCGTGATACCAGAAGAAAAGAATTTGTTTGGAAAATACCAAAAAATACTCTTATTGTATGGGATGAAGCACAAAAACTAAAAAATGCAAAAACAAAAAATAGTGAAACTTGTATGTCAGCACTTAAAGCTGGATACAAAATGTTATTTTGCAGTGCTACCATGGCAACCAACCCATTGGAACTCAGAACAATAGGTCAATGTATTAAGTTATTTAATAGCAACAAACAATATTATGACTGGGCATATGCGCATGGCGTAGTAAGAGGCAGGTTTGGGCTAGAGTTTACAGGTGATCGTAAAGCACTAACAAAATTAAATACCGATATTTTTACTAATAGAGGAGTAAGATTAAGCAGAGACACAATTCCTAATTTTCCAGAAAGTCAAATAATAGCCGATTGTTATGAAATGGAAAAAGAAGATCAAGATAAAATAAATGAGGCGTATGATGAAATGAGATTAGAGCTGTTGAAAATAGAAAAATTGCTTAAAAAAGATAAAACTGCAAACGAATTGACCGCTATATTAAGAGCTAGACAAAAGGTGGAAATGATTAAGGTACCATTGTTCGTCGAAATGGTTGAAGATGCTTTACAAAATAATATGAGCGTTGCTGTTTTTCTGAACTTTTCCGAAACTATAGAAGCTCTATCCAAAAGATTAAATACAACTTGCATTGTAAATGGTCAATCCAAATATGCAAAACATCGACAACAAAACATTGATGACTTTCAATCAGATAAACAACGTGTTATATTAATTAATATAGCAGCGGGTGGTGCGGGAATTTCACTCCACGATATAAATGGAAATCATCCTAGAATATCTTTAATAAGTCCATCATATTCAGCTGTTAATATGAGACAATCAATGGGGAGAGTTTGGAGAGATGGTGCTAAGAGTAAGTCTATGCAAAAAATAGTTTTTGTTGCAAATACAATAGAAGAAAAAGTTTGTAATTCTGTTAACCAAAAACTCGCAAATCTAGATTTATTAAATGACGGCGATATAAATGATTCAATCATTGAAAATAAACAAAAACTTTAAATTTTTTCACTTTTTATGTTTTCACTCTACATTTATAAGTGATGGAGATATGAATTATGTATAATAAAACATCAAATGTAACATTTAATGTTGGCAGTGCAAACTGGTCTATGGATGTGACTGTTGACGTTTCAATATTCGATGATCCATATGTTGAAGCTTGCACTCGTAGCATTGAAATCATGATTGGTAATTTAAAAGAAGGCGATGATTTTTTGGTTAATCCAATAATGACCGTACAAAAAGTATCAAAAAAGAAAACTAAGAAAAAAATAATAAATACTTATAAAGTGTTATTAAATGCGGGAACTCCATCTAGAGCCGAAATGTTAAGAAAAGTTTTTTATACGTCAACATCAATCGATTTGGCTGAAGAACCCTTATCATCGTCAAAATTATGATGAATCAATCTGACATAGAAAAGAAATTAGAAGAGCTTGAAGTACTTAAAAATAAAGTCGAAAAACTTATTTCATTAAGTGAGATGGGTCAAGACGTGCGCAATGAAATAGAAGAATTCAAATTGCTACAGTCCAAAGGTGTAGTAATACCACATTTAGAAAAAAAGCTTTCAGATGAATTATATCCTAAACGACAAACTCATAGCAGAAATCAAAAACCAATATTACAATCTGAAATTCAAGAAGCTATTGATAGAGCACCTACTGCAAAAAAAGCTGCCAAACTACTCGGAATAAGTTATATAACATTTAAAAAATACGCTAAATTATACGGCATACATAAAACCAAAGGTTGGCCTGTACAAAAGGGTGTGTGTTGCAGAGGACCAATAGATCCAAACAAAGGACGGTTTCCTATACAAGATATATTAGATGGTAAACACCCAGAATTTCCTATACACAGATTAAAAGATAAATTAATACGCAGTGGTATTAAAAAACCAGAATGTGAAATTTGTGGATATCGTGAACGAAGAATAACTGATGGTAAATTACCAGTTCTTGTTAATTTTGAAGATGGCAATAATAAAAATCATAAACTTGAAAATGTGAAGTTACTTTGTTATAATTGTACTTTTACACGTGGTAAAGGTTATATAAGTAAAGGTCCGAAAATATTTGATCCAGATATGCTTCAAGATGGCAAAAAAATATTAAAACAACGATTTTAAAACATACTAAATAATTATGAATACTGAAAATGCACATATTCTGACAAAATACGGAGTTTTAAGCAATTTTCATATCGTTAGAAAAATTAAAAGTTCATTTATAAACGGATTGAAACGTAAATATAAAAAACAAGGACTGTCAGCAAAAGAAACCAAAAAGAAGATTAACGAAGATATTTTATCTTACACCGAAAAATTTTTAAGTGAAAACAATATTCCAGGTTTAATATATGAAGATCATCACAACGACTCAAGTGTTCCCGAAATTGATGATAAAATCCGAGATAAAATTGTTAAATTATCAGAATATTGTGAAAGATACACCAGAAAAAACAAATTAAATAAAGATCATATAATTTTATTTATGCAGTTATTTTTACACACATTACATATAACAAACGATGATATTGTTGATTTTAAAAATCGATTTAACATAAATGATGAAAACAACTCGGATCAAAACGAAGACGACGATGATGATTATGTTTAATTTATGTTGACTTTCAAACAAATTTATAGAATAATAACTAGTTATGGACATATTGAATATTGAAGACACAAAAGCGATAATAAATGTGAATGTTAAAAAGAAAATAGTATTTATCACGGGAGTCACAGGCCAAGATGGATCGTATATGGCCGATTTTCTGTTAAGAACTACCGATTATTTAATATTCGGTGGAGCGAGACGGTTGAGTTCTAAAAATCATGAAAATATAAAACATCTTGAAAATAACCCCAGATTTAAATTGGTTAATTTTGACTTGACCGATGCACATAGTATTTATAATATTTTGCAAACAATAAAACCAGACTATTTTATAAATCTTGCAGCTCAGACATTTGTAGGTAGTAGTTGGGATTTTCCAGCCCAAACTTGGGAATGTAATACTACAAGTGTCATTCACATACTGGAAGCAATTCGTCAACATAAACCCACATGTAAATTCTATAATGCTGGCAGTAGCGAAGAATATGGCAACGTAGAATATGTTCCTCAAGATGAAAAACATCCGTCAAAACCAAGAAGTCCATATGGAGCAAGCAAAAGTGCAGCTCGTCAATTGGTAAAAGTATATAGAGAAAGTTATAATTTATTTGCTATACAAGGTTTGTTATTTAATCATGAAGGATGTCGCCGTGGTGAAGAATTTGTTACCAGAAAAATAACAAAAGGTGTAGCTAGAATTAAAAAGGCCATATTGGAAAAAAAATCATTTGATGCAATTGAATTGGGAAATGTTCAAGCTAGAAGAGATTGGAGTGATGCCGAAGACTTTGTTGAAGGTATCTGGTTGATGTTGAATCAAAATACCCCCACCGAATATGTTCTCTCCAGTAACGAAACTCACACAATTGCTGAATTTGTATGGTATGCATTTAAAGCATCAAATATAAACGGTGTTTGGCACGGCGATGGTGAACTAGCAGAATTCAGTATAACCAATACAGATGTTGAAAAATACGATCCCAAATCATCTGTACTCGTCAAAATAAATCCAAAATTCTATAGACCTGCTGAGGTTGATTTATTGCTTGGAGACAGTACGAAAGCTAGAAACGAATTAAAGTGGGAGCCAAAAACATCATTTGAACAACTTGTAGAAAAAATGGTTAGAAATGACCTAAAACAAATTGGATTATGAGTGAATATACATTGTATAACGAAACTGTAATGGATCATTTTATGAACCCACGTAATATGGGCGACATCAAAAATGCTGATGCTATAGGTGAAGTAGGCGCAGCGGCATGTGGTGACATTATGAAGATTAGTTTGAAAATAGACGATGTTACTGGAACAGTAATGGATGCCAGATTCAAAACTTTTGGATGTTTAGGTGGTAATAGTCCAATTGCTACTCCAACGGGATATATATCTATTAAAAACTTAAAAGTAGGAGATGAGATATGGACTTGGAACGGAAACTCAGTAGTTAAAAATACTATTAAAAATATAATTAAAAAAGAAGTAACTTCCAATGATTTGTGTATATTAGATTTTGGATTAAGAAAAAAAATAATTTGTACTAAAGATCATGTTTGGTGG
>Ga0172372_10004520_pt1 | contig 19722 bp, 15 predicted proteins | sample LakKiv5m_2_FD_114544 | JGI IMG/M metagenome (GOLD analysis project Ga0172372, IMG submission 114544) | Freshwater microbial communities from Kabuno Bay, South-Kivu, Congo - kab_092012_9.5m | ecosystem: Environmental > Aquatic > Freshwater > Lake | place: Democratic Republic of the Congo...
TGCGTTCGGCTCACGCTCGACCCGGGCAAGCCCAAGATCACGAACGAGAATCCGGATGTCGGCGAGGGGTCGGAAGAGCTCGACGTCGATTACGCCGGCGCGCCGCTCGTCGTCGGTTTCAACGCGAAATACCTGCTCGATGTGCTCGGTGCCCTGCCGGACGACGAGGTCGCGCTCGAGCTCTCGGGCGAGCTCGATCCCGGCGTCGTGAAGGGCGCGCAGCACGAGAACTTCGTCGGCGTGATCATGCCGATGCGGATCTGAGCGCGAGCCTGTCGGATGGAGCCGCGCCGCATCTCGTGCGTGACGGCGCTCGAGGTGCGCGGCTTTCGCAATCTCGCGCCGCTCTCGCTCGCTCCAGGCCCCGGTTTTCACGTCCTTTCCGGGGACAACGGCGCAGGCAAATCCTCCCTTCTCGAGGCGATCGACTACCTCGCTCGGCTCGAGAGTTTCCGCGGCGCGCGCACGGAAGATCTGCTGCAACGCGGTCCCGATCGCGTACCCGTCGCGCAGGCCTCGCTCGCGATGCGCGTCGCGGGGGACGTTGCGCCGCGCACGATGCGGGTCGTCCTCGAAGCGGGGCGGCCGCGCACGCTCGCGCTCGACGGCAAGAAGCCGCGCTCCATCGCGCAATGGCACACCGCGACGCGCGTCGTGCTCTTTCATCCGGGGGACGTCGAGCTCCCCGCAGGCGGGCCGGAGCGGCGCCGCGCATTCCTCGATCGCGTGCTCTCGCAGCTCGATCCGACCTATGCGTCGACCGCAGCCGCCTACGAGAAGGCACTGCGCTCACGCAATCGCCTGCTCCGCGCGGAGCGGCCCGATCGCCGCGCGATCACGGCCTACGACGAGCTGCTCGCATCGGCGGGCGCCATCGTGGGCGAGACGCGCGCGCGGCTCGTCAGCGATCTCGCGCCTCTTGCAGCAGAGGCCTTTGCGGAGATCAGCGGCGAGGGTGTCACGCTCGCCGTGCGCTATCGGCCGCGCGTCGAGCCGGGCGTCGTGGCGCTGCGGGAGGCCCTCGCGCGCTCCCTCGAGAAGGACCTCGCGCGCGGCTTCACGGCCGAAGGGCCGCACGCCGACGAGCTCGCGCTGACGCTCGAAGAGACGCTCGCGCGGCGGCACGCATCACAAGGACAACACCGCGCCATCGTGCTCGCGCTCAAGGTCGCGGAGCTGCGCGTGCTCGAGGCACGGACGGAATATGTCCCACTGCTCCTGCTCGACGACGTCTCGAGCGAGCTCGATTGCGCCAAGAATCGCAGGCTTTTTGCGCTTCTTGCGCGGCATGCGGGGCAGGTCTTCCTCACGACGACGCACCCTGAGTTCATTTTGCTCGAGGGGGCGGAGCGTCGTGACCATCGGATGGAGCACGGCCAGCTCCGGCGTGAGTGATCCCCTTTCCGCTGCGGCAAGGTGGTCCTACCCTCCGCCGCGACCCCCAGAAAGGGACGCCATGACCGCCATTCCCCTGAAGCTCCCGCAGGCCAGCAAGACCCGTCTCATGTCGCAGCGCGCACCCCGGACGCGCGGTGACGATGCCCCGCACGCCGTCATCATCGGCGCGGGTTTCGGCGGTCTCGCCGCCGCGATTCGCCTCGGCGCCCGCGGCTATCGCGTCACCGTCGTCGATCGGCTCGAGCAGCCCGGCGGCCGCGCGCGCGTCTTCCGCGACAAGGGCTTCGTCTTCGATGCGGGGCCCACCGTCGTCACGGCGCCCTTCCTCTTCGAGGAGCTGTGGAAGCTCTGCGGCAAGCGCCTCGAGGACGACGTCGATCTCCGCCCAGTCACGCCCTTCTACCGGATCCGCTTCGATGACGGCGATGTCTTCGACTACACAGGCTCCTTCACGCAGATGCGCGACGAGGTTTCACGTCTCGCGCCCGGCGACGTCGAGGGTTACGAGCGCTTCGTCGTCCAGAGCGAGAAGATCTTCCGCGTCGGCTTCGAGAAGCTCGCGCACGCGCCCTTCACGCACCTTTGGGATATGGCGCGCATCGTCCCCGAGATGATGAAGCTCGAGTCATATCGCACCGTGTATGGCCTCGTCGCGAAGTACGTGAAGAGCGAGAAGCTGCGTCAGATCATGAGTTTCCATCCGCTGCTCGTCGGCGGAAATCCCTTCTCGACGACGAGTATCTATACGCTCATCGCCTTCCTCGAGCGCAAATGGGGCGTGCATTTCCCGATCGGCGGCACGGGCGCGCTCGTCAAGGGAATGGTGGGTTTGATCGAGGGCCTCGGCGGCACCGTGCGTCTCGGCGTCGATGTCGCGGAAATCACGGTGTCCGACCATGGCGCCGAAGAGAAGGGCCGCGCGACGGGTGTGCGTCTCGCGAATGGCGAGCACATCGCGGCGGACATCGTCGTCTCCAATGCAGACGCCGGCTGGACGTATCGCCATCTGCTCAAGCCCGAGCATCGCAAGCACTGGACGGATCCGCGCGTCGAGGGATCGCGTTATTCGATGGGCCTCTTCGTCTGGTACTTCGGCACCAAGAAGAAGTACGACAAGGTCGCGCATCACACGATCCTGCTTGGGCCGCGCTACAAAGAGCTCCTCGAAGACATCTTCGAGAACAAGGTCCTCGCTGAGGATTTCTCGCTCTATCTGCACCGGCCGACGGCGACGGATCCGTCGATGGCGCCGGAGGGCTGCGACGCCTTCTACGTGCTCTCGCCCGTCCCGCACTTGGAGAGCGGCACGAACTGGGAGACCGAGGCCGAGCGCTATCGCAAGAAGATCTCGCGCTATCTCTCCGACTCCCTGCTCCCCGGCGTCGAAGAGAATCTCGTGACCTCGCGCGTGCTCACGCCACAGGGCTTCCACGACGAATACCTGTCGCTCAAGGGCGCTGCGTTCAGCATCGAGCCCGTGCTCCTGCAGAGCGCCTTCTTCCGCCCGCACAACCAGAGTGAGGACGTCGACGGCCTCTATCTCGTCGGTGCGGGCACGCATCCGGGCGCGGGATTGCCGGGCGTGCTCTCTTCGGCGCGCGTGCTCGACTCGATCGTCCCTGATCCCGCCGACATCCGCGCGCGTGCGCACCGCTGATCACGGTGGCTCTGCGGTGCATGGCGGGTCGCCAGCAAATCTGTCGCGAACATGGGTTTCGCGAGCAGGAGGAAATCCGATCACGTCAGCCATCATGGGTGCTGACGTGACGGATTTGCGCGCCGACGACATCGAGGTGTGTCGCGCGATTCTGCGCGAGGGCTCGAAGAGCTTTCACGCGGCGGGGCTCCTGCTCCCCGCGCGCGCGCGGGGTCCGATTGCCGCGCTCTATGCCTTTTGCCGTGTCGCCGACGACGCCGTCGATCTCGTCGCGACGGATCGCAAGGGCGCAGCCGTCGAGCGTCTCGCGGTGCGGCTTGCGTCGGTGTACGCGGGCACGCCGGACGATCACCCCGTCGATCGGGCGTTCGCGGCGACGGTGCGCGCGCATCGCATTCCGCGCGCGCTCCCCGAAGCGCTGATCGATGGGTTTCGCTGGGATGTCGAGAATCGTCGCTACGAGACGTTCTCGGACGTCGTCGCGTATTCCGCGCGTGTCGCCGCGACCGTGGGTGTGATGATGACGCTCATCATGGGGGAGCGGGCACCGCACGTGCTCGATCGCGCTTGTGATCTCGGCGTCGCGATGCAGCTCACGAACATCGCGCGGGACGTCGGCGAAGACGCGCGCGAGGGACGTCTCTATCTGCCGCTCGCGTGGCTGCGGCGGGAGGAGATCGATGTGGATGCGTTCCTCGCGGCGCCGCGTTTCGAGCCGCGCATCGGGCGTGTGGTGCGGCGCCTGCTCGCGCGCGCCGAGCAGCTCTACGCGCGGGCGGACCGCGGAATCCCCATGTTGCCGCGCGATGTGCGTACGGCGATGAAGGCGGCGCGGCTCGTCTATGCCGATATCGGGCGCGAGATCGCAGAGGCCGATTACGACTCCGTGACGTCGCGGGCGCACACGAGCGGTGCACGCAAGGCCGTGCTGCTCGCGCAGGCGCTGCCGGCGACGATCGTGCCGTCGCTGCCGTCGCGCGCCGAGCCGCCGCTGCGCGAGGTGCGGTTTCTGGTCGACGCCGTCGCGGAGCTGGATGCGGAAGATGCGGATATGCGTGTTGCTGGCTCTGCGCAGCGTGGGATTCGTGAAGCGGACGCGTGAATGACAACCCCCGCCAGGGGTGGGGAGGGAGAGTGCGTATGACGACGGTTTCCGTGAGTGAGGCGCGCGGCGCGGAGAAGGCCCATGTGCCTTCCGCTTTCGATCACATCGCCTCGACGTACGATTTCCTGACCGGGATGAATCCCGGTTATCTCAAGCATCTTCGCTGGAGCGCCGAGCGCCTCCGCGCCCCCGCGGATGGCCGGATTCTCGACCTCTGCTGCGGCACCGGGCTCTCGACGGAGGCCGTCGTGCGCACCTATCCGAGCGCGGAAGTCGTCGGTCTCGACGCGTCGGAGGGCATGCTCGAGAAGGCGCAGCGCAAGGACAGCCTCGCGCGCGTGAAGTTCATCTTGGGTGATGCGACGGATCCGGCCGCGGCGGGCGTCGAAGGCACCTTCGATGCGATTCTGATGGCGTATGGGATTCGCAACGTCCCTGATCCGGACCGTTGTCTCGACAACCTCCTTGCGCTGCTGAAGCCGGGCGGGACGCTGTGCTTCCACGAGTACTCGGTCGCCGATCGGCGGCGCACGCGCCTCTTGTGGAACTTCGTCGCGAGCACCGTGATCATCCCGGGCGGCATGCTCACCGCGCGCAATACCGACATCTACAAGTATCTGCGCCAGAGCGTGAATGAGTTCGACGGCGTGCGCGCGTTCGAGGCGCGTTTGCGCAAACATGGATTCGTCGACGTGCACACGGAGCCGATGGACGGCTGGCAGCGCGGCATCGTGCACAGCTTCCTCGCGAGGAAGCCGTGACGGCGGCGCCCTGGAAGGTGCTGCGCGGTCGTGCGGCGAAAAGCGCCCGGCGGCGCGTGGTCGGGGAGCGGCGTGCGACCATCATCGGGGGCGGTATCGCGGGCGTCGCCGCTGCGACGATCCTCGCCGAGCGCGGCGTGCGCGTGACGCTCATCGAGCGCGAGCGCTTTCTCGGGGGGCGCGCGGGGGGTTGGACGGATCGCCTGAAGACGGGCGAATCGTTCGAGATGGAGCGTGGGTTTCACGCGTTCTTTCGGCAGTACTACAACCTGCGCGCGCTGATGCGCCGCGTGGATCCGCAGCTGCGGCGCCTGCGCGCGTTGGAGGACTATCCGATCCTCGCGGCGGGTGGGCAGTCGCATTCCTTCTCGGGGCTGCCGCGCCGTGCGCCGCTCAATCTGATCACGCTCGTGTCGCGCACGCCCACGATCCGGCTCAGCGATCTGCCGAAGATCCGCCCCGGCGCCGCGTTCGACATGCTGCGTTTCGACCAAGCGCGCACCTTCGAACGGCACGACGCGACGACCGCGCGCGACTACTTGGATGGGCTCAATTTCCCGCCCGAGGCGCGCACGATGTTGTTCGATGTCTTCGCGCACTCCTTCTTCAATCCCGAGGAGGAATACAGCGCCGCTGAACTGCTGCACATGTTTCATTTCTACTTCACGGGGAACCGTGAAGGGCTCGTGTTCGACGTGATGCGCGAGCCGTTCTCGACGGGGCTGTGGCGGCCATTCGAGCGTTATTTGCGCAGCCTCGGCGTCGATGTGCGGCTCGGCGAGCCGGCGCGGCGCATCGATCGCACGGCGTCGGGTGGATTCCGCGTCGAGACGGAAGCGGGTGTGTACGAGAGCGATGCGTGTGTGCTCTCCGTCGAGGTGCCGGCGCTGCAGCGGCTGGTCGAGGCCTCCCCCGATCTCGCGGGGGATCGCACGTTGGCAGCGCAGGTCGGCTCGCTCGGTGTGACGCTGCCCTTCGCCGTGTGGCGGCTCTGGCTCGATGTGCCGAGCGCGCCGGGCCGTGCGCCCTTCGTGGGCACGACGGGGATGGGCATTTGCGACAACATCTCGCTCTATCACCTCTTCGAGGATGAGAGTCGCGCGTGGGCTTCACGCACGGGCGGCAGCGTCGTCGAATTGCACGCGTATGCGGTGCCCGAGCACATGGATCGCACGGAGATCGAGCGCGATCTGCTTGCGACGCTTCATGCGCTCTATCCGGAGACGCGCGGGGCGAACATCCTCGAAGATCGGTATTTGCTGCGCCGCGATTGTCCGTCGTTCACGCCGGGCTCGCATGCGCTGCGGCCCACGGTCGAGACCTCGGTGCGCGGGCTCGCGTTCGCGGGTGATTTCGTGAAGCTGCCGAGTCCGACGGCGCTCATGGAGCGCGCGGCGACGAGCGGCACGATGGCCGCGAATCTCTTTCTCAGCGCGTGGGGCGCCGAAGCAGAGCCTCTGGAGACAACGTCGCCGCGCGGCTTGCTGCCGGGCTGAGCGGCGCGTTCTCGAGGCGGTGCGCATAGGTGCGCTCGGCGTAGGCGGCGTCCTCGACCCAGAGGCGCCGCGCACGCGCCTCGATGAGCGGGCGCACCACGTTGCGCGCGCCGAGCATGCGCAAGAAGCCCGAGCGTTCGCTCGTCGCGAGGGTCGCCTCGATGATCGCGGTGCGGCCCGGGCCGAGCGGCGTCGCGTGCGTCTCGACGACGCTGCCGACGCCCTCCCCCTCGATGATGGTCATCACGATCGTGCGCGGGTCCGGGCAGTGGAAGGTCGCATCGACCTCGACGGCGAGCGGGCCGAGCACGCGGAAGCTCACGCGCACGGTGACGACGTCTTCGCGCTCCTCGAGCACGCGCAGCTGCGCGAACGAGTGCGGGTGAAACCACGCGCCGTGCCAGGGATCGAGGCGATTCGCGAGGACGTCGGCGGGCTCGCAGTCGGCCTCGATGCGGATGACGCCCTCGAGGAATTGCGCGGGACGCGGCGCGAGGATCGGCGCGTCGGTGAGCGCCTCGCCGGGCCCGCCGATCTGCACCCAGGTGAGCACGCCGTCGTCATGCGCTTGGAAGGGGCGCCAGCGCCCATGCGGCCCATCGCCGAGCGCGAGCCCGTGCCACGGACACACGACGGCATTGCGCTCGACGCGTCCACACACGAGATCGGCGCCCATGTGCGGACACGAGGCGGGCGCGACGCGCGCGGTGCCGTCTTCGCCGCGCCACGCGACGAGCTCGCGGCCCTCGACGAAGTGCCGTGACGGCGTACGCGTGACGAGACGCGAGGCGCCGAGCACGTACCAGCCGCCCGAGGGTTGCGCGACGGCGTGAGCGAGCGCGCGCGCGATGCGGGCGGGGCTCGCCTGCACCCAGTCGGGCTCGTCGGCGTGGGCCCAGGCGGGGTGCGATGAGGTCGGGCGGCGGCCGAAGTGCAGCAGCGTGCGCGGCTGGAGCAGGCGTTCGAGGAGCGGCATGGCGAGTGCGCGGAGCTTGGGGTCGAGGTGCGGCAAAAGTGAAGAGCGCACCGCGTCGGGTCACGACGGAATCGCGTCGCGACGGATTCGCGATTCAGCGACCGAGCCGACGCAACAGCGGGGCCGTGCGCGCGGTCTCGATCGAGAGGCGCGGGATGTCGCCGGCGCGCATCACGCGCAGATCGTCGGCGATGGAGCTGCCGTCCGAGAGGAAGCGGACGAGGAGCGCGGGGGGCACGCGCTCGAAGAGGTGGAAGAAATTGCGCGGCGCGCGCGCGGGATGATGCGCGAGATACGAGAGAAACACCGTGTCGAGCGCGGTCGTGCGGTCACTGCGTACTTCGGGCGGTACGGCGACGCCGCCCTCGCGGAGCGCCCGCAGCACGCGCGGTGCGAACGCGCGCGCGAAGCGCTGCACGGCGAGAAACGCATAGCCCGTCGAGGGTTTGGCCGCGCCGCCCGCGGTGCCGATGCGCACGACGCGTGGGCTCGGGTGCGCGTCGAAGGGCTCCGTCGTCATCGGGATCACGCCGTGCTCGCGCGACACCGTCTCGAAGGCGTGCCCCGGCTTGCGTGCGGCGAGCCACGCATCGATCGCGCGCTCGTAGATGTCGTCGGGGAGCACGCGCGGCGTGAAGAAGGTGCTCTCGACGAGCGCGGTGTGCGCGTCGAAAGGCAGCACGTAGACGAAGTGGATGCCGTGCGTCTGGTCGACGTCGAAATCCATCAGTGTCGCGAGACCATCCTCGAAGATGGGCGCTTGGGTGCGCACCACGCGCCCGCGGAAATGCTGCAAGAGCCGCACATGCCCATCGGCGGGGAATGGCGAGGTGTCGTCGAGGCGGGCGCCGGTGAGCGGTGGGGGGCGTGAGTCGAAGGCGAGCCTCGCGCGCAGCGGACCTTCGTGCGTGTGCACGGCGACGTGATCGCCGTGATCGTCGATGCGCGTCGCGTGTGTGCCGAGGCGTAGCGCGACGCGATCACCGGCCTGCGCGAGCCGTGCGCGCGCGATGTCGTAGAAGCGCGCGCCCGGGATGTGGCAGTACGCGAGGCCGGGGCTCGCGAGGTGCAGCTCGCGGCCTTCGCAGCGCACATGCCAACGCGACCAGCGATGCGCGACGGCGTCGGGGAAGGCGTGCGGCGCGACGTCGAAGAAGCACCAGGTGCGGTCGTGTCCGTCGAGCGCGGTGCGCGGATCGACGAGCAGCACGCGCGCGTCGGCGGGGAGCCCCGCATCGAGCAGCGCGACCGTGACCGAGAGGCCCGAGAGCCCCGCGCCGACGACGATCACATCGGCGTCGAGATGCCCGTGCGCGCGCGCGCTCATGCGAGCCTGCCGAGCGCCGCGACCGTCTCCGCGAAGGGCGTGCGCTCGTGCCGCCCCTGCCGCAGAAAGGCCTCGATCGCCTCGATCTTCGCGAGCGCGCGATCGAGGCGTGGATCGCTGCCTTTCTTGTAGGCGCCGAGCGAGACGAGGTCGCGCTTTTCTTCGTAGAGCGCGAGTGTCTCGCGGAGTGCCCGCGCGCTCTGCTGATGCGGTGCGCTCGTCACCATGTCCATCACGCGCGAGAGCGAGGCGAGCACGTCGATCGCGGGCCAGCGGCCGCGCGCGCCGAGGCGCCGATCGAGCACGATGTGCCCGTCGAGGATGCCGCGCACCTCATCGGCGATGGGCTCCTCCATGTCGCCGCCTTCGACGAGCACCGTATAAAACGCGGTGATCGAGCCGCGCGCCGCCGTGCCGCTGCGCTCGAGCAGGCCCGGAAGCGCTGCAAAAACGCTGGGTGGATAGCCGCGTCGTGCGGGTGGCTCCCCGGCGGCGAGCCCGACCTCACGCCCCGCGCGTGCGAAGCGCGTCACCGAGTCCATCAACAACATCACGCGCTGTCCGCGGTCGCGAAACCACTCGGCGATCGCGGTCGCGACATACGCACTCTCGAGTCGCACGAGCGCGGGCGCATCGCTCGTCGCGCAGACCACGACGCTGCGTCGGCGCCCCTCTTCGCCGAGAGAATCCTCGAGAAATTCCACGACTTCACGGCCGCGCTCGCCGATCAGACACACCACGACGACATCCGCTTCCGCCTGCCGCGCGATCTGCCCGAGCAGCGTGGATTTGCCCACACCCGAGCCCGCGAAGAGGCCGATTCGCTGCCCTTCTCCGACGGTGAGCAATCCGTCGAGTGCGCGGACGCCGAGCGCGAGCGGCTTGGCGATCCGTGCGCGCGTGAGCGGGTCGGGCGGAGGTCGCATGACGGCGCAGAGCTCGCCTTCGATCGCCGGACCTCCGTCGAGGGGCGCGCCGAGTCCATCGACGACGCGACCGAGCAGCGAGGGCCCGATCCGCAGGGAAAACGGGCGTCCCGTCGGCAGTACGGGATCGTCTGCGCCCACACCCTCAGTGGTGCCGAGCGGCATCAACATCGCATCGTCCGCGTCGAAGCCGATCACCTCCGCGAGCAGCGGCGGGCGGTCTCTGCGCGCAATCTCGACGACTTCACGCGCGCGCACGCCCGGCACCGAAGCGCGGAGACCCAACCCGACGAGCGCACGGACGCGGCCCTCGACGCGCAGCGGATCGGCGCCCGCGAGCGCGCGATCGAAGCGCGAGACGTCGAGCTTCACTCGAAGAGGCCCCGGATCTTGCCGATCAAACCGCTTTGCGGCGCGAGCGGCTTCTCACCGAGCTCCTTCGCGAGCTCGTCGAGCAGCTTGCGTGCGTTTTTCGAGAGCTGATCGGGCTCCGGGACGTCGACGACCACGCGCACCAGCTGATCGCCCTTGCCGACACCGCCGAACACCTGAATTCCCTTGCCGCGCAGGCGGAACACCTTTCCCGATGGTGAACCGGGCGGCAGCTTCATCTTCACGCTGCCCTCGAGCGTGGGCACATCGATCTGCGCGCCGAACACGGCCTGCGGGAAGCGCACCGGTACGGTGCAGTGCACATCGGCGCCATCCCGCGTGAACACCGGATGCGGCGCGATGTGAACGTGCACGTGCAGGTCACCCGGCCCGTTGGGAGACGGCTCGCCCGCGCCGCGAATCGTGCGCACGGAGTTGTCTTCGACGCCCGGCGGGACGCGGATGAGCAAGGGCTCGTTCTTCGGCATGGTGCCGACGCCCTTGCACGCGCCGCAGGGCTTCTCGATGCGCTTGCCGCTCGAGCGACACGCCTCGCACGCGCGCGTCGTGACGAAGAAGCCGCGCTGCAGGCGCTGTTCGCCGCGGCCGCCGCAGGCTGCGCATACTTCGATGCGAGAATCGTCGGCGGCGCCGCTGCCGCTGCACGCATCACACGGCGCGGGCCGCGTGATCTCGATGGTTTTCTCGGCGCCGAGCGCGGCTTCTTCGAACGTCACCGTGACGTCGAGGCGCACATCGTTGCCGACCTTCTTGCGAGCGCGGCCGCTGCGCAACACATCGCCGAGGAGCCCCTCGAGGATCTCGGTGACGGCGCCGAAATCGCTCGGCTCGAAGCCCGCGCCGCCATTCGGTCCGCCGGACGAGGTGAATGCCTCGTGGCCCATACGGTCGTATTTGCGCCGCTTTTCCGCGTCGCTGAGCACGGCGTACGCTTGGCTCGCCTCTTTGAAGCGCTCTTCTGCGGCCTCGTCGCCCGGGTTGCGGTCCGGATGCAGCTCGACGGCCTTCTTGCGATAGGCGCGCTTCAGATCCTCCGCGGATGCATCCCGCGGGACCTCGAGGACATCGTAGTAGTCGCGCCGCGCTGGCATCGAAGCGGAGAGCATAAGTGCGTCGCCGTCGCGAGCAAAGGACCGTTCGCGTCGCGAGGCACTTCGCTGGCGTGGTCACCTGCCGCATGCGACACGTCGCGCGTGAGTGACGACGCAGGCATTTTCACCGTGGGCGACGAGGATGCGGGCACGCGTCTCGACGTGGTCCTCGTTCGCCGCGTCCCGGGGCTGAGCCGCGCGAAGGCGCGCGCGCTCTCCGAAGAGGGTGCCATCCGCGTCAATGGCCGCCATGCCCGCAAGGGCGCCGTCGTCGCCGCGGGCGATGTCGTGTCACTCGCGGGGCCGTCTCCCGCATCGTCGTCGTCCGCGCTCCCCGATGCGTCCCTCGCGCTCCGCATCCTCTACGAGGACGCCCACCTCGTCGTCGTCGACAAGGACGCCGGCGTGCCCAGTCATCCGCTTCGTTCAGGCGAGCTCGGCACCGTCGCGAACGCGCTCGTTGCGCGCCATCCCGAGATGGCAGGCATCGGCTATGGCCTGCGTGAGCCAGGCCTCGTCCATCGTCTCGACACGGACACCTCCGGCGTGCTCCTCGCTGCGCGCGATTCCGACACCTTCGCTGCATTGCGCGACGCACTGCGCGCGGGCGCGATTCGCAAACGTTACGTCGCGCTCGTCGAGGGCACGCTCGTCGCGCCGACGGCGTTCACGTATCCGCTCGCGACGCACCCGCGCGATGCGCGCCGCGTGCTCGCCTGCGTCGAGGAGCGCGATGCGGTGCGTCTCCGCGCGCGCGACGCGACGACACACGTGATCGAGGCCGAGTCGATCGGCGCGTTCTCACGCGTGCTCGTCGAAGCGCCCGTCGCGGGCCGTCATCAGATTCGCGCGCATTTCGCGGCTGCGGGACATCCGCTCGCAGGCGATCGCCTTTACGGCGGACCTGCGGTTTCGGGGCTGTCGCGACACTTCCTGCACGCGTATTCCCTCGATTTCGCTCATCCGTTCACCGGCGCGGCCATCCACGTCGAAGCGCCGCTGCACACGGATCTCGCCGCTGCGCTCATCGCTGCACGCACGGTCTGAAACGCAGCTCGGTTGCAAGAGAAGTTCGAGAGCGTGGTTGGCTGCGTCCGCGTCGTGGGCCGCGTCCGCGACGTGTGCGCCGTCAGAACGGGACGCGCAGGCCCATCTGGGCGATGACGCCATTGCCGAAGCGGCTCGTCTGCCAGAGATAGTCGATGCCGAAGTCGATCGCGCCGCCGCTCGCGAAACCGAGCCCCGAGCCATCGAGAAAGTCGAGCCCGAGCGTGAGCTGCGCCCCGGCGAGGTGGCTGCGGAAGGCGCTCATCTTCGGATCGGCGGTGACGAACTCCTCGTCTGCGACGTATTGCGTGGTGTCCGCTTCGTAGAAATACGCTTGTGTCTGCGAGTAGAAGCGATATCGCAAACGCAGCTGCGCGACGCCCGCGATCTCTTGATAGAGGCGCGCTTCCGGAGTGATCGCAGCGATGTCCCAGGTGTCGATGTAGCCGCGCAGGAGGCCTTGCAGCGAGGTGCGCGTTGCCGGCACGTACCAGGCGAGGCGCCCGTAGAGCGCGTGGCGCGTGCGTGTGAGCGGGTGATTCTCGGGGCGCGGCGTCCCTGCGACGGGCACCTGCCGATAGACGTTGTTCTGGAATCCGTCGAGGTGCGCGAAGTCGTAGCCGACGTCGAGCAGCAGCGTGGGGGAGAGCGTCTGAGTGAGCCCGACGGTGGCGGAAGCGACCGTGAAGTCGACGTCCCATGCTTCGTTTTGCGGGATACCCGCGCGGTCACCGACGTCGTAGATGCCCATCCGCGGACCACCCATGACCCGCTGGCGCACATCGTCGAAGAGGAAATTGCCGTTGAGCGTGAGGACCGTCGAGCGATCGTTCAGCGCGAGCTGGTTCGAGAGGCCGACGGCGCGGGAGGAATAGTCGGGCTCCTCGCTCCAGCGCAGCCGCAGCGTGGAGAGGAGCTTGGCGTCGTCGCCGAGGGAAAACTCGTAGCCGACGCCCGCGCCGAGGTCGTGGCGGATTTCGGTGAAGCGGATATCCGCATTGACGCCCGCCGCGACGCTCGCGCTCGTGATCGCGTCGACGAGATAGTCGACCGAAATCCGCACGCCATCGGGAGACGCGAGCTCACCGTGCACCGCGGGCGCGTAGACGCGTGTGGAGCGCTCCCAGTAGTAATTGCCGCGCGTCTCGACGGCGCCCGTCCACGTGCCCGTCGCTTCGTCGGCGCGCGCACTCGGGAAGCGGACGAGCGCGATCACGCCCGCGAACAGCGCCGCACCGAGCAGCGCGGCGTACCCGAAACGGTGATGAGAGCGAGGCGTCAATTGCAGCCGCAGCCGCCACCGGCTGCGCCATTGCCGCCCATCGCGCCCTCACGGGACTCGTGGACGTGAGAGCGGAAGGCGATTTCCTTGCCTTCGCGCGAGAAATCCATGCTCGGCCGCGCGAGGTGCTCACGCTCCCAGGGCGCGACGTGTGCACATCCCGCGACGAGTCCGAGGAGCGCCGCGAGCGCGAGTGCGAAAAGCGCCCGGTGTTTCACGGTCCGCCGTCGAGCGTGCGCGCGAGATCGACGACCGGTGCGAGCACGGTGCGCACGGCGGCGCGGAGCGTGTCGTGTTCGGCGACGAAGCCCGCGAGCGTCGGGCCCACCGAGTAATACGTGCGCACGAAGGCGCGGCCCGGCGCGTTCGTGAGCAGATGACGGTCGCGGAAGCGGCGCAGCACGCCGATCTCCGAGGCGAGCGGGGTGCCCCACGCCGCGGTCGCGACGAAGCACGGCGACACGACCGTGAAGTTGATGGCCGTCGTCTCGACGACGCCCGTCGCGATCTCACCCGCTTCGCCGCAGGCATCGACGGCGCGGAGCCCGACGTAGAAGCGCGTCTGCGGCGTGAGCCCGCCGAGCGTGACGCTCACGCGGTCGCCCGTCATGCCCGTCGTCGGCAGCTCGAGCGCGACGTCCTCGAGCGTCGCCGCATTCGCCGGCTGACCCGCGAGGAAGCTCGCCTCGTCGGTGATCGGCGTCGTGCTCACACGCACTTCGTAGCGGTCGAGCGCCTTGTCCTCGAAGGGCACCGAGAAGGTGAGCGTCGCCCACTCGTGCGAGTGCTTGTCGTCGGCGATCGGCGCGACGCGGAAATCCCCGATCGTCGCGGGCGCCTGATTGCCCTCGCAGAACGCGGGCGAGGTGACCTCGACGCGGAAGCGCCAGCCGTCGCCTGCGAGATAGACGCGGTCCGCTCCGCTGCCTGGCGCGTTGACGGGATCGTCGGTGATCATCCCGTCGGTCATGCTGCGCATCTCGCCATCGGTGCCATTCACCGAGCTGTACGCCACGGGCTCGGCGGTCATCTGCACTTCGTCGGCGCCGACCGTGAACGGCACGCGATAGACGACCGAAGGCTGCCCGCGATAGGCATATCCGTAGCTCTGCGCCCAATAGTCCCAGAGCCCCGTCGGTGTCACGGGCGTCGGGTGCGTGAGCTCGTTGAAACGCTCGTTGTAATCACCCTCGGTATTGACCTCGAGATAGGCGACATATTCGCCATCGGGCCATTCCGCCGGGATCTGGAAGGGGAAGCTGTATTCGCGGCTCGGGAGCGTGGCAATCGTCGCGGCGTCGATTTCGGGCATCGCGCGTCGTGCGTCACCGACGTAGTTCGCGACGTCCGGGTGATTGCCGCACCCATCGCTGCTCGTGCACGTGATGTCGCGCCGCGGTGGATAGAGCGAGTCGGTGCCGAGCGTGCGCATCCGGGGAGCGCCCGCCTCGTCGACGAAGGGCTCGCCGTAGTTCGAGGCGGCGTCTTCCTCCGTCACATAACGGCCCTTGTCGCTGTTGAACAACGTCGCGCAGGCAACCGCGTCGAGCGCGTCCTTCGCGCTCAGCTCACGTCGGAACGAGAGGCAGAAGTAGTCGTCGGGATTGTCGCGATAGCTCTCGCCCGGGAAGAGACCGGTCGGCGCCTGCGACGCGGCGCCCTCGCTCACGCGGTCGCGGAAGATCACGCGGCGGAAGGGCTGCTGCCCGCCGACCTCGACGCGGCGATGCGCCCACACTGGGAGCGCACCCTCACGACGCCCATACGGCCAGCGGAAGCCGCTGTTCATCTGCAGGGCGCCGGGGCGATTGCCGATGCCGCGCCGCGCGACGGCCTGCGTGAGCCGCACCGTGTGGAAGAACGGGTCGCCCTCACGCTCGATCCAGAGCGCGACCTGCGCGCGCTCGACCGGGTGAAAGCGGAACCGCGCGGTGCGCACCGGAGGCGGATCGGCGGAGGCGACCGGGGCCGTTCCGAGGCTCCCGGCCATCATCACGAACGCGAGCGAGACCGCGAAAGGACGCAGCTTTCCCGTCATGCCGGCCAGTCTAGGGGTGCTTGTTCAGGGGCTCAAGGTGGCGACATGCCGCGATCCGGAGGGATCGCACAGCGAGACGCGCGGTCGCCCCGCGTGACCGTCGATTCAGCGCTTCCCGCCGCGTCCCCGTCCCCCGCCGCGTTGCCCGGCGCGCCCGGCCGTCGACATCGCGCGCCCCGCCCGGCTCGCCGGCCCGGGCAGCTCGTCCCGCGGCGCGAGGCCCTTCTCGAGCTGCCCGAGCGCATCGCGCAGGGCGGCCGCGCGTTCGAAGTCGAGCTGCTCGGCGGCGAGCAGCATCTCGCTGCGCAGCGCGTCGGCGCGCTCGGCGATCGAGGTCGCATCGCCCGCGTCGCCCAGCGGCACATGCATGTAATCGCTGCCGCCCGTGTCCGGCGTGAGCGCGTGGAGCGCGCGCGTCGTCGACTCGGGCGTGATCCCGTGAGTCTCGTTGTATGCGCCCTGCAACGCGCGTCGCCGCTCCGTCTCGCTGAGCGCGTATTCCATCGCTTTGGTGCGCTTGTCGGCATACATGAGCACGCGCCCGTTCACGTTGCGGGCGGCGCGCCCGATCGTCTGGATGAGCGAGCGCGGCGAGCGGAGAAATCCCTCCTTGTCCGCATCCAGAATCGCGACGAGCGACACCTCCGGCAGATCGAGTCCCTCGCGCAGCAGATTGATGCCGACGAGGACATCGAACTCGCCGCGCCGCAGATCCCGCAAGATCTCCACGCGCTCGAGCGTGTCGATGTCCGAGTGTAGATAGCGCACGCGCACGCCGAGCTCCGCGTAGTACTCGGTGAGGTCCTCCGCCATGCGCTTCGTGAGCACGGTGACGAGCACGCGCTCGTTCGCCGCGACGCGCAAACGGATCTCGCCGAGCAGATCGTCGACCTGCGAGCCGACGGGGCGCACCTCGATGATCGGATCCATCAGCCCGGTTGGGCGAATCAGCTGCTCGACGACGGCGCCGTGCGTCTGCCGCAACTCGTAATCACCCGGCGTCGCGCTCACGCAGAGCGCCTGCCCGACGTGGGTCTCGAACTCCTCGAATTGCAGAGGGCGATTGTCGATCGCGCTCGGCAGTCGAAACCCATGCTCGACGAGCGTCGACTTGCGCGCGCGGTCGCCGACGAACATCGAGCCGATCTGCGGGATCGTCTGATGCGATTCGTCGAGAATCATCAAAAAATCTTTGGGGAAATAGTCGATCAGCGTAGGCGGCGGCTCGCCCGCCTTTCTCCCCGAGAGGTGGCGCGAGTAGTTCTCGATGCCGTGACAGAAACCCATCTGCTCGAGCATCTCGAGGTCGTACATGGTGCGTTGTTCGAGCCGCTGCCGCTCGACGAGCTTCCCCTGCGACTCGAGCTCTTGCAGGCGCTCGCGCAGCTCCTCGCGAATCGAGACGAGCGACTCGCGCAGCTTCTCCTGGGGCGTGACGTAGTGCGATCCGGGGTAGATCGCATACGTCTCCAGCTCGGCGAGGGCCTTGCCGCGGAGCGGGTCGATCTCCTGAATCCGCTCGATCGTGTCGCCCCAGTACTCGACGCGAATCGCTTTGGCCTCTTCGCTCACCGGAAAGATCTCGACCACATCGCCGCGCACGCGGAAGGTGCCGCGGTGGAAGTCGATGTCGTTGCGCTCGTATTGGATGTCGACGAGCCGCCGGAGGAGCTCGTCGCGGCGGAAATCCCGCCCTTTTTCGAGCTCGATCAACATCCCGAAATACCACTCTGCCGAGCCGATGCCGTAGATGCACGACACGCTCGCGACGATGATGACGTCGCGCCGCGAGAGCAGCGCGCGGGTCGCCGCGTGACGCATGCGGTCGATCTGCTCGTTGATGATGGCGTCCTTCTCGATGAAGGTATCCGTCGTCGGGATGTACGCCTCAGGCTGGTAATAGTCGTAATAGCTGACGAAATACTCGACGGCGTTGTTGGGGAAGAGCTGTTTCATCTCCCCGTAGAGCTGCGCGGCGAGCGTCTTGTTCGGCGCGATGATGAGCGCGGGGCGCCCCGTCTCCGCGATCACGTTGGCGACGGTGAAGGTCTTTCCAGAGCCGGTGATGCCGAGGAGCACCTGCCACACCTCGCCGCCCTCGAGCCCCTCGAGCAGCTTGCGGATGGCGGCCGGCTGATCGCCCTTCGGCGCAAATTCGGTGACGAGCTGAAAGGGGCTGTCCGTGCGCATCGCGGCGGCAAACTAGTCTCACGCCGCGTGCGCGTCCATCGCGTCGGCATCTGTGTTCTGCGCCGTTCCCTGTTCGCGACGCGTCGGCAGCGTGCCCGTGCGCGCGGGTCTGCTACCCGTCAGTCACCGTGAAACACGCTGGTCTCCGCATCCTGCGGATCGTCTTCGTCGCTGCGCTCGCGTTCGGTGCCTATCGCTACCTTGCGCCGCGCGGGCTCGCCTGGGTGATGATCCCCATCGCGATCGTCGTGATGGCGCTGCTCCTCACGATCGAGGTGCTGCGTCTCCGTGCGCGCCGCGCGCGCGCCCGCGCCGAGTCGTTGTGGGAAGACGCGCTGCTCGACGCCGCGCTGCGTCCTTCGGCCATCGCCTCTTTGCGTACGCGCCTCGCAGCCGCGCGCGATGCGGTGAATCGTGCCCATCTGCGCATCGCGCTCGCCGAGCTGCTTGCTGCGGATGGGCAGAGTGCAGAAGCGAGTGATGTGCTCGCAGACATCGAGTTGGGAGCGCTGCCGGGGATCGATGCCGCGATCGTGCGGCACTCGCGTGCGGAGATCGCGCTGCGTCAGGGCGCGCACGAGTCCGCGCGGGATGCGCTCGCGGGGCGCCCCGTCGCGTGCGGCGACGACGAGCTCGATGTGCGTCTCGATCTGCTCGCGGCGCAGATCGACGTCGAGCTCGGTGGCGCTGAATCCGCACTCGGCGTCGCGGAGCGGATCGGCCGTGCGGCGTCGGACGCCGACCTCGCGCGGGATGCGGCGCTCGTTCGCGCCAGTGCGCTCGATGCGCTCGGCCGCCGCGAAGAGGCGCTCGCGCTCGTGCGCACCATCGACCCTGCGCTGCGCTCCGCCATCGCCGCGCTCACCACGCCGCGCGTGCGTGGATTGATCGATGGGCTCGCTGCGGAGACGGCCAACGCGGATTGAGCGGCGCCGTGCGACTCAGCCGTGCGTCTCGCGGAATTCGCCCATGAAGGCGACGAGCCGCGCCACATCGCCGAGCGGAATGGCGTTGTAGATCGACGCGCGGATTCCGCCCACGATCCGATGTCCCTTGAGGCCGGCGAGCCCGCGCGCCTCGGCGGCCTTCACGAAGGCTGTGTCGAGCTCCGGTGTGCGCAGATTCCAGACCACGTTCATCTCGCTGCGTGAGGCGACCTCGACGGGACAGCGATAGAAGCCGCCGCTCTCGTCGATGGCGGCATAGAGCAGCCGGGCTTTTTCTGCGTTGATCGTGCGAATCGCAGGGACGCCGCCCTGTGCGGAGAGCCAGCGCAGCGTGTTGCGGATCAGGTACACACCGAAGGTGGGAATCGTGTTGTAGAGCGATTGCTCTTTCACCTGCGTCGCGTAGCGGAAGATGAGCGGGATATCCGTGCGCCCTGCGGCGACGAGGTCCTTGCGCACGATCACCACCGTGATCCCCGTCGGACCGATGTTCTTCTGCGCGCCCGCGTAGACGAGCCCGATCTTCGACCAGTCGGGCGTGTAGGAGAGAATGTCGCTCGACATGTCGACGACGTGTGGGACGTCGCCCGTCTCGGGCGTGTAGTGATATTGCGTGCCCATCACGGTGTTGTTGGTCGTGTAATGGAAATACGCGGCTTTCGCGTCGAGCTGCAATTCCGCTTGCGTCGGGACGCGCGTGTAGCGGTCGCCCTCGCGCGTGTCGGCGGCAGCGCGCACGGAGCCCACATTTTTCGCTTCCGCAAAGGCCTTCTCGGCCCAGACACCGGTGATGGCGTAATCGGCGCTTTGGCCCGCGCGGAGCAGATTCATCGGCACGACCGCGAACTGTTGCGAGGCGCCTCCCTGAAGAAACAGCACCTCGAATTCGGCTGGGATGTGCGCGTGTTCGCGGAGCAGCGCCGTCGCTTCCTCGTGGACCCTCATGTAGACGGGCCCGCGGTGCGAGTGCTCGAGGATCGACATCCCGGATGTCTCGAAGTCGAGCAGCTCGTCGCGCGCGAGCTCGAGCGCCGAGAGAGGGAGGGCCGCGGGGCCCGGGTTGAAGTTGGCGACGCGGGTCATGGGAA
>Ga0172372_10004522_pt1 | contig 19720 bp, 23 predicted proteins | sample LakKiv5m_2_FD_114544 | JGI IMG/M metagenome (GOLD analysis project Ga0172372, IMG submission 114544) | Freshwater microbial communities from Kabuno Bay, South-Kivu, Congo - kab_092012_9.5m | ecosystem: Environmental > Aquatic > Freshwater > Lake | place: Democratic Republic of the Congo...
GCTTTTTACGTTTCAGGTTCAGGTGACGCCACCGTAACACTGATCAATGGAGGCTCGATTACAGTTAATGGGTCAGACCGAGATGTATTTGAAATGAGTGTAGCTACGGTTACCGCCGGCACAGTATATTTACTTTATAGCTAATTTATGTCTGCATTTCTAGATAATATTAAAAAGCAAATGATGAATGAAAACGCTATTGGCGTTGAAGAAGATTTCTACATTGAAATTTCAGTTCGTGACGCTCGTAAGGCAATGGATATCATACGAGATATACCATATTTCAAAGATTTAGAGCAATATGGTTCTAATGTATATGCTACTAATGATGAAGAGCAAATTCAAGAGCTTTTAACGACTCTAGAAGATAATGGTATTGAAATAATTGACAGCATCACTGAAATGTCGACTACGGGTAATGTAGCAGGATATCAAACTCCATATGCATTCGGTAAGCAAGACGATGAAGATATTGAAATTTTAGGATATAAAAAAGTAAAAACTTCAGAGTCAAAATTCATGGCACTTTCAAAAAGCCTTTATCTAAATGAAGCTTCATATCATACATATAAAAAAGATCCAAGTATTTCTCCTAAAAAGAAAGTAAACCAATCAATATCTGAAATCAACAAACGACTTCGCGAAATTGAACGAGTTGTAAATCATAATGTGCGATTGAAGCAGGAAATGGGAGTAAATTCAGGACAATATTGGAAATCTTCTCAAGGTAATTTAGTAAAAATTAGCGAAAGGTTATTGAGAATTTCAAAACAACTTAAAGAATTAGCATCGTAACATGGAAAAGAAACTATTAGTAGACGTAATAACGTTTAATGTAACTCCGGAAATGGTCAATGAGTCCATGGAGAAAAATAATGGGCGATTAATCGTTAAAGGAGTATTGCAGAGAGCTGAGGCAAAAAACCAAAATGGTCGAGTATATCCTAAAGAAATATTAATGCGTGAAGCGAAAAAATATGCTGACATTAACATCAAAGAAAGAAGAGCTTTAGGGGAATTAGATCACCCGGATTCTTCAGTAGTAAATTTAAACAATGTATCGCACAATGTTATTGAAATGCATTGGGCAGGAAATGATTTAGTTGGCACAGTAGAAGTTTTATCGACTCCGGCTGGTAATATTCTTAAAGAACTATTTCGCAGTGGAATTAAATTAGGAATTTCTTCTCGTGGTATGGGATCTGTTAAACAGTTAGGTGAATCGGAAGTGCAAGTGCAAGATGATTTTGAATTAATTGCCTTTGATTTTGTTTCTAATCCATCGACTCATGGCGCATTTCTATCACCGATACATGAATCTGTAAACAAATCTAATACTATTGCATCAAGTAAATACGATGCTGTTAATCGACTTATTACTGATATTTTAACAGATATTAAATAATACATCATGTCTACATTTACTCCGGTAGTACCGACATCACCGCCTCAATCTAATTCAGCACAGACCCCGGCGGCATTGTCTTTAGAAGCTAGATTTCGAGCCAGTCAATACAACCGAGCAGATGCAATATACGATTTAGCTTCTAGATTAAACGTTTCAGACACTTCGAAATTAAACGTCGATGCAATTCCAGAAAGATATGCAGGTACTTCTGGACCAGCTCGCTCATTTGCACGTGCCAATGATCCGACAATATCAAATTTAGATGTCGATTCAATTCCTGCACAGTCTCAGATAGCCGGAAGATTTTTCCCTACAGTTCCAGTCGATCAAACCAAGCTCGATCGTTCTGAATTTTCCGGCACAAAACCTACTCCCTATGCAGGTACATCTGGACCGGCGCGGTCATTTGCTCGAGCAAATAATCCTACATTGTCAAATTTAGATGTCGATTCAATTCCTGCACGATTCAATGTAAACAGCCGTTTATCAGGATTACCTTCACAGGCATCAAAATTAAATATCGATTCAATTCCAGCGCGATTCAATGTAAACAGTCGTTTATCAGGATTGCCTTCGCAGGCTTCGAAATTAGATCGTGACGGAATTCCATCAAGATATGCTCCTTAAACATATTTATATAAAATTATTTTACAATGAACAAACAGCAATTACAAAAACTTATTATACGCGAAATTCGCAGTGTATTAACTGAAGAGTTTATTGAGCCTTCCGAGCAGATACTTAAAGGAGCAATGGCAACTTTTAAGCAGAATACAGGAATTACTACTACTTTACCAACTTTGCAATCTAAAAGTAAACGATATGACACTGGTAATTACAGTATTGACTTAACTACAGAACTTCGTAGACCGCTTTGGATGGCAATATTCAAAAACATTTCATTGGACATAGAAGTATCAAATTTAAAAGATAACATAGGAGGATATTCATTTTCCTATTCTGTTTCATGGAATCATACTCGCGGTGGGTCAAATGGTTATAGATTAGGAACTGTTTTTTATAGTAACAACAAATACACTTGGAGAGAAGGATAATATGCCGTATGTATCTAGAAAGCAAGGGAACAAATACGTCGTATATAAAAAGAAATCCGACGGAACTCCAGGAGAAAGGGTTGGAGCTACTAAAGGTACAAAAGAAGCATTGAAAAAATATTTAGCAGCGTTACACGTTAATGAAATTAATTACAATATGAAACCAATTAAATTAGCAGACTTAGTTTTAGAAAATGAAAATGCCATGCAGCTCATGAGTACAGAACAGAAAAAGGCCTTTTTAGAATCTGTATATCGATTTGCAGAACATTCTAAATCAATTTACAGGTCACATTCTATTAAAGAAACAGCTCGATATTTAGGAGAGCTTATTGAAGCCGCATCGCAATTAACTTTGTCTGAAACAGAAGATTGGTTTGATAAAGTGACTGTTAATCGTCACATGAAGCACTTAAATGAAGCGTATAAAATTTTCGAAAAAACAGCTGCTGAAATGGAAACGCTGCAACAGCGTCTGGAAGCTTCGTATGACGATATCGGAGAAACGCTTTCAAAGTATTATGATGTTAATGGAATGGTTACAGAAGCAGATGGCAAGGATTATCAGAAATTTTTTCAAAAAGCCATGAAAAAGTTCAAAGTAGATTCTCCTTCTGAATTTAAAACTGATTCTCAAAAGAAAAAATTTTTCAAGTATATAGATAAAGGATATACATCTAAAAAAGAAAAATAACAATGATTAAATTGCAAGACATATTGTATGAAATTAAGCGTGAGCAAAAACGAGTAATTAAGGAAGGTGTTAAAACTGCAAAGTCGCATGTATTAGGAACAATGACTATCACTGCTATTATTAATTCTAATGGATTACCTGCAGCGCAAACAAAAGCACTTAAAGAATTTTTTAAACATTATAACAAAGGTGTAACGCCGATGTTAAATGAAAATACAGTTAAACAAATTGATAAACGAATTTCAACATTATCAGAGTCAAATTTTTTAACTGAAGGATTTCGGGATTGGATAAAGAAAGTTGGTAAAGGTGCTTTAGATTTTCTTAAAGCCGGCTGGGACGGAGTTAAAAAAGTATGGAGTAATTTTAAAGATATAATATCTACAGTAATTGAAACGGTTAAAACTGGTTTACAAAAATTGGCTGCAGCCGCGTGGGATAAAGTAAAAGGATTATGGTCTACAATGAAAGCTGCGTTTGATAAAAATGCTGATAAGTCAAAAGAACATCTTGACAAACACGAACCTTCTGATATTGCTACAGAATGGGACGGAATAAAAAAATCAGTTGTTTATTTAACTAAATATACAAAAGGTTTCATATCAGGAGATGGCTGGGCAGCCGAAGTTGAAAGTGGTAACGTAACTCCAGTTGGAAATACTGTTGTTGAAAATGTTGAACATCTAAAACTTAAAATTAATAAAAGTTTAGTAGAAGAATTATTAAACTTAAATTTACTAACTGAAGGTATACATTTGGAGGATTTACTTAATAAAGAAAAGTATCCTATGGGGCATAAAATATGTAAATATGTATTAGCGGCTATAGGATGGGCATTTAATCCAATTAATACGGCATTAAAATACTTAGTAAAATTTTTAATAGGTGGATGGACAAAAGATGGTAAATCCGGAATTTTATATATCATAAATAAATGCGCAGAACTTTTAGGTGGACCTAAGGCAATTGCATATCCTATATTAGGATTTTTATGTATGGAGCTTACGGAAACTGCTTTATCTGGGTTAAACTTAGCTAGTCATAGTAAAATGTTAGGAACTTTACAAGTAGGCGTTGAGGTTATTGATAAATTAGGTATTAATATATGGGAAACGTTTCATCATTTAATTGAATTAGTACCTGGATTGGGGGTTGCTGTGACAGTCACAGAATGGATTTGTATAGCATACGCAGTTGGGAATTTTATTTTAACTGTATTTCCAGAAATTGTTAAAAAAATTAATCCTAAATTTGCCTTAGCACATTAATTTAAAAATATTTTTCTCAAACGGTAGTGTTTTGTAAACTTCCTCTATATTTATTTTAGAACGCACAATACCTTGTGATAATTTATCCACTATACAAGGTGCTAGAGTAATTAACCCACTATTAAGAATTTGAATATTCTTATTTCCGATTAAAATTTAATAAGAGGACTATGAAAGATTTATTAAAAGAAGCTATCGCTGACGCCAAAGCTGTACGCGAAACTGCTTTAGCCAATGCCAAGCTAGCTCTAGAAGAAGCTTTCACTCCAAGATTGCAATCAATGATTTCCGCTAAACTTTCTGAAGAAATGGACGAAGAAGAGCCAATGGAAGAAGAGGAAGAAATGCATGCATCTGAAGAGGAAATGCCAACTCCAGAACCAGCTGAAACAGAAGCTGAAGAAGCTCCCGAAGCTGATGACGATGATAGCGAAGAAATGAACGAAATGGATGAAGATGACTTGGATCTAGATGAAATCATCCGCGAGCTAGAAATGGCCGAGGAACTTGATTCATCTGACATTGGAACCGGAGACAACAAAGTCGACGACTTAGAGGCTGACACCGATTATGACGACGATTTGTTTGCTGAAGGAGAAGATGAAATGATGGATGAAGAGGAAGATGAGGAAATCGATATTCAGGAAGTTATCCGCGCTTTACGTGAAGAAGATGAAGAAATGGAAGAAGAGCCAATGAAAGAAACAGAACATGGTGAAGAGCTTGAAGAAGCTTACAACGTTATTCGTTTCTTAAAAGGTAAAATCAATGAAGTTAATTTGTTGAATGCTAAACTTCTTTATTCCAACAAGTTGTTCCGTAACTTTTCATTGAATGAGTCTCAGAAAATGAAAGTTATTGAAAACTTCGATCGTGCATTTAATTTGCGTGAAGTGAAACTTGTTTATTCAACATTAGCAGAATCATTTAAAAGCCCAGCTGTTACTAGAAAAATAGTAAAAGAATCCTTTGCTTCGAAGCCTGTTGCTTCAACTAAACCTGCAAAGCAAGTGATTTCAGAAGGTGCTGATTTAGCTAACCGTTTTCAGAAATTGGCAGGTCTAATTAAATAACCCTTTAAACTAACGAACATGTCATTACAAACTATCTTAAATGAAAGTAATTCGTTGATCCGTCGTCAAATGGACGAAACTAAAGGACTTGTTTCTAAATGGAACAAAACCGGTCTTTTAGAAGGATTGTCTAACGAATACGAACAGCATGGTATGGCAATCATGCTTGAAAACCAAGCCAAACAATTAGTAACCGAGGCTAACTCAACCGGTACTGCATCTAACTCAGAGCAGTGGTCAGGTGTAGCTCTTCCATTGGTTCGTCGTGTATTTGCAGAAATCGCTGCTAAAGATTTCGTATCTGTACAGCCTATGAACCTTCCTTCAGGTCTTGTATTTTACATGGACTTCAAATATGGAACAGCTCAACCAGGATTCCAAACTTCAGTGTTGAATAGCTCAACCACACCGTCAAGCGGTAATTACCAAAATAACTCTGTATTTGGTATTACTACTACTACCGGAGACGCTTCTGAAGGTCTTTATGGATCAGGTCGTTTTGGTTATTCTATCAACGACTCTATTCAGTCGATTAACGCTTCCGGTTCATTTTCACCAACTTCTACTCAAGCTCGCATTTCCGCTGCTTTAGATGAAGCCACTGATGAAGATGAATTCAACTACGACAGCAAATTCATTGCTGCTTATTCAGCTTCTATCGCTGCTGATCACTTCAAGAAAGTAACCGTTGCAGTTGCTTCATTGACTCGTCCAGATCTTGAAGGAGTTCGCGCTTATGCAATTACCGGTTCAGGTATTGCTGCTTACTTCCCTCAATTCACCAAAAACGTTAACGATACTACTTTAACGTTTATTGTATCAGGTTCTCTTACCAGCATCGCTGCGCAGTCTTCAGTAGCTGTACGTTATATAACTCAGCCTACCGATACTACTCGTGGTGATTTTGAAGATACTTCTGGTGGTAGCACTGACGTCAACATTCCTGAATTGAATGTTGAATTGAAGTCTGAAGCAATTGTTGCTAAAACTCGTAAATTGAAAGCTATTTGGTCTCCTGAGTTCGCTCAAGACTTAAACGCTTATCACTCAATTGACGCTGAAGCTGAATTGACTTCTATGCTTTCTGAATATATCTCTCAAGAGATTGACCTTGAAATCCTAGACATGTTGATTCAAAATGCAGTAACTGAAGAAAAATGGTCTGCACGTATTGGATATGAGTACAATGCCGCTACCGACCAATTCTCAACCACTGGTGCTTTCACTGGTACTGCATACAACCAAGGTACTTGGTTCCAAACTTTAGGAACTAAAATTCAAAAGGTATCTAACAAAATTCACCAGAAAACAATGCGTGGTGGTGCTAACTTCCTAGTTTGCTCTCCAGACGTTGCAACTATCCTAGAATCTATTCCTGGATATGCTGCTGATACTAACGGTGATAAAATGCAGTTTGCAATGGGTGTACAGAAAGTAGGTTTACTTAACAACCGCTTTACCGTGTACAAAAACCCATATATGACTGACAATGTAATCTTGTTAGGTTACCGTGGTGCTCAATTCCTTGAGACTGGTGCAGTATATGCTCCATACATTCCATTGATCATGACTCCATTGGTATACGATCCAACCAACTTTACGCCACGTAAAGGGGTAATGACTCGTTACGCCAAGAAAATGGTTCGTCCGGAGTTTTATGGAACAATCAAAGTACATGGATTGAATTACGTTTAATCTATACACTTAATGTAAAAGTAAAGGGGCTTCGGCCCCTTTTCTTTTGTAGAATAATATTGTTTTGAATATTGAGCGATATTTATAATAAAATAATAATTCGACCTACCATATGAGAACTATTGCCAAAATTCAATGTAAAGAATGTGGATTTGCTACAACTAAAATAGGTATTTCCAAACATATTACATGTAAACATAATATGACCGTAGATGATTATGTTTTAAAGCATGGAGAATATCGACCTAGAAAATTATACGCTCAGTTGAAATTGACAGAAAACGCTACAGGTGAATTTCAATGTCTAATATGTAATACAGTATTTTCTACAAATAAGCGATTAATGCATCATGTGCAATCTGTACATGATTTAGATACTATTAAATATGTAAAACAATATATATTTAACAACATTCCTCAGGAATGTCCATGTGGCTGTGGACAGGAAGTTAATTATTTAATTCGACCGCCTTATAAACTTAAATGTATATCTGGGCATAATTCAAAATATGCCAATGGAATGACTGGTAAAATTGTTGCTACAAAAACTAAAATATTACAGTCTGAACTAGCAATTAAACGTGGAGTAATGTTAAATAAAAAAGACACTTCAATCGAGATTCTTTTTAAAGAATACTTAACGAAAAATAATATACGATTTGAAGATCAATGTCAAACTGATTATGGTATTGTAGATTTTTATTTACCTGATCATGATATGTATGTTGAAGTCGACGGTTCATATTGGCATCCTAAAATTATATTGAATTTAAATTTTAATCAAATGTCAAATGTTATCAATGATATACGCAAAAATAAAAATATTAAAAATCTTGTAAGAATTTGCGATACTGATATACTTTCAGATAATATATCTTTGAATTGTATTGATTTGACGGACGATATATATATTGACAATTATATAAATTTCTTAAGTCGGGAGTTTTTAATTAAATACAAATCTAATAAAGGTTCAGATAAATTGCGGCAAAAGGTCAATTTAATTTTAAAGTTTATACAAACTATATCAAGTACATTTCCATACGATGATGTTAATAATGTAAATGTTATCAAAGCGTATAATAAATTATCGAACTGTAACTCTGTTCTAGAAGATAATGTATTTTATAATAATCGATGTTCATCTATAGGATCTAGAGAATTAAAATCAATATTTAAATCTTTTTATCGCAGCAAAAACTTAAAATCGTATACTCCAGAAGAAGTTTGGAAAAATGACGTAATAATGCGAAGATTAATTGAGTATCGAATTGGATTAAATAAAAATAGCGAAACGTTTAATATTTCATTGAATCAAATTCGTAGAGCAATAACAGTTAATAAGTATACTGTATCTTGGTTCAAACCACACCTAGCAATGAGCATTTATTCAGAGTTTATTGTAAATAAATTGAATCCTGTCGTGTTAGATCCTTGTGCTGGATTCGGAGCTAGAATGTTAGGGTTTTACGCTGCATATCCAAACGGTACGTATATAGGAATTGAACCAAATAAAGAAACGTATAACGAGTTAATTTTGCTCAATGAAATACTAGGTAAAAATAGTATATTAATAAATGATCGATATGAAAATATCAATATCGAATCTATTAATTATGACATTGCATTTACTTCTATTCCATACTGGAATACAGAAATATATTCGACAGATCATACAAAATTTTATACTGGCTATCAAGAATGGAAAGATACATTTTTAAATAAAATTAAAAATACGAAAAATATGATAGTTAATGTTCCAGAAGCGTTATATAATGAATTTGATAATATTGAAAGTGAATATTATTTAAAAAATAATACTTCACACTTTAATACTAAACAAAACGATAAATTTGAATATATTTTAAAACTAACCAATTAATCTTGCACTTTTTACTGTTTAATTAACGTCATTTGATATTTATAATAAATCAAGTTATATGAATGCAACAGACACAAAAACAGTAAACGCTGCAAAGCGAAAGCCAAAAGGTCCTATTAAATTTGCTATACAATTAAATGAAGAGCAAAAAGCAGCAAAATCAGAAATACTTGATAATACAGTAACACTGTTGAAAGGTCAGGCAGGATCTGGTAAAACGCTATTAGCGTGTCAAATTGCTTTGGATTTGTTTTTCAATCGTCAAATTGAAAAAATAATTATCACTCGACCAGTAGTCGCCGCGGCAGATGATATTGGATATCTACCAGGTTCTATGAAAGAAAAAATGGACCCATGGTTAGCTCCTATCTATGCAAATTTATATATGCTATACAATAAAGATGTTATTGATAAAATGATTGAAGCTCAAGATATAGAAATACTTCCGTTCGCATTTGTACGCGGTAGGACTTTTGTAAATTCGGCGGTCATTGTCGATGAAGCTCAAAACGTTTCCAATTTGCAAACGGAAATGATTATTGGACGTTTAGGCCTTAATTCAAAAATGATATTTTGTGGCGACACTGCACAAATCGATTTGAAAAATAAAAAAGAATCTGGAATTGATTTTTTTAAAATTTTAGAATCAAGAGTGTCAGGTGTTAAGGTAATTGTATTAAAGGAAAATCATAGGCACCCTATAGTTCCGGAAATTTTATCTGTTTATAAAGAATATGACCGATGAGTATAGAAAATTATTTTGCTGAAAAATTAAACAAGTTTCAACGAAAATTCAATTTAAACACAGTATATTCAAACCCATATCATACTGCTTTTGGGCAAGTTGAAGAATCGCAGGAAAATGCCGACCATCAAATTAAATTGACTTCGCTGGTTCGTGAGCTGCAGGAAGATTTTGCTGATAAATATGGTAAAAATAAATACGTAGAATTAAGCACTAAAGATGTTGTCGAGTTTGCTGATAATATTTATAAACTAATTTCAGCAGCATATAAAGATAAAGGAGGGCATTTCGAATTTCAATCAGCACAAGACGTAATCAATTCTGATTTGAATTATTGGATAGCGGCGGATGTAGATGCAGATCCAGAGGCTGATGTAACTATTGGTGGTAAAAAGACCAGTTATGGAACAAAAATAACGACAATGGGACAGGATGGTGAGAAAGAATCTAAAAAATTTACTATCATTAAGCTGATTGATATGATGAAAATAAAAGGCTTCTATGCTGAAATGGATGAAGATTTAGCACTCAAATTAGGTTTAAAAGTTGTAACGGATGAAGATATTATAAGAAAAGTAATGTCAGGTAAAGAAATTGAATTTACTGATAATGGTAGATACAAAAGAAACATTTCAGGCATTGGTAAGGCAAAAGAAAAAGTTTTAGTAGGAATTCCAAAAACTAAATAATTATTATAAAGAAGATGGCAATTACTATTCCAATATGGCCAGGATCGAGCAGTTTTTCTGCAGGACAAACACAATTTTTCTTTTTCGATTCAGATGCAAGTTTTCAAACTGACGCAGATCGAGTAGCATCGTGGTGTGCTACTAGACTAGGATATCCTTTAAGTGACGTTGAACTACAATCTAAACATTTCTATGCATGCTTTGAAGAAGCAGTGTTAGAATATTCCAATCAAGTAAATCAGTTTAGTATTCGAGACAACATGTTTCAGTTGCAAGGGTCTCCGACAGGATCTAGCTTGACAGGTAAACCAGTTGAACCTCATTTAGGAAGATTGATTGGCCTGTCAAAACATTATGGCACTGAAGCTGGATCTGGAGGATATTTGACGTATAAAACAGCGTCAATGGACATTGTAGAAGGAAAACAAGTATATAACATTCCAGACTTCAGTTTTGAATTAGCGACTGACTCGACAAAAGACATTGAAGTGCGAAAAGTATTTCATTTTCAACCACCGGCTATTGTTCGTTATTTTGATCCGTTTGTAGGAACAGGATTAGGATCGCAACAGCTACTGGAAAATTTTGGTTGGGGAAGTTATTCTCCTGGTGTATCGTTTTTAATGATGCCTATATATGCAGATTTGCTTCGATTACAGGCTATTGAATTCAATGATTTAGTACGTAGATCAGGATATTCATTTGAAATTACCGGAGATCGATTTAGAATATTTCCAATTCCGACATACGATTTTAAACTGTTCATACAGTATACAACCGTTGAAGATCGTAGCGGATTAAATACAAACATTCCTAATAATTTAATAGGAGATTTTTCCAATGCTCCTTACACATTGCATCAGTATCGATACATCAACCCGGCCGGAAGACAATGGATCTATAAGTATACACTCGCACTTAGTAAGGAAGTACTCGGTAATGTACGCAATAAGTACGGTAGTATTCCAATACCAGGTTCCGAAGTCACCTTAAATGGTGCAGATTTAGTGCAACAGGGTCAAACAGAGCAGACTGAATTAATAACGCAATTGCGAGAAAATTTAGATGCAGTTTCGCGACAAGCGCAATTAACGAAAATGACTGAAGAAGCAGAGAATATTCAGTCTCAGTTAAACAAGGTTCCGCTACCTATATATATTGGATAACAATGGCATTATTCGGATCAGCACGCGACGCTTCATTAATTAGATCTTTGAACAGAGAATTGCTTCAGAGATGGATTGATACTGAAGTTTTAGTATATAAAATCAATTTGAATTCTACAGCTACTAATTTATACGATGAAACAGACAGTAAAGCCTATGATGCTCCTGTACTAATTCATTCATTGGTTACTTTAGATGATTTAACTTGGCAAAATGAAGAATATGGGTTTGATTCAGCACAAACCGCACAATTTGCATTTTTGTTAGATGATTTAGTAGATAAAGATGTTCGTCCTGAAGTAGGAGATGTAATCGAATATAAATCTAGATTTTTTGAAATTGATGGAGAAAATGAAAACCAATATTTAGCTGGTAAGAATCCTGACAATTGGCAAGGAGGAGATTCTCATGGGTATAGCGTATCTATAATTTATACAGCTCATATGACTCGCCAGTCTCAATTAAATATCGTTCAAACTCGTTTCGGAAATTCAGTTTCAATTAAAGATGTAACGTTACCGAAAAATTTATAATAGATGAAAGTTAGAAAACCTACTCGCACGGAATCGACATTTACTAGCAACGCGCAAGTTAAAGTAAATGAAGGAGCTTCAGACTTTCAAATTCGCTCAGGCATTCGACCAATCAATGTAGCTTTGTATGATGTAGATTATGCAGTAAAGTGGCATTTAGAAACGAAAATCGCACCTACCATTGTAGAAAATCAAGCTATTCTACCCGTGCCTGTTATTTTCGCTGCAGGTGAAAAATGGACAATGATACAAAAGCATGGATATCTTCGTGATAATCAAGGCAAGCTTCTTACTCCGTTAATTGTAATCAGAAGATCTTCTATTTCAAAACGAGAAGATATACAAGATGTAAAAGTTTTGGAAACGGCAGACGCTCGAATGACTTTTGAACGAAGATATACAAAATCTAACAAATACGATAGATTTTCACTTTCAGGTCAAAGTCCAGTAAGAGAATTTTATTCAGTCGATGTACCGAAATTTGTACAGGTAGAATATGAATTGTTGATTTGGACAAACAACACTCAACAGCTAAATGAAGTTGTAGAACAATTAATGTGGTGGGACGGCAAAGCATTTGGTGATACTTACAAATTTATTACACACATTGAACTACCGTCATTTGAAACGATTAACAATCCAGGTGACGATCGAATCGTTCGCGCTAATATGTCTATGCGAACCAAAGCTCATATATTAAGTCCGAAAGGACCAAATGCACCTGCAATTTACAAACTTACTCCGGTAAATCGAGTACAGTTTGGTATTGAAGTCGACACTGTACTCGATAATGGACAATCTACAGTTGGTCAAGCGCCAGTAACGCAAACAAGCTCACCTTCGATAACGTCAGGTACAAGTTCAACGACCGTGTCTAGTCAAACTGTCGTGTATTTGAGTACAAACAATCAATTAACGGGTACGGTATTAAATGCTACGACAGTTGTATTTGCTTCGGGCTGGCTAACAGCGCCTGGAACTTTACCTGCTACTGGCGTTGATAATTTTACGTTTTTTGTCAATGGTATATTTGTAGAAAAAACTGCAATTGTATCTTTCGCTCAATCGTCTAACGTAAGTACATTAGTAGTTAATACAACAAATTTAGGTTATGTATTAGATGTTTCTGATGAAGTAGTTGGAATTGGTAAATTTATTAACAAAGATAATTTAGCATAATGGGTAAGCCTAGGTTTGAACAGTTATTTGGAGTATTGAGTTCAGAAACAACGGGTACACAAACTATATCAGGATCTTTAACTGTTAATGATGTATTAGTAGCCACTGAATTTTCAGGCTCGGGTGCAGGATTGACAAACATTCCAGCTTCTGCGATAGTAGGCAATTTATCTTCACAGTGGATTCTGAACAATACTACATTATATACTTCGCAAAGTTATTTAGTTTCGGTTACAGGTTCATTAACAGTTAATAGCAATGAATCAAGTCCATTTATAATATCTAGATACAGTAATGGTCAAGAACTATTCAAAGTATCATCATCAGGTATTGTACAATTTTACGTACACGATAGTATACCGACAGGAACAGTTGATACTGGTCAAGTATATTTTACTACAGAATCTTTTTATGTAAGCTTAATATAAAGTTTCAGTTACTATATTTATAATAAAATAGAACTTTTAAAATTTATACGAATATGGCAACTTGGAAAAAGGTAATAGTATCCGGCTCAGCAGCAGAACTAGCGTCATTAACAGCATCAGGTAATATCACAGCGTCTGCATTTTTTGGAGATGGATCTAATTTAACTGGTGTAGCTGCAACGTCGTTAGACATTGATAATTTCGGATCAGACTTGACTAGCATTACGGTAGCAAGCACCGATAAATTAGCGTTATCTGATGCAGGAACTGAAGGCAGAATTAATGTATCTCAATTATCGACTCCGTTAGCGGGTACAGGATTAGAAGCAAATTCAGGAACGCTTCGAATTGCAGCTGCAGCAGCTGGAGCTGGTTTAACAGGAGGGGCTGGGTCTGCATTAGCAGTCGGATCCGGAACTCATATTACCGTAAATGCTGATGATGTTGCCGTTAATACAACGACACTATTACCAGCTTTATCTGGTTCTATTTTCACCACTGTATCTGGTGATATTACTATTACTGCAGGTGGCGTAGCGTCAATTCAAGCCAATTCAGTGGCTTTAGGCACTGATACAACCGGCGATTATGTTGCAAGCATTACTTCAGGCAACGGGTTAACAGGCGGCGCATCTGGTGAAGGGTCGACACCGACACTAGCAGTAGGTGCAGGCACGCACATCACCGTTAATACCGATGATGTTGCCGTTAATACAACTTCTTTAATTCCTGCCATTTCTGGTTCTATTTTCACTACCGTATCAGGAGATATTACTATTACTGCAGGTGGTGTAGCGTCAATTCAAGCCAATTCAGTGGCTTTGGGTACTGACACAACAGGTAATTATGTTGCAACTATTGCAAATGCTACCAATGGCGGTTTAACTGTTAATAACAGTGGTACAGAAACCGCCGCAGTAACATTAGCAGCTAATTTCAATGATTTAGCAGCAGCTACAGTTGACGTGGCTAATGACAGTATTGCAATTATCGATGCCAGTGATAATTCTACCAAGAAAGAATCGATTGTAGATTTAGTGTCAGGTATCGCAGGCACAAATTTAACAGCATCATCTGGTCAGTTAAGTTTAGCTACTACCATTTCCGGTAACCCAACATTTTCTGGAAATGTAACTGTATCAGGAGATTTTACGGTTAATGGTTCAACGACTACAGTTAATACGACTAATATATTAATTGAAGATAGATTTGTAATTTTAAATTATGGATCTGGTTCAGTTGCTCCAGCAGGAGAAGGTGGTATTATTATCGAAGGGTCGACCCCAGGTCAAGGAGAAGCGTTCTTCTATGATGAAACGAAAGGTCGTTGGGGCGTAGCTTCTGCAGTATCTAGCACAGCTACTTCAGTAACGCAAGCAGCTTCAGTTGCTTTAGTATATGAAGGAACTACTTCAAATGCTACTAGTGCAGGATACAATGATAATGGTAACATTGTTATTGATTCTGGAGACATTTACATTTACTCATAATATAATTTAATTTAGTTATGGCATTTTTTAATAAAAAAACTCAAACGACCCCTGTACCGACTAACGATGACTTAACTGTTGAAGAATTGGAATTTCTTCTTCGACTATTAAAAACCGCTATGATCAGGGGTGATCAAGTTGAATTGTTTTACGATATAGCAATTAAACTTCAGACTCAGTATACAAAATTACAAAAATAATAAGTTATGTATTCAATTGATTTATTTCATATGGAAATACAACTGTTACGACAATCTTTAGATGTAATTACAGTAACCGGTAAAGATTGTAAATTTGTAGCATCGCTTCAAGAAAAGTTAGATCATGAACTATCTGAAATTAAAAAGTCTCAAGAAACACAATCAAAACAAAAGAGTGAAGGATTAAGTGCAATAATTCAACATGAGTCTGAGAAAAAATTAGGTAGAAAAATTTAATTATAGATATTTATTATTGAATCAGTTGTTGGCCTGAATAAGGAAGTGGGCGCGCGCACGGCATAGTGCGTGTAACCAACCGCGACATTTAATTTTGTTATATGCCATCTTGGAAGAAAATTATTACATCTGGTAGCAGCGCAGCATTAAGCTCGCTTACTGTGACGAGTAACGTATCGGCTGCGTCATTTACTGGATCATTACAAGGATCAGCATCTTATGCTCTAACAGCTTCCTTTGCTTTAAATGGCGGAGGAGGAGCAGCATTTCCATTCTCAGGGTCAGCTGTTATAACAGGAAGTTTAAATATAACTAATGATGCGACTGTGCAAGGATCATTAAGTATATCACAAGCACTGGTTGAAAGAGCTGAGCTTACAATATCTGCTTCAGGATTGTATACAGTATATTCAGCTCCAACTTCTTCATATAATGGCCTGTTTGCTGATTATACTTTAATATCAACCAGTCCATCAGGCAATGCTCGAGCGGGTAACGTAATGTCAATATTATCAGGTTCGCAAGTCAGATACACTGAAACAAGAACCTCTGATATTGGCTCGACTGCGGGTACTACTGTACAGGTTAGTTTAAGTGGAGGTAACTTGAATTTAGAATTAAATGTTGCTACAGTAACAACAACTTGGAATCTTGTCTCACTAGTAAGAACAATATAATATGGCTGGAGAATTAATTATACCAAATGGTCTTGTAATATCAGGAAGTATGGACTTATCTTTAAGTCCTCCGACAGCATCTGTAGCAGAAGGTACTACTACAAACGCTTTTTCAATACCTGCATATCAAATTGATTTTGATTTTGATCAACTTCAAGGTACTTTTGATACACATCAAACAGGCTCACTAAATATACAAGGAAGTGCAAATTTTAACAGCAATACCGGTGTACGAGTGTTTCCAACATCTTCTGGAGCACCTTCATTTACTGGAGTGGATGGGCAATTTATTTTTAGTACAATATCAGGCAATTACTATATCTATGTGTGGTTGAATGGTGGATGGAGAAAAGGCACCTTAACATAATATGAACATATGATACAATTTAAACAGAAAACTCCAAATTTAGCAGCGTCACCTAATAAGTCGATTAACTACGTGTGGTATCAACCTAATCCAAACAACTTAGATAGCGATGCTACAACATTTCTTACTGCCACTAGTATAACAAACCAAACAATTAAGTTAGCTATAAATACATTAGTATTAGATTTCAAAGCATATGGCCTTTGGACTAAAATGAAAGCTATCTATCCATGTGTAGGCGGAACATCAACGACACATAAATACAATCTCAAAGACGCTCGGGATATAAATGCTGCTTACCGTTTGGCTTTTTCTGGAGGTTGGACGCACTCATCGACTGGAATTGATGCTAACGGTAGCAATACCTTAGCAGATACCTTTCTAAACCCCGCCACGGCACTTACTGCAAACAATAATCATATAAGCTACTACGCCAGAACAGGCTATGTCGGATCTGGTTTTCAAACGGATATTGGATCGAATAGCGATGGCTTTTTTGGTAATTATTTAGATTTAACAAACACGGGAGCTCCCGCGCAAAGATTTCGATCTGGCATGGAAGATGCGGCATTTAATGGCTCTGGAGATGGGTTTGTAGTGGGCTCAATTACCGCTAATAATTCTAGAGTTATATATCGAAATGGCACTGCACAAGCTACTAATACCAATACAGTAAGCCAGCTAATGGCTAATGCTAATCTATATATTGGTGCTAATAACTATAATCAAGGTAATCCAATTATATATTATAGTAACAAAGAATTTGCCTTTGCAACTGTAGGTGATGGATTATCTGCATCTGAAGTTTCTGATATGTATACGGCAGTACAAGCATTTCAAACATCATTAAGTCGTCAAGTATAAATAAATTAACTATGAAACTAAACGAAATACCAGAAGGTCAAGAAAAAAAGTATGTTGGCTTATTAACAGAGCAGCAAAAGGATTCTTTAGTAGGGCAATTTTTCGAACCAGATTCATACTTTCATCCGATTCAAGATGCAAATGATAATTGGGTAATTTCTACACGGGAGATGTCTAACTGCGTTAACATACATCTTACTTGGGTAAGAGATCTAGATGTAATTATTTACGAACCCAAACCAACTCCTGATCCGTTTTTGTAAACTAGCACATATTTATTATAAATTAAATTGTTATGGAACAACAAGTAAAACAACTAACCACTGAGGAAGTTACGCAACTCAAAGAACTTCAAACTAAATACCTGCAGGTTACTTCCGAGCTTGGACAAATCAAAGTCGAGCAAATCATTATTCAGAAACAGGTAGAAAGACTTTTAGAATACGAGTCGAAAGTATCTGAATCGTATCTTTCGCTACAGCAAGAGGAAGAAACTCTAGCAAAAGTTTTAACTGAAAAATATGGCACCGGAAACATAGACATTGAATCTGGTACATTTACTTCAGTTTCTTAAGTAAAAATCTACTTGTTCGAAGTTCAGTTACATATTTATATGTAGATAACTTTTTACAAACAATTTAAACTTAAACTATTATGGCAGAAAGAATTGTAAGCCCGGGCGTGTTTACAGAAGAAAAAGATCTGTCGTTCCTGCCGCAAGGTATTGCTGCGTTAGGTGCTGCGTTTATCGGTCCAACAATTAAAGGACCTGCGTTGATTCCTACCCCAGTAACTTCTTACAGCGAGTTCGTGCAAATCTTTGGTGACACCAACCCTAATTTATATCTTCCATACGCAGCTAAAGAGTATTTACAAAATTCAGGACAGTTAACTGTAGTTCGTACATTACATGATGACGGATACAATTTATCGAATCCTGTAGCTGTAGTCGCTTCAGGCTCGTTTGGCAGAAAACATATTGCACTACTTCACCCTTCGCAAGTAGTATCTGAAACCAATGCATTTTACAATGGAACGACTCCGTTATTTCAAACTTCAACTTTAGCTTCGAACATTTCCGGATCTTTTGTATTACGCATTTCCGGTTCATATACCGTAAATTCATCAGACTTTCCAAATGCAAAAGGAAATGCTTCTGCAGTATACAGCGCTTCGCTGTCTTCATCTAGTCCAAATTTCTTAACGAAATTATTTGCAAAAAATGCAGGATCGACTATCGACCCAGCTTATTTGTATACAATGTTTCAGGTGCAAGCTTCAGCTTCACTAGCTGCTGATCCAAATTTGGTAATTGAACTTCAATCCGGTTCATTTGATTTTGAAGAAGGGTTTAAAGAAGCTGAAACACCATACATTATTTCGCAAACCGTTAACGGAGCAAATTTCAATTTGTTCAAAGTACATACTACAGCAGATGGTATTCATGCCAACTATGAATTTAAAATTGCTATTTCAAACATCAAACCTGCCGGATCAATTGCAGGATCTGAATATGGTTCATTTACATTGTCTGTACGCGCTGTAGATCAAGCTAAATTAAATGCTTTAGGATCTCCATTTACAACAGAAGACACTGATCTTCGTCCTAACGTAATTGAATCGTTTGACAACGTCAACTTAGATCCGAATTCTTCTCGTTACATTGCGCGAGTAATCGGTGATCGATACAGAACATTTCAATCTGGTACAGGTAAAGTAATTGTAAATGGCGATTATGCTAGTCGTTCCAAATACATTTACGTGGAAGTAGATGACAACGTTAAAAATGGAGTATATTCTCCAGAGCTAGTACCATTTGGATTTGCAGCGTTGTTCAATCCGCTACCATCGACATTTTCTAATGTGCCAGCTGCTAGTTTTGTATCAGCTCAACAAACTAGTAATGGATCATATAACAAATTAGTATTTTATGGATTTGATTATAATTTAGCAAGCGTTGACAATGCCAATTACCTAAAACCAATTCCAAAAACAAGCGCGACTACTGGATCTAACGTAGCATTTTTGTTGAGCAATTTCAATCAAGAAGCTGGAGCAAATTTCCCGTCA
>Ga0172372_10004524_pt1 | contig 19714 bp, 17 predicted proteins | sample LakKiv5m_2_FD_114544 | JGI IMG/M metagenome (GOLD analysis project Ga0172372, IMG submission 114544) | Freshwater microbial communities from Kabuno Bay, South-Kivu, Congo - kab_092012_9.5m | ecosystem: Environmental > Aquatic > Freshwater > Lake | place: Democratic Republic of the Congo...
CGAAAGGCGCGAAGCTCTGAGCGGTGCAGCGGGCGACCCGACCTGTGACCCGGCAGACCGCCCGCTGTCAATCATTTGCCCGGATCGGCTACGCATCAAGGTAGGGTCAGCTTTCACGCGAGCGCCCATACCAGGGCAGCACCCGCGTGAGCGACACCACCTCGCCTGCGCCAGCAAGGTCGTACCCCGGGATTTGAGCCGCCTGTGCCTGCCAGCTCGGCGAGCGAAGCGCACGCACCATGGCCTGTCCATGGTCAGCGTCTACCGTTTCGCGCCGTCAGACGAGGAAATACTGTTCGGTGACCACGGGTTGAAACGTAAGCCCGTAGCGGGCAGCGGCCGCTTCGATACCGAAGCCAGAGGGGGGCATCGCCCGCTTCAACGGCTGCTGCGACCGACAGGTGCGAGCTTTCCTCGCGCAGTAGCAACTCGCCGCCGACCCGGTCCGACGCCTCCGCGAGCTGATCGAAAAGCGCCCGGGTGCCGCTACCCGTTTCGCGCGTGATGACCGAGCGCGCGTTCAAACTGCTGAAAGGCGGCGACTCAGGTCCCCGACCCGCATCTGCGGTGGCGACGCTCATCCAGCCCTGGCGTCGAGAACAGACCCGGATCAGTTTTTCCCGACCGCGGCGCAGCAGCGGGCCGAACGCCCGATGAAGCATCGAGCCTCGCCCGGCGAGCTCCGGATGATCAATGGGCAGGTGGATGCCCGCAAACGTGCACTCGCCAGCAGCGGGCCGGGTCAGGGCATCCAGGCTTCCGGAAAACTGGAGGTCAATCATCAGCGAGCGCGATTCCAGTGCGTCGCTTCGGAGCGCGGCGAGCGCAAGGTCGTGGCTGGCGACACAGTGGATGATGGGGAGCGCGTCGTCGTAGGCGACCGACGGTTCGCGTTCGATGTCGGCGACGAGGTTGTCGAGCGCGGGGGCGAGCCTCGCCTTGATCCGGGCGTCGGCCCATAGCAGCTTGTCGCCAAAGTCGGTCAGTCGCGCGGCGCGGCCCCGGTCCCACCGGATGAGCGGGCGCCCGGGCCTGGCCTCCCACACCCTGAGCCGCCCCCACAGGTGGCGATAGGAACAGTTCAGTTGTCGGGCGGCGGACATGATTGAGCCGCCCGCACGGCTTCCAGGATGTCCAAGAGTTCGCCCCCGGCGGGGCTCCTGTCTTCGTCGCCGAGGCTGAAATGGATTCGCACAGGGATCATGTCAACCATTGTCGCCTTTGTTGCCGGCCGGCTGCTCCCAGCATGCGGCGAGCGCCCGGTCCAGAAGTCCAGATATGCAAAGCGCTTCATAGCCGGTATCATCGTAGCCAGCTCGTCGCGGCAGGGGCTTTCGCGCCACACCCGTCGCCCAGCGGGCACCCCCCCTTCATCGGACGGAGACACGGATGCAGAAATCCCTGCACATCAATCCGGACAAGTGCACCGGCTGCCTGCAGTGCGAAATGGCCTGCAGCTTTGAAAACTACGGCACCTTCAACACCTCGAAGTCACGTATCAAGGTGTTCGACTTTCATCACACCGGCCGCAAGGTGCCCTACACCTGCACGCAGTGCGACGAGGCCTGGTGCCTGCACGCCTGTCCGGTCGAGGCAATCAAGATCGATGCCGCCACCGGCGCCAAGGTGGTCATTGAAGACGTTTGCGTGGGCTGCAAGGTCTGCACCATTGCCTGTCCGTTTGGCACGGTCAACTACGTGCAGGACACCGGCAAGGTCCAGAAGTGCGACCTGTGCGGTGGCGAGCCGGCCTGCGCCGAAGCCTGCCCCACCGGCGCCATCACCTATGTCGATGCCAGCTGGACCGGCCTCGACCGCATGAAGCAGTGGGCCGACAAACTCGGCAACCAGACCGCAGCATAAGGAGTACACGACCATGTCATGGGCTGGAAAAATTCTGCGTGTGAATCTCACTCAAGGCACCTGCACCAGCGAACCGCTTCGCATGGACTGGGCCCGCGATTACCTGGGCCAGCGCGGCCTGGCCACCAAATATTTTGTCGACGAAGTCGATCCCAAAGTTGATCCGCTGTCAGCCGATAACAAACTGATCTGGGCCACCGGTCCGCTCACCGGCACCATGGCTTCCACCGGTGGCCGCTATTCGGTCATCACCAAGGGGCCACTCACCGGCGCCATTGCCTGCTCCAACTCGGGCGGCTACTGGGGTGCCGAACTCAAGATGGCAGGCTGGGACATGGTCATCGTGGAAGGCAAATCGGCCAAGCCGGTTTACCTCTCCATCGTCGATGACAGGGCCGAGCTGCGCGACGCTGCCCACCTGTGGGGCAAGACGGTCTGGCATACCGAGGAAACGCTCAAGAAAGAGCTGCAGGATCCGCTCACCCGCGTGTCGTCCATTGGCCGCGCGGGCGAAAACCTGGTGCTGTTTGCCGCGGTGGTCAATGATCTGCATCGTGCGGCGGGCCGCTCGGGCGTGGGCGCGGTAGCGGGCTCCAAGAACCTGAAAGCCATTGCTGTCCGCGGCACCAGGGGTGTGGGCAACATTCGTGATGCCAAGGCCTTCATGAAGGTCACTGCCGAGAAGAAAAAGATTCTTCACGACCATCCGGTCACTGGCCAGGGCCTGCCCACCTACGGCACCCAGGTGCTGATGAATGTCATCAACGAAACCGGATCGCTGCCCACCCGCAATCACCGCGACGTGCAGTTCGAAGGCGCGAGCAAGATCTCGGCCGAGGCCATGCTTGCCAAGCGGCCCGATGGCAAGTCGCATCTGGTCACCAACCAGGCCTGTTTTGGCTGCACCATCGCCTGCGGCCGCATCTCCAAGATCGACGAAAAACATTTCTCGGTGGTGAACAAGCCCGAGTACTGGGGCGCGTCGGGTGGTCTGGAATACGAAGCTGCCTGGGCACTGGGGGCGGCTCCCGGGGTGAATGATCTCGAGGCGTTGCAATACGCCAATCTTCTTTGCAATGAAGACGGCATGGATCCGATCTCCTTCGGTGCCACGCTGGGTGCGGCCATGGAGCTCTACGACCTTGGCCTCATCACCCAGGAGCAGACCGGCATCGATCTCAAGTTCGGGTCGGCCGAGGCCCTGTGCCGCGCGGCCGAAATGACCGCGCGTGGCGAAGGCTTTGGCAAGGAACTTGGACAGGGATCCAAGCGGCTCACCGCCAAATACGGACGCCCAGACCTGTCCATGTCCGTGAAGGGCCAGGAGTTCCCGGCCTATGACTCACGCGGCATTCAGGGCATGGGCCTCACCTACGCCACGTCGAACCGCGGTGCCTGCCACCTGAGGTCCTACACCGTCGCCTCCGAGATTCTGGGCATTCCGGTGAAAACCGATCCTCTCGCCACCGATGGCAAGCCCGAACTTGTGAAAGCCTTCCAGGACGCCACGGCGGTGTTTGATTCGTCGGGCACCTGCGTGTTCACGACCTTTGCCTGGTCGCTCGCCGATCTCGCACCGCAACTGCAGGCTGCGTGTGACGAGGCTTTCACGCTTGAAAACCTCAACGTGGTGGGCGAACGCATCTGGAACATGGAGCGCGACTTCAACAACCGCGCAGGCTTCACCCGCAAAGACGACGACCTGCCGTCACGCCTCAAGACCGAGGCTGCCAAGGTGGGCCCGGCCAAGGGTCTGGTGAGCGGTATCGACAAGATGCTGCCCGAGTACTACACGGTTCGTGGTTGGGACAGCGAAGGCCGGCTCACCGCCGAGACGCGTTCGCGGCTCGGTCTCTGACCGGGCGCCGTGGGCGCGCCACCCGGCCTCGCCGGGTCCGCGCCCACCGTGTAGCCGATCGGGCGGCCTGCGGGTCGCCCGATTCCTTTCCAGCTCTCTGATTGATGGAGCACCGTGATGAAACACGTGATCATCGGAAATGGCCCAGCGGGCGTCGTGGCGGCGGAAACCCTCCGCAAGCATCGTCCCAACGACACCATCGTACTGATTGGTGATGAGCCTGTGCCGCCTTACTCGCGCATGGCCATCCCCTACCTGCTGGTGGGCAACATTGATGAGTCGGGCACCTATCTGCGAAAGAGCCCCAATCACTTCGATACGCTCTGCATCACGCAGGCGCAGGGCCGCGTCACCGCACTCGACACCACCGCGAGGCGCGTGGCGCTCTCGGACGGCCAGCATTTCGACTATGACCGCTGCCTCATCGCCACGGGTTCTCTGCCGGTCAAGCCCCCCATCTCTGGGCTCGATTCGCCGTTCGTGCAAACCTGCTGGACCATGCACGATGCGAGAAACATCCTGCAACTCGCCAAGCCCGGCGCACGCGTGCTGCAGATGGGCGCGGGTTTCATCGGTTGCATCATTCTGGAAGCACTCGCCCAGCGGGGCGTCAAGCTCACCGTGGTCGAAATGGGTGACCGCATGGTGCCGCGCATGATGGGTCCGGTGGCAGGGGGGCTTATCAAATCCTGGTGTGAGCAGAAGGGGATGCGCGTGCTCACCGGCACGCGCGTCGAGGCGCTGACACCGGCTTCGCCTCTGCGTGCGCAGTTCTCGGGTGGTACATCGGAGGAGTTTGATCTGGTGATCCAGGCCACAGGCGTGCGGCCCAACATCGGATTTCTGTCGAACACGCCGATTCGCTGCCTGCAGGGCGTGCTCACTGACGAGCGCCAGCAGACTTCGGTTGAGGGGGTGTACGCCGCGGGTGACTGCGCCGAAGCATTTGATGTGGCGAGCAACACCACCATCGTGTCCGCCATTCAGCCCAACGCAGTCGATCAGGCCTATGTCGCAGCCATGAACATGGCGGGCCGCCGGATTGCCTCGCGGGGCGTCACGCAGATCAACGTGCTGGATACGCTGGGCCTGGTCTCCACCTCCTTCGGTCAGTGGCAGGGGGTCGAGGGTGGGGAGCATGTCGAAGTGACCGACGAGGCGCGCTTTCGTCACCTGCGGCTCGAATTCAAGGATGACGTCATGGTGGGCTGCAACAGCCTGGGCATGACCGAACACGTGGGGGTGCTCCGCAATCTGGTTGAAGGTCGGGTGAAACTTGGCGTCTGGAAGGACGAGCTCATGCGCGACCCCACCCGTTTGATGGAGGCCTACCTCGCCACGGCGCAGGCACAGGGCCAGTGGCAGGGCAGCGCCCGCGGCTCGGCCCGCGCCTGACGCGCGAGCGGTCTCACCCCATGCGAATCACCTTCAAGCTGTTTGCGATGCTGGCCGATCATCTGCCCTCGCAGGTTGACGGCAGTGCACGCGAAGGCAACGTCGTGAGCTTCGAGGTGCCTGAAGGCACCACGGTGCAGCAGGTGATTGACCGCTTTTCACTGCCGGCGAAGCTGGTCCATCTGGTGCTGATCGACGGGCGCTATGTGGAGCCATCGGCGCGCGCCAGCCGTGTGCTGGCAGAGGGCGAATCACTCGCAATCTGGCCGCCGATCGCAGGCGGCTGAAAGCCCTGACCATGCCCGATTTCGGGGACCGCAGGGTGATGGCCTGTACGCCGGCTGATCTCAAGCGCTGGCTGGGTGAGCTCTGCGGCTGCGACCCGGCCATGGTGGCGCCTGGCGCTGCATCCGTGCCGCGACCCGGGTCAGTGGGTAGCGCTTCGGTCGAGGCCGAGGACGTGACACTCACCCTGCGCTGGCGCGTGCTCGAGCCCCGCCAGATCGCGCTTCTTCGCATCCAGCAGCTGGAGCTTGAATTCGTTTATTCACCCGCATCGGCTGCGGCTGCGCGCGCCTGGATCGAGCGGTTTGATCGGCATACGCAGCGGGGTGGTGGCTGAGGCCTCTACAATGCGCGCTTTCGCGGAGCCAGCCCTGCCATCTGCCGGCGCTGCCCACCCCCGTTGAACCGGAGCCCCTGATGACGATCAAGTCTGATCTATGGATTCGCCGCATGGCCGCGCAGGGCATGATCGAGCCGTTTGAACCGGGACAGGTTCGCGAGGTCAATGGCAAGCGCATTGTTTCCTATGGCACCTCGAGCTATGGCTACGATCTTCGCTGCGCCAACGAATTCAAGATCTTCACCAATATCAATTCCACCATCGTCGACCCCAAGGCTTTTGACGAAAAATCCTTCGTCGACTTCAAGGGTGACGTCTGCATCATTCCGCCCAATTCATTTGCGCTCGCTCGCACGGTGGAATATTTCCGAATCCCGCGCTCAGTGCTCACCATCTGTCTGGGCAAGTCCACCTACGCGCGCTGCGGCATCATCGTGAATGTCACGCCGCTTGAGCCCGAGTGGGAAGGCCATGTCACGCTCGAGTTCTCCAACACCACGCCGCTGCCCGCCAGGATTTACGCGGGTGAAGGCTGCGCGCAGGTGATTTTTCTGGAGTCTGACGAGGTGTGCGATACCTCGTATCGCGACCGCGGAGGAAAGTATCAGGGGCAGCAGGGCGTGACCTTGCCGCGCACCTGAAGCGGCGCAGGAACAGCTTAGCCGGCGAGTGCCGGCACGGGGCGTCCGAGTTCGCGATCAGCACTGAACAACTGCTCGAGTGCGTGCGCCACACCCAGGGTGAAGCGGTCACCATGGTTTGGGCCCACCACCTGGATGCCAAACGGCATGCCGGTTGGATCCAGTCCACAGGGCAGTGCGGTCACCGGGTGACCCACCACCGTCAGGGCCGATGTCAGACCCGCCCAGTGAACATAGTTCGCCATGGGCGCGCCGTCGATTTCGGTGGGGTGCGGCTGATCGAACGCGAAGGGAAAGACGGTGACGGTGGGTGCGATCAGTACATCGACCTCGTCGAACAGGCGCTGGAACTCGCGGTAAAGCCTCAGCTGTTCGCGGTGCGCGAGCGAGACGCGGGTGAGATCCATCTGCTTCGCGGCAAGCATATTGCCTCGCACGTTTGCGCCCAGCTGCGCTTCATGGTGCTCGAATCGCCCGGAGTGCTTGCCGAGCATATAGGCGCCGCGGAGCAGCCAGAACACCTCGAGGGCATCGCCCAGCTGAGGCGTGAGCCAGGTGAGTTGCCGGAATGCGGGCGCGAAGCGCTCGACCCGGTCGCGAAAGGTTTTTCGTACGGCCTGCGAGGTGGGGGCGCAGCCAAGGTCATCGCTCGCCGCTACCCTCAGGCTCGACAGATCGATGGCGGCTGGCGATACGAACTGGGCCGGGTCGAGCGGGTAGGCCATGGGATCGTCACGATGGCGTGTGGCCATGGCGGCCAGCATCAGCGAGCAATCGGCGACCGTTCTCGCCATCGGGCCTTCCACTTCGAGAAAGCTGAGTGCGATGTCGCGGACGATGGACGGCACCACGCCTGCGCTCGGGCGGTGCGACACGACGCCATTGAATGCGGCAGGCAGGCGGAGACTGCCGCCGGTGTCCGAGCCATGGGCAAGCGGCATCATATGGGTGGCCAGCGCCACCGCCGAGCCTCCGGACGAACCGCCGCAGGTTCTGGCGAGATCGAATGGATTGCGGGTGATACCGAAGATCGCATTGCCGGTGTGGGCACCGGCGCCGAACTCAGGCGTATTGGTCTTGGCCAGCACAATGCCACCCGCCTGGCGAAGCGCAGCAACCACCGGTTCATCGGCGAGCGGTACATGGTCACGATACAGCAGCGACCCATGGGTGGTGCGGATCCCAGCGGTCTCGGCCAGATCCTTGATGCCGATCGGCAGGCCATGCAGGAGGCCAAGGGGCCCGCCCGCCATCATCGCTCGCTCGGCCTGTTTCGCCTCCTCGCGAGCCCGGTCGTACGCGGCGGTGACGACGGCGTTGACCGCGGGATTCACCGCTTCAATCTGGGCGATGCAACTGTCGACCAGTTCAACCGGAGAGAGCGCCCTGCGGCCTATCAGTCGACGCGCGTCGGTGGCACTCAAATCGCAGGGGCGGCTCATCGTCGCGCTTACTCTTTTGGAATCTTCGCTGCCGTCGCGGCCGCCTGCCAGCGGGCCATATCGGCCTGCAGGAAGCTTCCGAACTGGGCGGGCGAATGGGCAGGCACAACCTCCAGCCCCGCCTTCAGCAGCCGCTCCTTCATGGCCGGCGCGTTCATGATGGAGACCAGTTCGTCATTCAGCCGCTTGACGATCGGCTCCGGGGTGCGCGCCGGTGCAAGAAGCCCGACCCAGCCGCCCACTCGGAAATCGCGCAGATCTGCCACGCCCGATTCGGGTACCGCAGGCACGGAGGGAAGGCGCACGCTGCGCGCGTCGGCGGCGCTGGTCAGCGCACGTACCTTGCCGTTGTCAACAAACGCTGCCGATGAACTGGGCGAGTCGAACATCACCTGTATCTGGCCGCTGATGATGTCGGTGATGGCCTGCACGCTGCCTTTGTAGGCGACCGGCTGAATTTGCAGACCGGTCATGGACAGGAACACCTCCATGGTGAGGTGCTGGATGGTGCCGCGACCCACGTGTGCGTAGTTGAACTTGCCCGGGTTGCGTTGGGCGAGATCAATGAACTCGGCAAGCGTTTTGGCGGGAAAATCAGGCGCCACGATCAGCAGCATGCCGCCGCTGCCTCCAACATGGACAACCGGCTCGAAATCCTGGGTGGGCCTGTAAGGCAGGTTGGCCACCAGTGCAGTGCTGATCGCAAAGGAGGTGGAGGTCATGAGGAGCGTATGACCGTCGGGCGCAGATTTGGCAACGAAGGACGCGCCTATCGTGCCGGTGGCACCGGTTTTGTTCTCGACCACCACGGGCTGGCCGAGGCGCCTTGCGAGTTCCTCGCCGAGCGCGCGCGCGGCGACATCCGACGCATTGCCGGCCGGGAATGGCACAACGAAGGTGATGGGCTTGGTTGGAAAGGTCTGGGCCTGTGCCGCGCCGGCGAGATGAACGATCAGCGAGGCTGCGAGTGCGGCCAGGGCAGCAGATCGTCCGAGATTTTGCAGAATGCTCATGTTGGGTTTCCTCCTCGGAACAGTTTGTCATAATCGATCGATGCATTTCCGAATGGGGTGCGGTGGCCGAAATGGCCCGCCGTCACCGGACCTCGCGTTGCCTGCGACAGGAGACCCCGCGTGTCGAATTCGTCCTCATCCTCGCTATCGGTTTCACCGATGACCGCGGTGCAAAAAATGCTCGCGCGGGCCAGTGGTCGCCACCATGTCGAGCCCGGTGAGGTCGTCTATCCGGTTCCTGAGTTGGTGATCATTCACGATGGGTTTGTCGAGACTGCCTACCGTGAACTCCATGCGCTCGGCTACGGCAGCGTCGTGGATCCGCAGAAAGTGGTGTTCGTCACCGATCACGAGGTGGCCTATGGCTCACAGCGCGCGGTCGAGCGTGGCCGCAACATCCGCGCCATTGCCCGCGTCTGGAATGTGGGCGCGCTGTATGACGCGGGGCGGGGTGGTCACGGCCATATCTTTCCGATTGAGGCCGGGTTGATCCGTCCGGGCATGTTTCTCTTCTGCTATGACATGCATTGCACCAACTTTGGCGCGGCCGGCGCGCTCGCCATGGCGGCAGGCACTGAGGTGACTTCTGTGCTGGCTACCGGCAGTCTCTGGACCACGGTGCCGCACACCCTGCGTATCGATCTGCAGGGAGCGCTCGCCGATGGCGCGCATCCGCGCGATGTCGGATTCCTGCTTGCGCAGGGCTTTGCCGACGGTCGATGGGGTGTGCAGTACGACTACCGGGTGGTGGAGTTTGGCGGCCCGGGTCTCGCATCGCTCGACCTCGCAGCACGCGTGGCGCTCTGCAATTCCATCACCGAGATGGGGGTGGCCAATGTGCTCTTTGACGGCGATCCGCCTGGAATCGATGCGAGCGGAGCCCCCGACTTCAGAAGCGACCCCGGCGCCACCTACGAGGCGCGAATCCCTTTCGATTTGTCAGCGGTCAAACCCCAGGTGGCGCTACCGGGCGGGCCCGATCGCGCCGAACTCCTGTCGCGTGTGGCGGGACAGCCGATTGATCACGCCACGATAGGCGCCTGCGGGTCGGGAATGTACGAAGACTTTGTCGCGGCCTCGCGGGTTCTGAAAGGCCGGAAGATCGCCGATCACGTACGGATGTTTGTCGTGCCCGGTACGGCCGCAACCGCCAGCCGGCTGGCCGATGACGGCATTGCACAGATCTTCGTGGACGCGGGGGCCATGCTGTTGCCTCCGGGCTGTGGCCCATGCGCCGGGGGCATGATGGCGCCGCTCGGGCCGGGCGAGGTGTCGGTGGCAACCGCGGCCACCAATCATGCCGGACGCTTTGGCGCACAGGATGGGGAGATCTACCTTGCTTCGCCTGTCATCGTGGCGGCCTCGGCGGTCGCAGGCTGTCTGGCCGACCCCCGGGAACTCGAACCACTCGTTGCATCAGGAGCCTCGCAATGACGTCCTCCCTCATCCGGCGTGGCCGCGCGCATGTGTTCGGCGACGGCATTCCCCTTGACGAGGGCGTGATGGCCTTCAAATACGCAATCGGTCGCATCACGGATCCGGCGGAGCTGATCCCGCACCTGTTCGAGCCTATCGATCCCGGGTTTGCAGCCCGCGTGGCGCGCGGGGATCTGGTCGTGGCGGGAGCCGATTTTGGTTGCGGCAAGCCCCATATCCAGGGCTTTATCGCCATGGCGGCGCTTGGCATGGGCGTGGTGTGCGGATCAATGCCCTACAAGGCCATGCGGGGCGCCATTTCCAAGGGGCTGCCGGTACTCATCGGCGGTGGCGATCCCGCCAGCTGGGTGGCCAATGGTGATGAAATCGAGGTGAACTTTGGCACCGGCGAGGCGCGCAACCTCACGCGAGGCACAACGGTGCAACTCCCGCCCATGGCGCCGGTGTTGCAGCCCATCATTGCGCAGGGTGGCGCCAACGGCCAACTGGCTGGCTGGCTGAACGAACACCCGTCGCAGCGCGCAGCCAAAGGTGCGCCCAGCGTTCTCGGCAGCGGAACGCCCGTTCGGGTGATGCCGCGGCGCGTCGCGCAATCCGTTTGAAACGGGGACCGAGCGGGAATCGGGCGCGTCACCCGATCGCGTCACCCCCTTCATTGGCTGAGGGCCTTCAAAAAGCCTGCATCCTTGCCATCAATCGATAATCCCCCTACGATGACCGAGGGCGTTTGACTCATGACCGGTAACCGGCACGTCCTGCGCCGATCGGGCGCCCGCTTGAGGGGGGAGATACGTGCAAGCAACCGATACCCGTCACCCGGACTATTTTCACCGGGTGGTTGACTGTCAGTGGGCCTGTCCTGCGCATACGCCCGTTCCTGAATACATACGGCTGATTGGCCAGGGGCGATACTCCGACGCCTACATGATCAACTGGGTGTCCAATGTCTTTCCGGGCGTCCTCGGCCGTACCTGTGACCGCCCCTGTGAACCCGCGTGCCGCCGGGGCCGGGTTGAGGAAAGTAACGGTGACAAGCCTGAACCAGTTGCCATCTGTCGCTTGAAGCGGGTGGCTGCCGACCACAAGGACGATGTGCGTTCGCGCATGCCCAAGGTCAACGGGTCCAATGGGCGGCGTATCGCTTGCATCGGTGCGGGGCCGGCCTCGCTTACCGTAGCCCGCGATCTCGCGCCGCTGGGCTATCAGGTCACGATTTACGACGGTGAAAGCAGGGCGGGTGGCTTTATCCGCTCGCAGATTCCGCGGTTCCGTCTGCCTGAGGAGGTGATTGACGAGGAATGCGGATACATTCTTGATCTGGGGGTCGAGTTCCGATCCGGCCAACGCATCGATTCGATGCGTGACATGCTGAGTCGTGGCTACGATGCGGTGTTCGTGGGCACAGGCGCACCGCGCGGTCGAGACCTCGATATCCCTGGCCGGAAGGAAGCGGCAACCCAGATCCACATCGGCATCGACTGGCTAGCCTCGGTGGCGTTCGGTCATGTCACAAGCGTCGGTGAGAAAGTGATCGTGCTGGGCGGCGGTAACACCGCAATGGATTGCTGCCGGTCGGCGTTGCGTCTGGGCGGCACGGATGTGAAGGTGATCGTGCGAAGCGGCTTCGAGGAAATGAAGGCCTCGCCCTGGGAGAAGGAGGATGCCATGCATGAGGGCATCCCGATCATCAACTACCACGTGCCGAAGACCTTCGAGATGAGGAACGGAAGACTCGTCGGCATGACCTTTGAAGTGGTGAAGGCGGTTTATGACGGGCAGGGCCGCAGGTCTCTGGTGCCCACTGGCGAGCCCGACGCGTTTTTCCCCTGCGACACGGTGCTGATGGCGGTCGGTCAGGAAAACGCATTTCCGTGGATCGAGCGTGACTGTGGCATCGAGTTTGACCGCTGGGGGCTACCCAAGCTGACCGAAACCGGTCTGCAGTCCTCGCTCCCCCACGTGTTCTTCGGTGGTGATGCAGCCTTCGGTCCCAAGAACATCATCACTGCGGTGGCTCATGGGCATGATGCGGCGGTCTCCATCGACCGCTTCCTCAATGGTGAGGATGTGAGCCGCCGTCCGTTGCCGCAGACCAATCTGCTGTCCCAGAAGATGGGCATCCATGAATGGAGCTACAGCAACGATGTGTCCGAAGACCAGCGTTTCAAGGTGCCCTGGGCCAAGGCGGAGAAGGCGCTGGCCAGCATCCGGGTCGAGGTTGAGCTTGGTTTTGACGCCGCGACCGCTTTCAAAGAAGCCGAGCGCTGCCTCAACTGTGATGTTCAAACGGTGTTTACGCGCGAAACCTGCATCGAGTGTGATGCTTGCGTGGACATTTGCCCCACTGACTGCCTCACTATCACCTCCAATGGTCAGGAGGACGACCTCCGACGACGATTGAAGGCGCCCGCGCTGAACCAGGAGCAACCTGTTTATGTGTCGGGGGCGCTCAAGTCGGGTCGGGTCATGGTGAAGGACGAGGATGTGTGCCTGCATTGCGGTCTTTGCGCCGAGCGCTGTCCGACCGGCGCGTGGGACATGGTCAAGGTGCTGGTCAATACCACCAAGGCGGGCGCGCTTTGCCGCGATCGGGCCATCAATGAACTTGCGCTGGAGCAGGCATGAAACGAATCGAATCCATCAACGAATTCGTCGTCAAGTTTGCCAACGTCAATGGCTCAGGTTCGGCCTCGGCCAACGAACTTTTCGCCAAGGCCATCCTCCGGATGGGCGTGCCTGTCAGCCCGCGCAACATCTTTCCCAGCAATATTCAGGGGCTGCCAACCTGGTATGAAGTTCGAGTAAGCGAGCAGGGCTGGCTGGGGCGTCGCGGCGGAATCGACATGATGGTGGCCATGAATCCACAGACCTGGGATGCAGATGTTGCCGAGGTCGAGCCGGGTGGTTATCTGTTTTACGACTCCACGCGGCCAATTCCCGATTCGAAATTCCGCTCGGATGTGCATGTCATCGGAGTTCCGCTGACTGAAATCAGTAATGCCAACTACCGAGACGCGCGCCAGCGGCAACTTTTCAAGAACATCATCTACGTGGGTGCGCTGTCGGTACTGCTGGGGGTTGAGCCCGAGGTTTTTCAGAAGCTCTTTGCCGAGCAGTACAAGGGAAAAGAGATGCTGCTCGACTCGAACATGAAGGCGCTCCATATGGGGCGAGACTGGGTCGAGCAAAATCTTCCCGGACTGAGCATCGGCCTCAGGGTTCAACGCGCCAACAATGTCGGCGATCGCATCTTCACCGACGGCAACAGCGCGGCCGCGCTGGGCTGTGTCTATGGCGGCGCTACGGTGGCAGCGTGGTATCCGATCACCCCCTCGTCGTCGCTTCCCGAGGCTTTTCAGAGCTACTGCGAGAAATTCCGGATCGATCCGGCCACCGGTCAGCGACGGTTTGCAATCATCCAGGCGGAGGACGAGATCGCCTCGATCGGGATAGTGGTGGGTGCCGGATGGAACGGCGCTCGCGCCTTCACTGCCACCTCAGGGCCTGGCGTGTCACTCATGACCGAATTCATTGGCCTTGCCTATTTCGCCGAAATTCCGGTGGTGATCATCGATGTGCAGCGCGGCGGTCCCTCTACCGGCATGCCCACACGTACGCAGCAGTCTGATCTGATCGCCTGTGCCTACGCCTCGCACGGCGATACCAAGCATGTGCTGCTGATTCCGGAAGACCCTCACGAATGCTTCGACCATGCGGCAGCTGCGCTCGATCTGGCTGAGCGCTTGCAGACCGTGGTGTTCGTGATGACGGATCTTGATATTGGCATGAACCAGCGGCTCACCCGACCGTTCGAGTGGGACACATCGCGTGCTTATGATCGCGGCAAGGTGATGAGCGCTGCTGAACTCGAAGCAGGGCGCGATTTTGGTCGCTACAAGGATGTAGATGGTGACGGCATTCCCTGGCGAACGTTGCCAGGTACCCATCCTACGAAGGGGGCTTACTTTACCCGTGGCACCACGCGTGATCCGTATGCGAGCTACTCGGAGAAGGGGCCCGACTACATGTACAACATGGAGCGGCTGATCAGGAAATTCCAAACCGCGGCCGACCTGGTGCCCGCGCCGCTTGAGCGCAGCGCGCGTGCTGCCACCCGTCTCGGCGTCATCTACTTTGGCTCGACCAGCCCGGCAATGACCGAGGCCTTCCATCTGCTGGAGGAGGATGGCGTTCACCTTGATGGATTGAGGCTTCGGGCTTTCCCGTTCAGCGATGCGGTACGCGAATTCATCGACTCGCATGAACAGGTCTTTGTGGTCGAACAGAACCGGGATGCCCAAATGCATACCCTTCTGGTGACAGAGCTTGAAATCGATCCCGCGCGATTGGTGAAGGTGCTGCACTACGACGGCACACCCATCACCGCACGATTCATCTCGGAGGCCATTCGTGATCGACTACCAGAAAGGCTTCGCCTTCCATCCGAGCGCGAGACCAAGGAGGCCGCATGACCTATATCGCAAAACCACGGCTCCACCATCCCAGCCTTACCCGTAATAAGGTCGGATATACGCGACGGGACTATGAGGGGCGCATCTCGACACTCTGTGCGGGCTGTGGTCATGACTCGATTTCGGCTGCGATTGTGCAGGCCTGCTGGGAACTCGACATCGAACCGCATCGCGTGGCCAAGCTCTCTGGCATTGGCTGCAGTTCGAAGACGCCTGATTATTTTCTGGGCGCCTCGCACGGTTTTAATACGGTTCACGGTCGCATGCCTTCGGTGCTCACTGGCGCCAATCTAGCCAACCGTGAGCTCATCTATCTTGGGGTGTCGGGTGACGGAGATTCCGCCTCGATCGGACTGGGGCAGTTTGCCAATGCGATGCGACGTGGTGTGCGCATGGCCTATATCGTCGAGAACAATGGTGTTTACGGGCTCACCAAAGGACAGTTTTCTGCAACCGCCGATCGTGGGTCGAAAAGCAAGAAAGGTGCGGTCAATCACGATAGCCCCATTGATCTGGTGGGGCTCGCGCTGCAGCTCGGAGCCACTTACGTGGCGCGTGGTTTTTCCGGCGACAAGGAACAACTCGTGCCGCTCATCAAAGGGGCACTTGGCCACGGCGGTGCTGCGTTTGTCGATGTCATCAGTCCGTGCGTGGCATTCAACAATCACAGCGGCAGCACAAAGAGTTATGACTACGTTCGTCAACACAACGAGGCGGTAAGCCGGATTGATTTCATGCCAACACGCGAAGAAATCACCGCTGAGTACGAGCCGGGTGAGCTGATCGAGGTCGAGCAGCACGACGGCAGCATCCTCAGGCTGAGAAAACTCGATCATGACTACGATCCCACCAGACGCTATGCCGCGCTCAACACCATGCATGAGAGACACGAGCGGGGCGAAGTCGTGACGGGCCTGCTCTACGTCGATCCTCTGTCGCTTGATCTGCATGCAGGGTTGAATACCTCGCACCAGCCGCTCAACACGCTGGGGCCGGAGGATCTCTGTCCGGGTGGAGCCGCGTTGTCCAGGATCAACGCGTCGCTACGCTGATAACCGCGGGAGCTTCTCATCATGGTTGACCGAATCGTCTCGAAATCGCTCGCGGCGCGGCACTTTGCCAATCTGTTGTCTACTGCCACGGTATGGGACGCTGCGGGTGTCATGACGCGCGCCGCGTGCAGTAGCGTGCTCATCATGGACGCCTCTGGGACGATGCTCGGTATTCTCACCGAGCGAGATCTGGTCACTCGGGTGGTGGCCAGGGCGCTTGACCCCCGGACGACGCTGGTCACCGAGGTCATGACGCGTAACCCGCAGATCGTTCGGCCTCACACCACCGTATCGCAGGCGGTGTTGATCATGATCGAGCGCGGCTTTCGACACCTCCCTGTGGTGGGGGCCGACGGCTCCATTCTGGGGGTGTTCTCCGCGCGCGATGCATTGCCGCGCGAGATCGACGCGGCCATGACCATGGCTCAGTTTCATGAGCAGATCAATGACGCACTGGGGGGAGGCTAGGCGCCTGCTTCGGGGCCGATCGCCTGCTTGTCGCGCGACTCGTTTGAAACGGGGGGTTCATTACTGACATTCATCTGGTTGCGTTCATCGCGCGCGCTGTGCACACTGCAACGATCCCGGATATGCGACGCAGTCTGAGGAATTGATTTCAAGGGAGCAGTGATGGCTCGACTCTCCGGCCGCTCGGCTTTTCTGGCGCTGCTTCAGGACGAAGGCGTCACGCATCTGTTTGGCAATCCTGGCACCACCGAATTGCCTATCATGCACGCGCTTGCCGAGCATCCTTCGCTCACCTACGTCATGGCCATGCAGGAGAGCGTCGTAGTCTCCATGGCGGATGGATTCAGCCGTGCATCTGGGCAACTGGTGGCGGCCAACGTGCATGTTGCACCGGGTCTTGGCAATGCGATGGGAGCGCTGTTCGGCGCCAAGTTCACGCGCACCCCGATGATTCTCACAGCGGGTCAGCAGGAGCAGGGACATGGGCTGCGTGAGCCCCTTCTCTACGATTCGCTGGTTCGCATGGCCGAGCCGCTGGTCAAATGGGCGATCGAAGTCACACGCCTTGAGGATTTGCCGCGAATCATGCGCCGGGCTGCCAAGATCGCCCGCACGCCACCCATGGGTCCAGTCTTCATTTCGTTGCCGGGTGACATCCTCAATGCCGAGGCCGAGATCGACCTTGGCGCGAGCACCGACATTGATTCAGCGGTTCGACCCAACGACAACGCGCTGATGCGGCTTGCGCAGCGAATCCTCGCCGCAAAGCGGCCGGTGATGATTGTCGGGGATGAACTCGTATCGAGCAATGCGCTCGCCGAGGCTGCCGATTTCGCCCAGACGATTGGTTGTCCGGTGTTCCAGCAAACCATTCCGTTCGGTGCGCATTTCCCGTCGGAGCATCCGTGCTTCATCGGTGCGCTGTCGCGCAGCCAGCCCAGGGTAAGGCAGGTTTTGTCGGCCTACGATTTGCTGATTGCGTTTGGTACCGATCCACTCAGAATGTCGGTGGACAGTCCGGTCGATCCGCTGCCCGATGGCATGCCCATTGTTCAGGTGGGCCTCATCGATTGGGACATCGGTAAAAACTATCCGGTCGAGATCGCCATCCGCGCAGACGTGCGCGAAACTTTTTCGGCGCTCACCTCGCTGATTCGTGAGGCGGGCGGGGCAACGCTTCGCGATGCTGCGGCTCGCCGCATCGAAGCGATTGAAGCGGACAACTGGAGTTCGCGCAGGCGCGCGCTGGTTCAAACGATCGATCAGCGGGCCACGCAGATGCCCATCGATCCCGACTGGCTGCTGCTGAAGACCGTGGAAGCCTTGCCCGCAAACGCCATCTTCGTGGAAGAGGCACTCACTGCGGCGCCGCTGGTTCCTGCGCTTCTTCCCTACCGGGACCGCTACGGATTTCACGGCCTGGCGTCGGGCGGCATAGGCTGGGGGCTGCCGGGGGCGGTGGGCGCGAGCCTTGCCAATCCCGAGCGACCGGTGGTGTGCTTCACGGGCGACGGGAGCGCCATGTACACCATTCAGGCGCTCTGGACCGCCGCTCACCACAGACTGCCGGTCAATGTCGTGGTGATCAATAACGGCGGTTACCGCATCATCAAGCAGAGACTGCTGTCGTTTCATGGCAGCCGCGAGTTCGTTGGCATGGATTTCACCGACCCCTCGGTTGACTTTACCGGTCTCGCCCGCTCGCTTGGGCTGGAGGCGATCCGGGTGAGTGACCCCGCAACGCTCGTGCAGACGCTGCAATCGGCGTTTGCGAGGCCGGGTACCAAGCTGATCGAAGTGATGGTGGAAGGAAGCGTGTGAACTCACGCGCCGCTGTGATCCAGGCGGAACACGGCGGCGGGCTCGATACTGCGATCGTCGAGTGAGCCCAGGCGCGCGACCATCCGCCTGACCCGCGGTGCCGCCTGCAGTACGAGCGAGCGCTGAGCCTCGGTGAGCCTGAGATCAGCATGCGCCATGCATGCGTCTGCCCAGGCAATGGTGGCTGGGTCCAGGGCTTCGGCGGGTTCGGGCGGCGCAAGTTGTACGGGCCCCGTGCTGACCGGATCGGCGGGATGGCGCTGGTGCCAGTCGGTCACCTGCTGAAATGCATCACCAATCCTGAGCACGGTCGCGTCGTCCCAGGGGCGGCCGGCGATCTGCATGGACAAGGGCAGGCCATTGGTGGCAAAGCCATTGCAGACCGACAGCGTTGGAAAACCCGTCACGGAAAATGGCGCGAGCAGGTTGGGCTTGTCGCTCCATAGCCCATAGAGAAAGCCGTGTGTCTCGCGCGCATCGAAGCGCGGCGCGGGGCCCGGGCCGACGGTGACCAGCGCATCAACCGACTGCAGCACCGCCGCCATGCTCTGAACCAGCATTCGCCGTTTTCGGTGTGCCTGCGACTGTGCGAACGCAGGCACCAGACAGCCTGGCAGCACGCGGCCGAGAAAGTCCTGACCAAAGCGGCTCGCGTCTTCACGCAGCGCCGAGTGATAGATGGCAAACGCCTCGGCCTCCTGGATCAGTACGCGCACAGCGCCGTAGTCCATCATCGGAGCGAGTGTCACCGTTTCGATGCTGGCCCCCAGGCTTCGAAGGACCTCCAGCGCATTGGCAAGCGCTGCCGCGGATTCCGGGTGGGCTCTCAGGTCAGATTCGAAGAAGTGGCGAGGCACGCCAATACGAATGCCTTTCAAATGACCCACCAGGGCCGCGGCGAAATCGACCTCCGGAGCATGCGCACTCGCCGGGTCATCGGCGTCGTGCCCCGCTATGGCCTGAAGCAGGAGTGCGCAGTCGCGCGCGCTTCGCGCCATGGGGCCCGCTGTGTCCAGGGCTGGAGAGAGCGCGTAAATGCCGGCCCGGCTCACTCGGCCATAAGTCGGTTTGAGGCCCGTTACTCCGCAGAGCCCCGCGGGGATTCGTATCGACCCCCCCGTGTCGGTGCCGAGGGCGGCCGGGGCCAGGCCGCCCGCGAGGGCCGCGCCTGAGCCGCTGCTTGAACCACCGCTGAAGTGCTCGAGGTTCCAGGGGTTGCGCGCGGGCGGCCAGGGCAGGTCGGTGGATGGACCGCCGTGGGCGAATTCATGCGTGGCGGTTTTGCCCAGCAGCACGGCGCCGGCCTGTCGGAGCCTGCGTACGACGGTGGCGTCGGCCGCTGGCTGATGTCCGATGAGAAGTCGTGAGTGCGCCGTGGTGGGCATATCGGCGGTGGCGATGATGTCCTTGATCGCGCAGGGCACACCGTGCAGCGGACCTGGGTCGTGACCCGCGGACAGGGCTTTCTCTGCTTCCCGGGCACTCGCGAGCGCGGCATCGGCTGCAACATGCAGGAATGCGGCGATGGGTTGGCCTGTACCTTCGATACGATCGATGAGTGCGCGGGCCCAGTCTGTTGGCGAGAGTTCGCGCGAGCGAATCAGCGCGGCGCCCTCGGCAATGCCGA
>Ga0172372_10004525_pt1 | contig 19714 bp, 12 predicted proteins | sample LakKiv5m_2_FD_114544 | JGI IMG/M metagenome (GOLD analysis project Ga0172372, IMG submission 114544) | Freshwater microbial communities from Kabuno Bay, South-Kivu, Congo - kab_092012_9.5m | ecosystem: Environmental > Aquatic > Freshwater > Lake | place: Democratic Republic of the Congo...
AAGCGCCCGCAAGCCCGCCCGGGCGGAGTGCCCCCGGTGTAAGTTCAAGGTCTCCATGCTGCGCAACCACTTAAAGATTGGCCCCCCGATTTGCCCTAAGGATATGGTGCCTATGGAAAAGCGCGGGGACTGGGAAGCGAACTAAAAGCGCTGTCATGCTGTCCGTCTCCCCGAGGATCTTTATCAGCCGCGGGGTCCACGGTCCTTAGATTTGCAATTGAACTCTGGCTCACCCACTGAGCCTGCCCATTGCCTACAATGAACATAACTAAGCAGCACAGCATTCCTGCGGCAGCGCAGCACGCGCACTCCGCCGCAGCCCGCAACTTTTAGGCCCTTGGGGCAGAAAGGCAGGCGGACCACATGGGGGGCATGATCGCGCCGTTGATCTGCCCGTCGCTGCGTGTCGACCCGCAGGTCTCGCGGCTTATGCTTACCACCTTTATTGATTCCGAAAAGCTGTGGGATGAAGAGATCTTTGCGCTTGGCCAGCTCAACAGGCTTGGGGAAGAGCGCCTGGCCTTATCGGCGCTGGATCTGGTTGCAAACGGCTGGATGGCGCATGACGACACCCCGGTGAGCGAGCGCCTGATTGATATCTGGAAGACCTTTGGCTGGGTGATTCGTGAGCGCGAGGAGCGGCTGGGGAAGATGGATGCGGCGTGGGCCGATCGAAATCTAGAGGATGGTCAAGCATGTGCCTAACCCCTGAAGCTTATACAGAGCGCTGCTGGGGCAGCTATCAAATCTTGCGCACGCTGCTTGAGAAACAAAAACTCTCAAACCGTTATGAAATCTGGTCGACCGCCAAGGAGACTCAGGAAGAGCATCTCCAGAATCTGCTAAAGGTTTATAAGTTGCTTGCTAGCTATGCTGAAGAGCATGAAGGCAATGTGTTTCGCGAGTTACATAACGACAAGCTGCGGCACATGATGGCTGATGATCTGAATCAGCTTGAGCACCGCTTCTTGGAAATCGCCAAACAGTTTGCAGAGCTGGCCAAAGACGTTCGGCAGCTGCAGGAGTGAAAGCCCATGGGATCGGTGTTTGAGGCTAGCTGCCCCTGCGGTTTTCAAGGATCTATGACGGTCGGGGCAGGGCGCAGCGATTTTCAGACTAACTCGAAGTTTCCTTTTTACTGCGATACCTGTGGGATGGTCGAGGTCAATATTTCTGATCCAACGCCGATCTGCCCGCAATGCCAGTCAACACAGATCACTCCATATGGCAAGCCGCCAATCTCGCCAGACGGCAGTAACAGTTACTACATGCAATGGGGCAAATACAGGGCGGGTAAGGGCGGACATTTATGCCCGAAGTGCAAAGCGAACTCCATAGTTTTTGAGCGGTACATGATGTTCGATTGATAATTTTTTTGATATTTTCCACTCGTAAATTTATATTTAAGGAGTAGACTCTCACAGAAAATGGGGACGTTCGTGCTATGCCAACCGAGTCATTCGCAATCATCGACTTTGAGACCTCCGGATTATCGCCGGACAGGGGTGACAGAGTTACAGAGGTGGCGGCAGTAAAAGTTGTGGACGGCGTCGTAGTAGACCGCTATCAGAGTCTCATGAATTCTGGGGAGCGAATCTCTTCGAGAATTACTGAAATTACCGGTATCACTAATGAAATGTTAGAAGATGCTCCCGACAGCGATGAAGTAATGGAAGAATTAGTGGACTTTCTTGATTCGGATTACCTTGTCGCTCACAACGCAACATTCGATAAGAAGTTTTTGCAGAGCGAACTCTCTATTGCCGGAATCCGAAGACGATTTGATTTCACTTGCAGTATGAATATTGCCAGAAGAGTGTTCCCGGCGGCCCCGAATCACAAACTAGAAACCTTAATTGCATATCGGAAACTTACTAACGGTGAACGGTTCCACCGTGCCCTTGCTGACGCAAACGCCACCTGGGATTTGTGGGTTGACATGAGTCGTGTCGCAGGCAAGAAGAAGGGGTTGGTTCGACTAACGTTTCACCAAATGAAGTCTCTGTATTGTTAGCTGAATGATCAATTCCCAGAAGCTACTGAAAATTCTCACCGGTGAAGGATGGGTTCTCGGGAAACTACCCGGGAGGCCAGAGCAAAGCTCAAAGGAACGATCCGCTGGCTCGAAGCCGAAAGATAAATCTGGTGAAGTCGGCGGTTTAGCGTCAAAAAGTCGGAGCAAAGAGCCTGATGTCGAGGTCTTGCCTGAATATGAACTTGCTCGCGATCTGATTAAAAATGACTTTCCACTGCTTATCGTGACTGGCGGCGCTGGTACGGGGAAAACTACTTTTATTCGGTGGCTAGCCCGTTCCTTCGAGGGTCATGTGTTAATTGGAGCCCCAACAGGCATCGCTGCATTGAACGTGGATGGCAAGACGCTGCACTCAATGTGCGTGCTACCGCCCGCCTGGATTCTTCCTGAGGACATAAAAGACTACAAACCCTCCATCGCGCGAGGCGCCAAGTTGCTTATTGTCGATGAGATCTCGATGGTAAACGCCAATCTGCTCGATGGTGTGAGCGATTTTTTCAAAAAGAATCGGAATAGCACTGCCCCATTCGGCGGCCTATCGGTGGTTCTGGTCGGCGATCTTTTCCAATTGCCTCCGGTTGTTAATTCGAATGTCCGCGATCTATTTTCGCAGAACTACAAAACATCGAAGTTTCACGGTGCAAATGCCGTTGCCAATTGTGCTTACTATGCCATTGAGTTAAAGAAGGCGTTTCGCCAAGTCGACCAGGAATTCGTGAACTTGCTTGCGCGTATTCGCGAAGGGATCGATCTAAATGACTCAATTAAACGGCTGAATGCAGCCTGTCAGGTCACGCAAGACCCCCCGGATGGCGCCGTTTGGCTGAGCCCACGGAATGTCGAGGTAGACCGAAGAAATACGGCCATGCTCGCCCGACTTCACGAGCCATCCGTCACCTACGAAGGTGTTCTAACGGGCAAGTACAAGAATGATCGATTGCCCTCGCCCATGGTGGTGGAGTTACGTGTTGGTGCGCAGGTAATGTTTACCAAAAACGGAAATAAATGGGTGAATGGATCGATTGGAACGGTGCAGAAAACGCTGCCGGACAAAGTGCATGTTCGCCTCCTTGAAGACGGAGAGGTCGTCGAGGTTGCACCAGCAGTATGGGAGCAGTTTGACTATCAGTTCAATCCGCTCACCGGCGGGATCGAGCGTTTTATTGCAGGAACGTATTCGCAAATTCCCCTTGTGCTTGCTTGGTCAGTGACGATCCACAAAAGCCAAGGAAAGACTTTGAGCCGAGTGCATATTGACTTGGGTGCTGGCGCATTTGAGACCGGACAAACGTACGTAGCGCTATCACGGTGCCGATCGCTGAACCGGTTGACACTGTCTAGGCCTCTCACGCCCGAAGACGTGCGTGTCGATGTCGAATCCCAAGCGTTCTACGGGGCCCTGCGACGACTAATTGAATCGACCCCACTCGAGAAGATGCGGGAGCATCTAAAAAGTGGCGATCGTGAACTTGCGAGAGCCACGCGATGAACTTCACCGCGACTCAGCGATCTGCGATCGAACACATCAGCGGAAATCTCCAACTGATCGCATGCGCGGGTTCGGGAAAGACCGAGGTGGTCGCGCAGAGGGTGGTCTCTCTGCTCCGGTCGACCGCCAACGGTGGTGCCGGCTGCACGCCGGAAAATATCGTTGCGTTCACCTTCACCGATAAGGCCGCAGCAGAACTTAAGGAACGTATACATGCACGTTGCAAGGAGCAGCTCGGGGCGATTGCCGGGCTGGCGAACATGTATGTGGGCACGATCCATGGTTATTGTCTGGAATTGTTGAAATCTGAAGTGCCTGAGTACATGAAATACGAGGTGCTTAACGAAGTCCAGCAAACGCTTTTTGTCGATCGGCATTCGAAAGCCTCCGGTCTGACCCAAAGCGCGACGTTAGACGGCAAGATGCTCAAGCGATTTACCGACACCAAGCACTTCGTCGCTTGTTTAGGAATTCTGCGTGAGGACCAGGCCGCGGACGCGTCAAAGCTCGTCGGCAATTCGGTGCTGGCGCGTCTCCCTGACTATGAAGCCTTGCTTTACCAAAAAGGCTATCTGGACTATTCCGGGATCTTGAAAGAAGCGGTCGAACAACTCCGCCACAACACGCAATTGCGCGCGCGTCTGGCCGAAAAGATTCGGCACGTGATTGTCGATGAGTACCAGGATGTCAATCCTATTCAGGAGGCAGTGGTGCGCACCCTCCATGATCTGGGCGCAGGAATCTGCGTAGTGGGCGATGACGACCAGACCATCTATCAGTGGCGCGGCAGTGATGTTCAGAATATCCTGAACTTCAAGAGTCGTTACCCTGATGTCCAGCAGGTTAGATTGGAAGAGAACTTCAGGTCCAGTGAGGGTGTGGTGGCAGTCTCTCGCGAGTTCATCAAGCAGCTCGTTCGTCGCCTGCCCAAGGAGATGAAGGCGACCCAGGCGCAGGATTACGAAGCTGGCGACATCGTCGCCATGACGTTTGACTCACCAGAGGATGAAGCGGAGTACATCGCCCTGACCTGTCAGGCACTGCGTGGTGTGGCCCTTCGAGACGATGCAGTTCAGCGTGGCATGTCGTGGTCTGACATGGCCATCTTGCTGCGATCGGTGCGTCGAGATGGCGCAGCCATCATGGCGGCCCTCGATGCGGCTGGCATCCCCTATGTGATCACCGGCATGGACAATCTGTTCCAGAAGCCTGAGGCAGAGGCCGCACGGCAGTTGTTCTATTTTTTCGCTGGAGAAATCACAGAGCAATCGCTCGAAGCTTTCTGGGTCGGTGCCGATCTAGGTATCGCTGCCGACGCGTTACAAACGGCCATCGATGAAGCCGGCCGAGCACGCGATAGCATGCGTGAGACGAACACCGGTCAGTTTGAGGTGTATAACCTGCAACGCCAGTTTCTGCGATTTCTCGAGCGGGTTGATCTTCGGGAAGAAAAGATACCGGGCGGGCGCGGAGAGGTGGTGTTTTATAACCTGGGCAAGTTCAGTCAAGCGATATCCGACTTTGAGAGCATCCATTTTCACTCCAAGCCTCTCGACAAATATGAAACTTTCGCAAAGTTTCTTCGGTTTCATGCCGAGCACGCTTATCCAGAGGGTTGGCAAGACAGCGCTTTCGTCAGCCCGGATGCGGTGCAGATCATGACGATTCATCAATCCAAGGGGCTGCAGTGGCCAGCGGTATTCATCCCCCAGTTGGTCAAGAACCGTTTCCCTGCCAAGGGGGGAGGGGGTCGCAGCGCCTGGCATCTCATTCCGGCGGACGCATTTGCCAACGCGCAGCGGTACAAGGGGGGATTAGAGGACGAACGCCGCCTTTTTTACGTAGCCGCCACGCGCGCTCAGAAGTTTCTGCATCTCAGCTGGGCGCCAGTGGAGGGCAATCAAATAGCACAGTCTCCGTCCGACTTTTTCAACGAGGTGCTAGCCTCTAAATATGTAAAGCGACGTCGACAGGACTACGCCGATCGTTCGCGTCTGGCACCACAACCCAGAGCCTCAGTGGCTAACGTAACGCTGTCATTTTCCGACGTTAAGTACTACTTCGAATGTCCTTACAAGTTCAAACTACGCATCCTGTACGGATTTAACGCGCCGCTAGACGAGGCGTTGGGATTTGGTAAGTCGCTTCACGATGTGCTGGCCGAGGTGCACGCACGCGCGTTGCGCGGTGAGACTGTAATGCCTGCAGAAGCCGCCGACCTGGTCGATCGGCACTTGCGAACCCCGTATGCCTACCCCTCGCTGCGTGAGAAGTTGCAGCATGCTGCAGAGGAGATCGTCGAAGCCTACATCCAGAAAAATCAGGACGAATTCGACAAGGTTGAATTCACCGAGAAAGCAATTGAAATTCCGCTGGGAGATGGCGTATCGGTGTCCGGTCGGATCGACTTAGTGCGAAGGTTAGATAATGGCGAGGTTACGATCGTAGACCTGAAGTCTAACGAGCGAGCCCAGGCAGAGGCGGTCACCGAGAAGCAATTGCATATTTATGCACTAGGCTACCAGGAATTGACGGGTAGGCCAGCCGATTATGTTGAAATCTACGAGCTGGACGATCAGAAGCAGAAGCGCCGATCCGTGGACAATGACTTCATCGCTGATGTGCAGCGAGACGTAAAAGCCGCGGCGCAAGCGCTGCGATCCAACCAGTTGTCGCCGACGCCTCACAAGAAGACGTGTGGCCAGTGCGACTATTGCAAGCTCTGCTCGGCGGCTGTGGTGAATTAAATAGGAACCAGACGATGACACTGAAAAGAGTATTGATCGATTTGCTGAGCGTAGAACAACTGCGCGAGCTCTGTACAGCATTCGACATCGAGGCCGATCGTCGGTCCTCAGACGCGATGCGTAACGGAATCGCCCAGGCAAAGCGAGCGAAGCCTGAACCGATGATCGAGCGAATGACAGTCGATCAACTGCAGACTGTGCTCGAGTCATTCGGGGAGCCCACTACCGGCAATCGACCTGAGCTTGTGTCACGGCTTCTTAAGGCCGACGGACGATACCCCACCGCCAGCGCGAGAATCGCCGAACCCCTGAAAGTGGAGGAACGAGCGCCTGACGGTTCACTGATTAGGCAAGCCGAACGCCAGGCAGTGAGTGTCATACACACCGTGGCTGACGGCAACATGAGCCAGTACACCCATGCTGACCTGGCCGTGCAACGTCCTGACGCCGGTGTGCAGGATCAGTTTACTGCGCGCAAGCCTCCTAAGACTTACCGCTATGACAGTTCACTCGATCCAACCCTCTCATGGGATGAACAACCAGAGCGTGATTTTGGTGAGTGGTTGATCGGGCTCATCGTGCGCGCGGGGCGAGATGGTGAATCGACGGTCTTTTCCGAACCGCAGGTATGGAAGGGCGGCGGTGTTCGCCTGACCTCAGTGGCCGATGCGGCTTACCACCTAGAGCGCATTTCCAAACCTTTCTTGAACTGGGCGGGCAAAGCCGAGCGGCATGAACTGAACGTGCCCACGGTGCCCCTGTTCGTGCACGAGCGACATTCCACCAAAGCGATTCTGGACACCATTCGTCATCGCAAGGCGAAGGGTCAGTCACTTGATTTGTTTGGTGACGGAGGCATGGACATCCGCGAAAACCTTGAGGCCTATGAACACAAGGGACCGTGGCAAAACCGGATGATTTTGGGAGATTCACTGGCCGTCATGAATTCGCTGCTCGAGTACGAAGGCATGGCGGGGCAGGTGCAGATGGTCTATATCGATCCGCCATACGGGGTGAAGTTTGGTTCGAATTTCCAGCCATTTGTTCGAAAGCGCGACGTCAAGCACGGTGGTGATGACGACATGACGCGTGAGCCGGAAATGGTGAAAGCCTATCGAGACACGTGGGAATTAGGGCTGCACTCGTATTTAACGTACTTGCGCGATCGATTGACGATAGCAAAAGAATTGCTTACCGAAAGCGGAAGCGTATTCGTGCAGATTTCTGACGAGAATTTACACTCGGTACAACAACTCTTAACGGAAGTTTTTGGATCAGAAAATTTGATGTCAGTTATCAGTTTCCGAGTTAAGAGCCCTCTCGGGGTTTCGTTCCTCGGTCGAAGCAACGACTTTCTGATTTGGTTCGCTAAGAACCGTTCGAGGGTCAAGTACCGCCAGTTGTACCTACCAAAGTCGATTGAAACTAATGAGGAGTTTAGCTCCGTAGAGCTACCATCGGGGGCTCGCATGAGTATTGCTGACGCAGTCCGGACTTTGGGCGAGGTGCCAAGCGGTGCCCGCTATTTTACTGCCCAGAACCTAGCATCGTCCGGACGAACTGAGTCGTGCGTCTTCGATTTCTCTGTTGGCGGTCGAACTTATCCCCCACCTAGATCTAAGAGTTGGAAAACTACACCTGAAGGAATGCAGCGACTGCTAGAGGCAAAGCGCCTAATTCCACTGGAAGGAAGTTTGAGATTCGCATACTTCTTAGACGACTTTGCCTATCAAGAAATTTCTAATCTTTGGGTTGATACGTTTGCAGAGCCGCGACGCATCTACGCGGTTCAAACATCTCCGCTACCCATCCAGCGTTGCATGATGATGACTACTGATCCGGGTGACCTAGTCATTGATCCCACTTGTGGGTCAGGTACCACAGCCTACATCGCCGAGCAATGGGGTCGACGTTGGATAACAATTGATACTTCTCGTGTGCCACTTGCGCTCGCTCGCCAGCGTCTGCTGACGGCTACTTTTCCATACTATGAACTAAAGATGCCACTGACAGGTCCATCTGGCGGCTTTATATACAAGCGGAAGCAAAATCGTAAGGGCGAAGAGGTTGGGGGTCTTGTTCCTCACATTACGCTTAAGTCAGTTGCTAACGATGAACCGCCGGTGATGGAAGTGTTGGTGGATCGCCCCGAAGAAGTTTCTGGTGTCACACGAGTGGCAGGCCCTTTCGTCGTTGAGGCCACAGTCGCACCTGTTCAGCCCATCACTTCTGAAGCCGGTGATAGAAATTCCGTAATCTCGGATGACGCTGCCACCCACATTCAGCGCATGACCGAGGTGCTGCGTCAATCCAAAACCCTGCGTCTCCCTGGTAACCGTGAACTCGTGCTCTCCGGCGTGCGCCGCACATCCGATACCGAGTATCTGCACGCCGAGGCCAAGGAGGGCGAACGGCGCGTGGCCATTGTCTTCGGGCCGTCTGCCGGAGCCATCTCGTCCACGCTGGTGTTTGAATCCGCCCGCGAAGCTTACTTCCTAAAGTTTGACTGTCTCTACTTCTTCGGATTTGCGATTGAGCCGGGTGCGCGCGCCATGATTGAAGATGATCGAAAGTTACGCATATCAGCTACCTATGTCGCGGTCACTCCGGATGTGGCGATGTCTGATCTGCTGAAAACCACCCGTGCCTCGGAGATCTTTTCGATCACCGGTCTTCCGGACGCTAAAGTTCGTAAAGCAGGCAAGAAAGGCCCCGAAGGGCAACCCCTCTATGAGGTAGAGCTGCGCGGCCTTGATCTGTTCGATCCGCAGTCGATGGATACAGATTCGGTAAGCGGTGAAAGTGTGCCGTGCTGGATGCTGGATACCGATTACGATGGCCTTTGCTTCTACGCCACCCAGGTTTTCTTTCCCAAGACCAGCGCCTGGGACAACCTGCAGCGTTCACTGCGGGCAACCTTTGAGGATTCTATTTGGCAACACTTGGCCGGCACGGTGAGCGAACCTTTTGTGCTGGGTGAGCGGCGGCGTGTAGCGGTGAAGGTAATTGACGAGCGAGGCAACGAGTTGATGCGTGTGCTCGACGTGGCGGAGTAATCAGACATGGCCACGCAGATTAATGCGGTCGAAAATCCGATTATCAACTCACCCTACGATGAGCCAAAGCAACATTGGCTGATCCAAGAGGGTCAATCACCACAGAGGCAATCTGGTCGCCGCCCAGCAAGCTATTTCCTGCGCGTTCCCGAACGTGCGGCCCGTGGCCGCCGTGCACAGTCGCAGGGTGAGATTTTCGAGGAAGAAACAAAGGGATCAGAGTATTTGCTCGCTCTTGCGAATCTGCTGCGTCAGCGCGTGCAGGAATGGCGTGACTCCAGCTATGTGGGAGCCACCAAAGTTACTCGTGAACTCATTGATCTATGGCGCGCACCAGACCGGCAGCAGCCGCTCTTCTTCGCCCAGCTCGAGGCAGTAGAAACGGTGATCCTTCTCGTAGAAGGACCTGCTCATTTGCGCGTTGGTGTAGATGTACCAGTGGATGTGCCGGGGCCGACCGCCAAAGAACAGGGGTTTAGCGCGTTTCAACGCTACGCCTTGAAGATGGCGACCGGTTCGGGCAAGACCACCGTCATGGGCATGCTGTCGGCATGGTCCATTCTAAACAAAGTCGCTAATCCTCAGGCGCCCGAGTACTCCGACACAGTCCTGATCTTGTGCCCGAACATCACCATTCGCGATCGTCTGCAGGAGCTAAGACCCGAGCGCGATGAGCTCTCTCTTTACCGCACGCGTGAGCTGGTACCCGTTCACCGCATGAACGAGCTTCGGCGCGGTGAGGTATTCATCACAAACTGGCACAACCTTGAACTTCGCCAGCTGGGTGACGTGAACGGGCAGGGCGCCAAAGTCGTCAAGCGCGGCACACCGTTGCAGACCATGCGTTCGATCAAGGTGACAGCAACCATGACTGCTGAAGAGATTCAGCGCCAGGCCACCCTTGGTGCTTTTCAGATCGTCGGTGTTGAGAGAAAACGAGACGGTTCTCCCAAGGCTTTCACAGTCACCGAAACGAAGTACCTTGAGAGCGACGCAGCTTTCCTGAAGCGGGTTCTCGGTGGCCGCAAGGGCCGCAGCTCATCGATCCTCGTTCTTAACGACGAAGCTCATCACGCCTATCGCCGAGGTGTGACAGACGAGACGGATCAGTACGCTCTGGATGATGAGACCGCCGCCGAGAACGCTCGCGAAGCCACTATCTGGATCGAAGGGCTGGACCGCATTAACAAATCGCTTGGTGGGCGGGGTAACGGCATTCGTTTCTGTGTCGACTTGTCGGCCACGCCGTTCTACATCCAAGGCAGCGGCAATGAAGTTGGTAAACCATTCCCTTGGATCGTCTCCGACTTCAGCCTGCTCGAGGCCATCGAGGCAGGATTGGTCAAAGTGCCACAGTTACCCACCGAGGATGGTTCAGGCGAAGAAGTGCCTCGTTACTTCAACGTATGGCGATGGGTTCAGCGGCAGGCTCAGAAAGATGGTCATATCGGACCGGTAACAGTCACTGAAGTGATGCGGTACGCCACTGCCCCAATCGTGACCCTGGCGGCAAGCTGGCGCGAGACTCATGCGTTATGGAGCAAGCACTTTGCGGAAGGAAACCGCCGGCATGACGTACCACCCGTGTTTATCATCGTGTGTCGAGACACAACCATTGCCCGTGCCATGTATGCCTGGCTGGCTGAAGGCGACACCCAATACGGCGCTGGCGTCCCTGAGTTCAGAAACGCTCCCGGCCAAGAGTTGACGATTCGGATCGATAGCAAGATCGGTGAAGACATCGCAGCGGGTGGTAGTCAAGATGAGACCCGGCGCCTGCGATATGTGCTTGAGACGATCGGCAAGACGGATTGGCCTGGCCGCAAAATACCTGAGGAGTATGCAGCTCTGGTGGAGCGGCACAATCGCAAGGCGCTCGAGGACGACGAGGGCGACATGGTTACCCTCAATCCCGAAGTGCCTCCCGGACGCAACGTTCGCTGCATTATTTCTGTTTCGATGCTGTCCGAGGGTTGGGACGCAACCACCGTGACTCATGTTGTCGGGCTTCGACCTTTCGGGTCGCAACTACTCTGTGAGCAGGTGGTGGGAAGAGCACTTCGCCGAACGTCTTATGCGGTCGATCCGGAGACCGGTTTGTTCACTGAAGAAACTGCCCAGATTTTTGGTGTGCCTTTCGAGTTGATTCCGTTCAAGGTAGAGGGCGGCAAACCGCAACCCCCATCGCCGCCCGCCAATCACGTATACGCCGACCCTGATCGAGCCGAGTACGAGATTGAATTTCCGGTAGTAGAGGGATACCAGGATCCCGGCGTTATCCAAATCAAGGTCGATTGGGATCGTGTGGGTGAGTTGATCATCGATCCGGACACGGTACCCGATGACGTACTTCTTCGGGGTTTGACCACCCAAGACGGGCGCCTGATTGCTTACGGCCCAGGAGCATCTGTGCGGGTGAGCTTGCAGGCCTGGCGCGAAGGGGTTCGCATTCAACAAGTGGCTTTTGAACTGGCTCGCGTCCTAACTCAAAAATGGGTGGCTGACCGCGGAGAGGCCATTCCAGTGCATCGGCTGTTCCCGCAGATGTTGGATGCCGCTAACCAATTCATCGACCAGCATGTAGAGACCGTCAAGAGCGCCGCTAAACAAGATTTGGCCATCAACCCACACTTCGGTCGAGCTGTGGCCATGTTATTCAACGTCATGGAGACGGTTGACGATGGTGGTGTCAGCAAGGAAACAGCTGTTCTGGCCCCAGGTGCATCTGCTATTCGGTCAACGCGACATGTTGACTTCCATACCGGCAAGCCACTTCATGACGTCAATCGATGCCATCTCAACGCCGGTGTGTTTGATTTCGGTTGGGAGCTTCAAGCGGCTCAGTATCTTGGTTCGCATCCATCAGTGGTCGCCTGGGTCAAGAATGACCGGCTAGGGTTGGTGATCTCTTATCGAAAGGAAGGGGTCGCCAAAAAGTATCTGCCCGACTTCATCGTCGAACTCGAAACAGGGGAAAAATTAATTATTGAAATCAAGGGCCAGGTCGGAGATGCTCTGATTAAGAAGGCAGAGGCCGAGCGATGGTGCAGAGCCGTTACCAACCTTGGGCGATTTGGTGAGTGGAAATACCACCTCTGCTTCGGTCAGTCCGATCTCGAGGCGGTGTTAGGGTGAGATCTGCGAGGCGAGGATCATGACAGGAGCGTATCGATGAAGGATTGGCCCACCCTGCAGCACCTTCTGGCGGAGTCTCTAGCAGACTTCCTCGGCAAATCTCTGCCGTCCGTGGGGGGTGCTGACTGGTGGACGAGGTATGTCATCGACTGTCTCACCCCCGCCCAAGCTCGATCAGCCGAGGGCATCGCAGAGGGTGATCTGCGGGCTTTTGACCTAGCATCGCTGCTGCGAATCGCCGATCGGAACTGGGCTGAAGTTGCCTTGAAACTGAAGCTAAGACGGGAGGCTCGCAACCTAGTTTTTGAGATGAAGGACGTTCGCAACCGTTATGCACATGCCTCTTTGCGGGGCGTCGAGATTGAGGACCAGTTGCGGGACGTCGATACTGCCATGCGACTCATGCAGTCAGTCGGCGCGTCGAATGAAGCAATTGCACAAGTGAAAACAATCCATCGAAGATTACTTGTCCAGGTTGCTGCTGGCACTGATGGCGAGCCGAATGATGACGACATCATTGCTGGCTCTACGGACTCTCCGGCAGAAACGAGCGCTACTGATGTCATCGACCTTGAGGACCCTCCAACAAAAGCTTCGCGTGACGCAAAGAAGAAACCAGCGGATGAAGCGAAGACTGATTCATCTGCTAGAGATGTTGGCGTCGTGGATGCCGATTCAACCGCCAAAAGCGGCGGATGGATGGTCAATCCGTCGTCGCCTGGTCGTGAAGTCGAGGAGGCTTTAGGTGCTCGCACGTATGTAGGCATCGATTTTGGAACTTCGACCACGGTGGTTAGTGTGGTACGTCTTGAGTCTCGCAATCACCTGGTGTCACAAACCCTTCCGATCCGGCAACCAGAAGAATTGGGAGGATCGATCGTTCATCATCTCGTGAACACTGTGTTGGCCTGGCAAGACGGTCAGCTTCTATTTGGCCGCGATGCCTACCGAATGCGGCAGGAATTATTTGAAGGTCGAACAGTTTTCTCGTCATTCAAGATGCGGCTTGGTGTTGATGTTGGTCCGACGTATCCCGAGACCGCCCTGCCAAAGGGGGCGCATCCCATCAAGATCGAGGACGCAAACGATGCGGCTAGGGAGTTCTTTAAGGCTTTGCACTCCGGCATTAAGGATGCCGTTGATCGGGAGGGGCTGCCCGCCGACTTGCGGTTCGCGGTAAGTGTCCCCGCTTCGTTTGAAGCAAACCAGCGACGAGACCTTCTTCGAAATATGAAAGACGCAGGTCTTTCGGCAGAAGAAATCTGCCTGATCGACGAGCCAAACGCCGCTTTCCTAAGTTTTCTGCACGAAAGCGCTCGCGAAGAGTCAAACTACGATCTTCTTCAGCGATTACGCGGGTCTGGCGCGAATATTCTGGTCTATGATTTCGGTGCGGGTACTTGCGACGTATCAATCCTTGATGTACGGATAACAGAGCGCGGGATCAGTTCTCGGAATCGGTCCATCTCTCGATTCACCGCGCTGGGCGGTGATGATCTAGATCGTGCAATAGCGAAGCATGCGTTACTTCCCGTGCTACTTGATTCTGCTCAAGGATTCGAACCTGAACAACGGGATATTGAGGAGCGGTTGATTCCTCGCCTGCAGCCCACTGCAGAGCGCCTGAAGCTTGCCGCTATGGAGTGGCTCGCCGACCGTGACGTAAACGATCTTTCCGGTATTCGGCAGCACGGGGCTGAGGTTTTTCATGACCATGGCATCCCGACTTTCAAGATTCGAGGCCAATCACTCTCCCTTCCTCGGCCTGCTATGTCACTTGCCCAGCTAGCGGATGCACTAGAGCCTTTCGTGGGCCGATTCGACGCTGAGCAAAACGACCTGCATGTCTTCGCACCTGTTGTCAATGCCATGGACAAGTCAGGTCTTACTTCCGAGGAGCTTGACGCCGTTTTATTTATTGGTGGTAGTGCAGCGAGTCCGATCATACGAACCGCAGTGATGAGACATCTGCCTGATGAGGTCCGGGCTATTGTGCCGACAGACCTTCGAAGTCATGTTTCATTAGGCGCGGCACTCCATTCCCTAGGGTTCCATGCTTTCCGCATGGACCTTATTAGGCCGATTACGTCCGAAGCTATCTATGTTGTCACTCGTGGCGGCCATCTCGAGACAGTCATCCCAGCTGCCACAGAAGTACCGACCACCAAACCTTTTACGACTCGGCTGAGGATTGATAAGGCTGGTCAAGCGGCAGTCGAACTACCCATCTGCGTAGGAACTGAATCAAAGCTGCTTGGCTTGCTACGGATGCAGGCTCCTAATACGAAGGGTTTCAGCATTGATGAGGAGGTCAAGATTGAAGCGACCATTAACCACGACAAACTACTTGAAATCAAGGCCAGCGTAGCAGACAAGGTCGTGAAAACGGGTTTGATGAACCCTCTCGCGAATCAAGAACTCACTCCTTCCGAGACACAAATGCTCGAGGCCAAGCAAAAATTTAATGAGTCACTGCTTTCTTCCCGAGGAAAACCCTCCAAAGCGGCCGTGCTTGCTTATGCGCAAGCCGCGCTGAAAGCAGAAGCTTTCGAACTGGCAGCTGAGATGTTCATGGCTACAGAGCGTATAGATTCGACAGAAAATCATGCAACAAATATTTGCTATTGCTTCAGCAAAGCTGGACGACCTGAACGTTCTGCGGATTGGGCTCGCAAGGCTTATGAACGTAAGCCCGACGCAGTAGCTGCGTACAACCTATCATGTAGCGCGGAAGGGGATAGACGTGAACAGCTGTTGCGCGATGCCATCCGACTAAAGTCGGACTTCTCTTACGCGTTACTCGCCTTAGGACGAATAATTCAGGATCAAGATTCTGCACAAGGCCGCAAACTCGTGGAGCAGGCCGTGCGACTTCTCGAAAAAGATTTGCTATCTCACCGGATTGACCGCGACCACTGCCGCACCCTTGTCGATGCCGCGAAAGAGATCGGTGACCATGATCTTGCTGATAGCGCGCAGGCTCGTCTCGATAGCATGCTTGACTCGAGTGTGTACGACGAAGATAAACTGGCCGTACCCATTATCGGACAGCGGCAGCCTGGAAGGGGGTAACGATGGGTTGGTATGTTCCTTTCGATAAGCTTGGGCAAAAACAGCTAGAGGTGCTCAACGGCATCACTGGACAGCTCGATCGTCCGCATTGGGTTCAAGGATTTGCAGGTACGGGTAAGACGCTGGTTGTCACTCATCTAATGGAGCGAGTAGCCAAACTTAAGCCGAATAGCACTATTTGCTTCATCACTTTTACCCACGCTCTGAAAGACCTGGTATCGGGCGGTTTGCAAGATGCTGTTGCTAGAAGGGTTGAGATCAAAACGCATCGTCAGTATCTTAGGGAGCGCGAGCGTTATGACTACGTGTTTTTAGATGAGGTTCAGGACATAAGCTCCTCAGATCTCGTGAAAATTAAGGCGCTTGCCGGCAATCTCTACGTGGCGGGAGATAGCGATCAGCGGATTTATGACGATGGCGCGTCTGAGCAGGAAATTACTGCGGCGGTGGCTCCTAAAACCTGGAAGCTGCTCGAAATATTTCGTCTGACAAAACTTTTGCAACAGGTTGCACAAGCGATCCTGCCACGAACTAAGCTAATCGAAGGATTGCATTCCTCGAAAGATGCAGAGGTAACTATTCGTTTAATGCAGCACAGGGACAGTTCAGACGAAGCAGCGTGGGTCTGGAAGGAAGCTAAGCGAAGGGCGCGACCAGCGGATCCATCAGTGATTTTGTTTCCGACGCATAAGGCTATAGCAACGTTTGCTGGCGAGGTGGCTGATTTTCTTGGATTGGAAAAACCGCCATCTCGAGGAGCTAAAGGCGACTATGGCCCCTTCAACGAGTTCTGGGAGGGCGAGGGCGTTAACCTCATGTATTTCGGAAATAGCCACGGCGAATTGTCAAAAGGCGACACTGAACCGATGGTCTACCTGATGACTTTTCATAGCTCTAAGGGTCTGGACTTCCGTAATGTTTTTATTCCCGGAATGCAGGATGGCGCTACGATCGTAAGCCAGACGGCGTTAGAAATTGACCCAGAGCTCGACCGGCGGTTACTGTTTGTTGCCGTGACTAGAAGTCGAGAAAATTTATTCATTTCCTACTGCGGAAGAAAAGCTCATCCGCTGTTAAAAGGACTGCCCGCCAGTGTGGTGGCAAATGTTGCGCCAGGAAGGGCAACGCGAGACGACGACGAAGAAGAGGAGTTTTTTTAATGTATACCGTAGCCGTTTCATATCTCGAATGGATACGTTGGGTGGCCACTGGATGGTTTCGTTGCGCGGATCGTGTTGTCTGGGTAGACGGATTCGAGGATCAACAAGGAATAGATGCGTTGATGGATTGCACCCCCGACCTACAGGTTTCCGATGACCAAGGCTATGTGATCGCTCGACTGAAGTCTGATGCCCTGATCTCATACCGGCGCGATGGATCGGAACGATCAGTTGGGCACCTTTGGTTGAGCATGGTGGCTGTATCTAGCTTTCACCCCCTGTCTACCCGTGGAGCTCGGTTACTCGAGGCGGATGCGGAACGCGCTGCTGTGCGACTTGGTGAGCCTATTTTTGAAAAACTATGGATCGACTGGCGCGACCGTCGACTCGAAGATGAGGCTCACTGGCGGGGTTTATCGCTATGTGCCGCGTTCGGTCTTGAAGTTCCGGATTTGGGAAAAGTGTCGAGTCAGATCGTTGACATCTTGGCCGGAAGAAAGTTAGCACCTAATGCAGCCGATGTTCGAGAGCGTGCTATTGACGGCACTCGTGCCTTGGGATGGGCATCGGCTATGTCGGTCGCGCTCATAGACCCCGCTGTAAAAACCGCCTTTACAGAGATGCCTGAAAACGGGGAAATCAAGACCCTTATTAAAGCGCTTAGAGGAGAGTTCGATTTACATCGTCCGCTGCTTAACGATGAGGCGATAAAAAAAATTGCTCAGGATATTGATGTGATCTTGCATAACCTCGGCGCTAAAGTACTTCCGCTCGAGCCAATGGCAACGGTCTTGCATTACAGAAGTTTGGCCGTAGGGGGGCGAGAGCTTTCGCTAGATGCTCTAATTGGAGATCTCGTAGCTCTTGCTAGTAGCGACCCTAATTACGCATCACTTTCTGCTTACTTCGTTGGCAGAAGCATGGAAAACGTTGCTGTGACCACACTGCTTTATCAATCTAATCCAGGGGGCTACTCTGCACTTGCGCCCGTAGTTCGACAGCAGGAACTAAATGTTATGGCTCTTGCCGCCGCACGATTGGAGGCCAAACAGCTGGTCGATCCGGCACAGAAAACAAATCCGAATGAAGCAGGTATGGCTGAGAATTCGGACACAGGCGGAGAACGGCAAGTAATAAATGCTGCAACTGAGGAAGTGCGCGTCAAGCAAGTACTTGAGGATCAAATACATACCCCCGCCGATTCGATAGTTTCGAACGCTGGTTCAGTAGAGGTTGCTGCTACTACCGCCAGTCCGGATGGCGATTCTGAGGCCAAGGCGCTCACAACAGATTCGTTCGTTGATAGCGCCAGACCGCAAGAGAGTGTTTTCCCCACGCTATCTGAGGTTAATCGTTCAGACGAACCAAAAAAACTAAGCGCAGAGATGAAGGTCGACATGCTTCAACAAACTATGGAAGGCCTCGAGCCGGACGTCTCGCCAAACAAGTCACGAAAGGGTCGAAAGAAATCTGATCAGGCCCCGCAAGGCATGGCTACCGGCAAAACGTCTGATACCAAGTCGAGCAAGTGATGTCGGGGGAATCGCCGCAGGGAATACGAGGCAGGGGTACCCAAGCTGATTCCGCCGATGCACGAGCTCCTGTAGCACCATGACGGGTCAGGTCGCATGCGGTACTGATCACTTTTGATCATGCAAAAGAAGCGCTGTTTAAGGTGATGGATCAAGACTAGCTATGGACGACCTTATTCGGAATGCGGCGTTTATGGCAATTAGGGCAATGATGGCCACAAAGCCGCACCTTACCTCCCGAGATCTAGCGGTGGGTTTCATGTTCGAAGGCCAACGAATACCTTTCATTAATCAGCAGCAGGGTATTTTTAAACCCAGGCAAATGATGCATCTGCTGTCGATTCGCACGGTTTATCCGCGGCCCGGCGGGCGGGTCTGGTATGACGATCAGCGTCATGTCCACAATCAGATCTATAAGGGCCATGATGTAATCGACTATGCATTCATGGGAGACAACCCGGAAGCGTTTCAGAATCGCTGGCTTCGAGAGGCGATGGAAAAACAAATTCCGGTCATTTACTTCTTAGGCATAGCCCCGGGCATTTACGAGCCAATTTTTCCAACCTACGTTGTTTCCTGGGATGCCGCGGCGCTTAAGGCGGGAATTGCCTTTGGTCTTGAGCTGAAGGAGACTGAATCAGGTGTGATTGTCGCGGCCGATCCGATCCAAGAGCGGCGTTACGCACTTCGAGAGGTGAAACAACGACTTCATCAGGCCACATTTCGCGAGGCGGTCATTCAAGCCTATGGCGGGCGTTGCGCACTCTCTGGCCTGCCTGAACCCTTGCTAATTGATGCGGCCCATATCATTTCAGATAAAGATGAGAAGCTTGGGCAGCCTGTCGTACAGAATGGGATTCCGCTGTCAAAAATTCATCATGCCGCTTTTGATGCTCAGCTAATTGGAATTGATCCGGATTACAAGATTCACGTGGCGGATCGCCTATTGGTGCAGCGTGATGGCCCGATGCTTGAAGCGTTAAAGCAGTTATCAGGGCAGTCGATTCATCTTCCCGACCGGGAGAGAGACTATCCTGATCGAGATCGTCTCGCGCAGCGCTATGAAATTTTCAAACGCGCAGCGTAAAGCGTTGCAGCACTATGTTCTTGCTTCCCCCTTAAACACCTGCTCTTCATGCCACTTCAAAAAGTCAGGGTTGGGTGTATCGCCGTTGCTCTGTGGTTGTGAAATTGGCTTGCTGTGAAAGTCGTGTGCCTGGCGGCGTGCGGCATCGTTTCCATTTGCCAGTGTTGAAAACAAGATCTTGAGTGTCTGGGGCGCAACCGTGAATGCGCCCAGATCAAACATCTTGTGGTGCGTGGCGCAAAGCGCCAAGCCATTATTGGTGGTGTCCGGCCCATCGAACTGAAACCAGCGAATATGTGCGGCTTCCACCCCCACAATCTGGCGGCCCAGGCGCAGGTCATAGCCGCATACACAGCAGCGGTACTCATAGGCAACCAGCACCTTTTCCCGAAACGCGGGGT
>Ga0172372_10004526_pt1 | contig 19710 bp, 15 predicted proteins | sample LakKiv5m_2_FD_114544 | JGI IMG/M metagenome (GOLD analysis project Ga0172372, IMG submission 114544) | Freshwater microbial communities from Kabuno Bay, South-Kivu, Congo - kab_092012_9.5m | ecosystem: Environmental > Aquatic > Freshwater > Lake | place: Democratic Republic of the Congo...
CATATTCCTGATAAAGCATATATCGATTCATCCTTGGCCAATAAAGCCGAACTTGCAGCTAACAATGTTTTCACAGGACAAAATTCATTTACCCAGTCTCCAAGTATTCCAAGTGCCGTATCTGCAAATCAGCCAGTCACATTGTCGCAGCTTATGGCAGCTGCGCTTGTTGGTATTTCTGCAGGGTTCGAAAACGTAGACGTGGTCTGGAATGACGATGGAAGCGTTCGATCCATACATGACAACGTGAATGGAAAGACGTATGTCATGCAATACGATCGAAACGGTTTTCTGCATTCATTTTATGACGGCATCTCGAGATCAAAAGTATCGACTATTGATGGCCGACTTATTACCAAAATAACAAATTAAAAATAAATTTATGAGCGTAACACTATTCACAGACAAAAAACCACAGGCAGTTTCTCCAAAAGGAGAATGGCTCTTCCCTCAAGTAATGATGATGGAAGTGAATCGACTCGGGCAACTGCGATATCCCGCTGTAAAAGCCAGAGGAACATTAACCCTCGCTCTCAATGTATCGAATGGAGAAACCGTACTCATTGATTCCAAAACATATGTGTTCGTGAATACGCTCACTGGTGTCGATGGGCAAGTGAAAATCGGTACGACGAAAGAGGAATCGATTGCGAATCTTATTGCAGCAATAAATCTTGATGGAACTCCGAACTCTCAATACACGACCCAGACCACTTTGCATCCTACTGCATACGCAAAGATAGGTCCGACAACCGCAAAACTTCTTGCAATTGCAAAAGTTGGTGGTGCTGCTGGTAATTCAATCGCTCTCGGAGAATCACTCGTAGGTGCAGGCAATCAGTGGGATGCCGCGACTCTCGGAACCACGGTGGCAGGTGCCGATGAATCAGATGCAGATTCCTATATCCAACCTCACTACTACGGAGGTGTGAATAACAACTCTGGCCAGCAATACAACGTACGAGAAATGTATTACCACGGAGGTGGTGAGTCAGATGCATCTGACGATCGTCTCTGGCAGCACAGACACGCTGTCATGAACTTTCCGATGAAGGAGTACAAGCTCCTCGCAGGCGCAACTCGAAAGATTTTTATGCCCAATAACTTGGATCGACTCGTGAAGCGAATCGATGTGCTCAATGTTAAATCGTTTATTAAACGACCCGAGTGGCAGTCAACGATCGCATCCCCATTTGCAGAAAGCACAGGAAATATAACATTTCACACTGTAGAAATGGGTGATGATAGGTTTGCACTTTTTTATCGACAGCAAGGTGGAACCACTGGTATCTACGTCATCATCGGACAGCTTGCGACAAACGGAACCATCACGTGGGGAACTCCTGCGATCATCACTACGCTTGATCAGTATGATGCAAACTTCGATGCCGTTCTCGTAAATACAAATAAAATACTTTGCACATTCGGACATGGGGCAAGCACATTCACTCACACCGCCACGATCACCGTATCGGGAACAGTTGCATCGGTAAACACTCCGGTCCAGGTAGTTGCAACAAACTTCGGATGGAAAAAGCTCTGCAAGCTCGACACTGACAAAGCACTTCTTGCGGTCTACACCGGAACCACTCTCTCGATCTATGTGGTTACGCTTTCAGGAACCGTACCCTCGTACGGTTCGGTTGTGACTCAGACAAACTCACAATATCCACATATCGTTCAAAACGGAACCGACAAAGCACAGCTCGTTTTCTGGGATAGCTCACTCTCACGAGTAAAATCTTCTGTGATCACAGTCACAGGTACTACCCCAACTATTCAGGCTTCAATCATAATCGGATATGAAGGAAGTTTCTCCTACAAAGCAAATCAATTTGTTCAGGTGGCAACCGATAAATTCGTGTATTACCACTATAACGGAAACCTTCATCCATATCGCGGACGTGATCGAGCGAAATTTATCATGCTCACTGTGTCGGTAAACACCACATCTATCTCTCACACTCTCGAAATGAGAAATGGCGTGTATGACGGAAACCTAAACTACTTCAAGAAACTGGATACGAATAATTGGATGATCTGGAATAAGCCCCAGGCTCGTGTCGGCAAGATGACACTCGATCTCACCAACAACCTGATGACCATCAATGACATTCCTTATTACCACACAATCTGGGATCACGATGGCTATCAAACAAACTTCATGCAGAAACTTGCTGAAACCAACAACATTCAACGTTCTCCTGAACCGGCAATCACAACAAATGGATGGGTGTTTGTAGCTACTGACAACAACATTAACGGCGGAATAGTCGCATGGTCCGATAAGACATTCAGCTTTGAACTTTATCTTGATGACGAACTTGTCGGTACATACAACAAAACAATCCCAGGGGCCATTGAAGGCGTGATTGTTCGAATGCCACTTAATCGATTCGAAGCAGCGATCAAGATTAAGAATCCAGGAGCTGTCGATCTGTTCTTCATGATTCCTAACCTTGTGACTTTTATTGAATAAAAACAAATGAATTCTTATACGATTCAATACGGCGATACCTTAAGCGGAATCGCATCAAAGACAGGAAAGAGTATGCAGGAATTGATGCAACTCAATCCGTCAATCACTGATCCCAACAAAATATATGCTGGGCGTACTTTGTCGTTAGGAGCTTCAGCAGCACCTGCACCAGCTCCAGCACCAACTCAAACAAAGCAAACGATTGCTCAAGTGGCAAAAGTGACCGTTCCAACTTTCGTAGAAGATCCAGGTAGGACACAAATAGGGAAAGACCTGAAGGCTCAAGCTACCCAACAAGCGAACGATGAAGCCATAAGGGCGGCCACTAGATCCCGTATTCAGGGCCAAATTGACGCCATAAACGCCGCTGTAGCCGATCAAATAGCAAACTTCAGGGGTACTACAGCCAAAAACCGCCAGGGGCAATCGTACGCCCTCGCGGCAGCCGGAGGCAGAATAGGGAGTGCGACCGGAGAAGCTGAATTCCAAAAGACTGAGGATTACAACAATCAAGAAGAACAAACATACCGAAGTGAGGCAAATCTTAAAATCTCCGCTCTGTATGGCCAGGCAAACCGAGATGCTGACGCTGAAATAAAATCAAGGAGAGAAGCAATTCAACAGGGCGTTGATAAATATTTTGAATTCTTGGATAACCAAGGTCAGCGAAAACGTGAGCAAGTTTCTGCCTTCGTTAAAAATATGCTCGCACTTGGTGTTGATCCGTCGTCACTTAGCGATGCTGATTTTGAAAAGCTTCAAGATCAATACGGATTCACTAAAGAGCAGCTTGCAACTTTATATAACGATGCGAAGGCAGAGAAAGATCAGGCGGCACTCACGGCCGAGAAAGCAAAGGTGGATCTTGATAAGGCAAAGAATGATGCTAATCAATTTGAACTTGGCGAGGGCCAGGCACGCTACGTTTACGATCCTGTCACTGGCAAAACAACAATCATCGCTTCAAAAGCGAAGACATACGCACCAACTGGTGGATCTGGTACTACTTCCGATCCTGTTGTTGAATCATGGGTAAGTCAGATCAATGCCGGAAAAGCCACGATCGCAAACGTACCTGCCAACCTCAAGAACGCAGTCATCACAGCACTCACTAGCTCAACGTCTACACAAGACTCGAGTTACCAAATTAGTACGCTCAAAAGTGCACTCGATAACGTGCAGAAACTCAAAGGTGCTGCCGGTCCTAGTGCGATCAGCAGAACTCTTGGTGACACCTTTATCGGAGATTCTTCATTTAGACAACTTCAGGCGTATGTTGATACCGTCAAATCAAACCTCCTCACTTTGGTAACAGATCCGAATATTAAGAAGTTCTTCGGTCCGCAGATGTCCAATCGTGATGTTGAGCTCATGACAGCTACCGCATCGTCTCTCGATGCCCAGCGCCTCAGTCCTGAACAGGTCCAGGCGGAAGTAGATAAGGTCAATGCCTTCTTGCTGAAATACGAAGCTGCCAAAAACAGCAGTGGTCTTGTCGATACCGCTGCCACCCCAGAGCAAAGCGCATTAAGGACTAAATACCAATACTAAAATGCTTACAGAATCTCGACGACAACAACTTGATAAGATCGTTCAGCAAATGGTCGCTAACAAAGAAAGCGATGCCAATATTCAATTTGTTGTAAATGACTTCAAACAGAAATATGCAAACGAGTCTCAAGCACCGGCAATACAAGAGCCAGAGAAAAAGAGTCTTGGTGCAAAGATTTGGAGTGGAACCAAAGCCGTAGGTAATGCCCTCATTTCAAGTGAGAAGAAGTTTGGAAAGAGCATTGCCGATGCTTTGCCTTCGTTCGTGCCTGGAAGTGCTGCGTGGACAAATAATCAAAACGAGGAGCTCATGGCACAAAGCCAAGAGATTACTGACAACCTTTTGAAAACTATCAAGCAGAAAAAAGAGCGTGGCGAAGACGTATCTCGTCTTGAAGCAGCACTGCAGCAACATTTAAAAGATGCGGGGAAACCTCCTATTGATATCAATGAGACAAACGCATCAGTGAATAAAACCGCCAAGCAAGTATTCGGTGAAGGTCTTGGAGTAGCTGCAGACATTCTGTCGGCCGGATCATACGGTAAAGCTGCCCAAGGTGCTCAAAGCGGTAGACTTCTTATAGCCGGTCCCGCATCTGGAAAGGTAGCAGGATGGCTTGGTAAAGCAGGAATCGGAAGCACGGTCTCACCGGCTGCAGGAGCTCTCCCGAGCATTATTGGTGGTGGTACAAAAGCCCAAGCATTTCTCAAAGGTGCATGGCAAGGCGCAAAACAAGGTGCTATATCAGGTTCGGTATGGGGAACAGCGCAAGGTGCGACTCGAGCAATGCAGGATAACAAAACCAATTCGCAAATCGCAGAAGATGCTCTTACTGGCGGTGTTGTCGGTGGTGTTGCAGGTGGAACTGTCGGCGCTGTTGTCGGAGGAACAAGCGGATATTTAAATCGTCGAAGGGAAATTAACCAGATGCTCAAAACCGCAAGTACTCCTGATGAAGCTATTAACTCACTTCATGACGAAATTGCTAAACATGCCGATGAAGATTCATTCAAAGCAGCAATCAAGAACGGTGATTTGAATATTCATCAGGTGTACCAGAAAGATGGCGCTCTCAATCCTGAACTTGCTAAGGGGCGGATTGATGATATTGCCGCAAATCTCGATCTAAAGGTCCCAGGAGCAGGAGAAAAATACCGAACTCTCATTGATCCAAACAAAACAACCTTTGACGAATTGATATCAAAGGCAGATGACGTGATTGATGAAAGCAGGAAGATACCTGCTGATCTCATTAAGTATTCGGTTGGTCCTGATGGTAAAAAAGTTGTTGATGCAAAGGCAACCGAAGCTCTAAAGGCTGGGATCGCAGACCAAGATGTCGCCTTTATTAAGAATGCTTCTGCTGAGGACAAGAAAATATTTGATAAGGCAATAAAAGTTGCAGAGCAAGCATCAAAAGATAAAACATATTCACGTCAGCCAATCGAACAAGCCGGAAAGGTGCTTATCGAGCAGGCTGATACGGTAGAAGGTGCTCGGCAAAAGGTCGGGCAAGACCTTGGTGTTTTGCGAGCCAAGCTTGGCAACACTCCCGTTACAATTACGGATACGGCAGATATCTTCTACAAAGACCTTGATGACGCAGGTATCAAGATCACGAATGATGGACTCGACTTCTCAAAATCTAAATACGCCAATGTTCCAAAAGTTCAAAAGATTATCGAGAGCGTTCACCAAAGAATTGCAGGTTTAGGTGACGAATCAAATGTAAAGACTGTAGACATGATCAGGCAGCAGCTCGGAACCGAAGTTGATCTCGGAACTCTTGAAGGAAATCTCGACAAGAGTGCAAAGCGAATCCTGCAAAAGGTGTATGGGGGATTGGGAGACAATATCGCTTACATTGATACCGACTATGCGGAGCTTTCAAATGAATATTCGAAACTAAGCAGTGCAATGGATTACTTCCAACGTGCCCTTGGAAAAGATTTTGAAGCAACAAAAATAAATTCATCACTAAGAGCCGGAGAAGTAGGCCGAAGAATTCTAGGCAATGGCTCATCACGCCCCCTCGCAATTGTGGAGAATATCCAAGACCTTGCACGAACTTATGGATACGACAAGAGTGTCGATGCTAGAAATCAGTTCCTCTTTGCAAATTTCCTCGAGGATCTTTTTGGTACTACTCAATCACAAAGTCTCCAGCAGCAGATCACGAAAGGAGTAAATAATGCCGAAGAAGCTACAGGCGCTCTTACTGATGTTGCCACAGGAAATGCCAGTGGGTTGCTTTCAAAGGCTGTTCGAAAGGGTATTAATCTAGTACGAAATATCACACCTGAACGGCAAATCGAGGCTGTGAAAGCACTTATCACTCCCTAAAAGTAATACACCCTGTTTTACCAAAAATTGCATTTATGCTTATTGCATGGACAAAAACGACCACGACTTACTCATACGGGTTGATACAAAACTAGGAACCTTGATCGAGGAGGTCCAGCTCATGCGTGACAACACAAACCAGCGTCTTAGCACCGTCGAGCAAACCAAAGTGGAGAAATCAGACTTCAACGATTTCAAGGTAAATATTCAAAATGATTTAAATAAAACTGATCTCTCGTTTAACAAAATCCTTTTGGAAAGAAGTCAGCACAATGATGAGTTGTTTAAATCTCAAGACACACGAATTTCCAGAATCGAACGGAATATGTACATCGGCATTGGAATTCTCTCAGCTATTCAGGTTGTTATTCCACTAGTCCTCAAATACGTATTTAATTTTTAACATATGAACATTCCGTTTCAACAGACTCCAAACTATTCCGTCGGTCCCACAAAGAAAAGTGCGATTGTACTTCATTTAACCCTCGGTGCATACAACGGGGCAGTCAACTGGCTTTCAAATGCCAATAGACCAAATCGATCGTCCGCAAATTTCGTAATTGGGCGTAATCAAGGTGAAATTGTGCAGCTGGTAAAGGTTACTGACATTGCGTGGCATGCGGGCATAATCAGCAACCCTAATGATCGCGCAAAGCGAATTATGAAAAAGAATCTAGACGGGTCCTGGGTAAATCCAAATCAGTACACGATCGGAATTGAACTAGCGGCCGGATACGACGTGGATCAGGACGGTGTGGTCGAGCCAAATGAAAATGATGTTACAGAATGGCAGTACCAGGTACTCGTAGAGCTTGTGAGATCATTTACAAATAATCCTGACACGGCATTTGTACTTGATGAGAAAAACATCATCATTCACGGCGATATTGCAGACTACAAAGAAAAGCCTGAAATAGTTCGCAAAGAACTTCTCAAGAGACTCTTTCCGGTCCCATCAACCGACAAAGAAGTGATCAAATCTCAAATTATTAGCTTGCTAAACCAGTTATGAGATATATATCACAGATTCTCATAACGATCGCTGCATTTCTGTTTGCCTATGCGATCTGGCTCGAGCGTGTGCATTAAAAATTATTAATTCAAAAAATATGCAAATATATCAATCAGCTTCAAAATTAGTTTTTGTTTTACTCACCGCTACAGCATGTGCTGGATTCGTAATGGGGAAGTTACCCGTAGATCAATTTATGATCCTTGCTATTGCAGCCTCATCATTCTACTTTTCAAATAAAGGGGATAATACCCAGCCATTTGCGGGGAAATAATACTTTCTTGGTTGGGGATATTCACTCATTGACTACTAACCCAGATGCATAGTAAACTATCTGTACTATGCTAAAAAGGGGAAATAAGCATAGTACAACATAAATACTATGCTAAAAGCCACAGTTTCTAAGCAAAAACTAGATAAAGAGAGACTTCTTTCGCTTCCGTACGTAGAGCGAACTAAGGAGAAAGATGCCTTAAAATTGGTATCTTCTGACTTGATAAAAGTCATTCTCGGACCACGTCGAGCAGGTAAATCTGTCTTCGCACTGATGCTTTTAAAGGATCAGTCTTTTGCCTATTTTAATTTTGATGATGAATCGCTTCCAGGAGAAGAAGGTATTGATCTCGACGAGCTCATGACTGAACTGAAGCTTGCATATGGAGAAACAAAATACATTCTTTTTGATGAAATACAAAACCTTCCAAAGTGGGAACTTTTCGTAAATCGTTTACATCGAGCCGGATATAATTTGGTGTTGACTGGATCGAATGCAAGTCTTCTTTCAAAAGAACTCGCCACACATCTCACCGGCAGACATATTCCGATAGAAATACTGCCATTTAATTTTACTGAGGTCTTGAAAGCAAAGCAGTATGAGATATCGGCCGAAAAGCTCCTATTACCCGAAGAAAAAGCAAAACTGCTCGGGTATATGACTCAATACATGACCAATGGCGGATATCCAGAGGTGGTTACAAAGGGTGTCGATCCGCGCGGATATCTCGATGTGCTCTTTGACGCAGTTCTCTTTAAAGACGTGGTAAAACGTCACAAGGTTCGTTTTTCCGAGCAAATAGACAATCTGGGCTCCTATTTGATAAACAATGTTTCTAGTCAGTATGGTCCCAAGAAACTAGCAAATGTTCTTGGCTTCAAAAGCCAGGTCACTCTGGAAAATTACCTAGGTTATCTTACTGAAGCGTATTTGGTTTTCTCTTTGAAGCGTCATTCAACAAAAGCCGGTATGAGATTACGATCTTCAAAGAAGACATATGTTGTGGACAATGGATTTGTAACAGCTAAAGCTGTTCAGCACTCTCCAAACAACGGCAAGCTCATGGAAAATCTTGTATTCACTGAACTAGTTAAAAAAGGAAACGAACCAAATCGGGAATTGTTCTACTACAAGACACGCAATGATCGTGAGATAGATTTTGTTCTCAAAAAAGGGTATGAGGTTGCGGAGCTTATTCAAGTTGCGTATGACTCAACCGGTCAGGATGTTGAGGGAAGGGAAGTGAAAGCTTTGGTCGAAGCAGGAAAAGAATTGAATGTTACGAACCTAACAGTGCTGACATGGAATGAAAAAAGAGAGGTAAAAAAAGATGATATGACCATTTCCTTTAAGCCTCTTTGGGAATGGCTCATTAAAACTACTGAATAAATATGAAATTCGAGCAACCACATGATGATGCAAGATTAACACCAGAGGCTCAATCAGAGAAAACATCTGCCTCTGAAAAGGTTATTTTAGCTAAATTTGAAAATGAATTAAAAGGGTTAGGTTCAACAGACACCCTGCCTGAATTTTCAACTGAAAACCTGAGCACAGAAGGACGTGCGAATTTAACTAAGATAATGAAGAAAGCAGTACAATTTCATACCGCACAAAATAAAGGTCCTAATTTAATAGTTGCCGCAAAGATTTTAGAATTAGCTGTAAATAGTAATATTGAACAAGAAGGTGATGAAAGTCTATGGGGTAGTTTAAATACGGAGCTTGCACCAAAAGTGAGAAGTGTTTTTGATAAAAGTATAGATAAAGGCAATATAGAGGAAGCACTCGAATTGAAAAGGCATTTTACTCAACCTGAGTTTCAGGCTGATCTTGAAATGGCATGTGAGACAAAAATAGAGGGGCTTAGAAAATTTGCAAAAGCTCATAACACGTATGGAGATTATCGAATTGAATCCGATGATCAAAGAAGAATAAGGGCGGTATTTCTTCTTATGCCACAGTTAGAACATGACGAAAAGCTAAAAGAAGAAGTAAGAAATACATTTAAAAAAGGATTGGAATATGATGAAAAATCTGAGAAAGAGGATAGGAAGGGTGCTGGTGGCCGATCTGCTAGTGCTATCGCAATATATCCACGCAGCTTCTTTAACTTTGAAGAAGATATACGTCCTGTCGCTGTGAAAAGATTGAAGGTTAATGTTCAAAATTATTTGAGTGAGGATTATTATCGCAGATCACAATATAAAATTGATGCCTCGCACACAGGGTACATATATGGCGATGAAGAAAGAAAAAATGTAAAACCTTTTAAAGACTGGCTCCATCTTACAGACGAGGAAATGGAGATAGTTGTTAATGAGGTTTTGGACAAAGAATTTTCATCTCATTCTTTTGATGCGGCGAAAGAACTAGCAAGAGAATTTGGCATTGAAAAGAAACTTGAGGCAAAAGCAACTGAGCTTTATAAACAGAAATTAGCCACTGTAGACAAAGGTGATGGTTATACGATCAATCAACTCAGAAAACTTGTTCCAAAGGAGATTGAAAAACAAGAAGAGATCGTTAATTTAAAAAGGAATTGGGTATTACAAAACATCAGTGGTAATTATGGCTTAGATTCAGTAAGTGAATCTGGAATTAAAAACTATAAGGAGGAATGGAATTTAGATGAAACATTCCTTGCATTACCAGACACACAGAATCAACTACGTGATCAACTATTAAAAACTTTAGGTTATGGTAATTGGGACAAGGCCACAGCTTTATATAATAGTTTCCTTACGTCTGAGTCACAAACTCAAGAATTCCAACAAGAAATTGAGAAAGGTCTCTTGAGCGCACTAGAAAAATCAAGCTATAAAGTTTCTTCCGACGAAAAGAAAACACAATTACTTGACATTCTATCTGAAGAATTCAAACACTCACCTGAGTTTAAACAAAAAGCAATTAGTATTCTTTCTCAAACCTTACAAGGAGGTAGTATTGAAGATTATAATGCCGCACTTAAAAAACTCAACTTTTCAGAGAGTGAAATAAGAGAAGCGAAGGAAAATGCATTGCTTAATTCGTTAAGTTATGGACGTCAAGATGGCAGCAGACAGTTAAATTTTTATGGAGATCAGAATGCTGCTAGAGTTAAAGGAATTGTAGAGAAAATACAGCCCGATGAAGATACCTTGAAGGCTGTGAGAGAGAAAATAAATCAGAGTGTTATAAGTAAAGGAAATTTAGAAGAAATAGAAAAGTGGATGAAGACGGCTCCTCTTTTGGGCTTGCCAGCAGAGCAAATCTTTGAGCAGAAAGAAAGCAAGGAGACGATTTACCGGAATATAGAAGATTTGATAAAAGAAGGTAAATTAAACGATGCAGTCAAAGTAGCTAAAGACTTTAAACTTTCCCCAGAGGATTTAAAAAATATCAGTCCAGAAGATCTGAATAAAGGTGTTGTCTGGTGGCTTACTAAGGAGAATGAGGGTTTAAGTCAGGCAATTCGCTATGAAAGCAGTTGGAAATTTGTGGAAGTAAATATTGAAAACTTTATAAAGTTTTTTGATATACCTCAAGAGAATCTTATTCAAGATCCTGATGTAAGAAAACTAGCTGGTAGTTTGCTTTTGAAAATGCAGGCTTTTGGCTTTAATAGAACAGAAGCCATGAGAGCTACTCTTGAAGGAACCTTGCTTACCACAGAAGAAGATATGCTCGAAGGTATAGATGATGTGACTGATTTAATTATTGGAAGAAAAATTGAAAATCAACTTCACTATTTTCAAAATCTTAGAAAAATATTGCCATCAATCCCAGAAGGATTTGCAGATCATAGAGTCATAGATAAATATTTTCAAAACATAAAGGATTATAGAATGCCCAAGAAGCGAGGTTATCGCGAGGGCTACTATGGCCGAGAGGAAAAGACAATATTAGATTATATGAATCAACATGCGGCAGCTCTTGAAACTTTTGAATCAGTTCAAGAAATATTTACTCGTACTCTTGAGTATTTGGTAAATAAGAATGAGTTCGATGCAGCCCTTGATTTACTTGATCTTGATAAGGAGGGTCAATATATTGATAGAGCTAGTATGCAGAATCTGTTATTGCCAGAATATATTAAAAGATTAACTGAAGGAGGAGAAAGAGAAGCAAATCATTTTGCAGAAGTATTTAAGATAAAATTCGAGGATATTTCTAATGAAAAACTTACAGAGGCATACAAATCATTGTTTATTTCTGCAGTACAGAGTAAAAATGTCGATGGTATAATTTCTAACTCAAAAAGAGTAACTTTCACTAAAGAGTTTTTGAATACACCAGAAATAAAAGCTGGAATAGAAGCCGCTTTTATAACAAGTTTGTCAGGACGAGGTTTTGAAAATGCGATACAACTGGTCGAAAATGGCCTACTCGATGAATCTTTTATTAGGTCAGAACAAGTACGTGAAGCTGCCCGTACCCTTCTTCCAAACATGCTTTCAAACGGTAGCTTTGAAAATATTATTAAATTGAATAGCCAATTATCCCTTGGGATTACCTCTCAGGAGATGATAGCTCTCGATCCTACAAAAGTTGAATTCTTCGAAAGACTTAAGCTAAATTTTCCTAAATTGGCAGAAAAGTGTTTTGGATCACTCGATGCTTTATTTTCAATATGGCCTTATGTTCATCTTTTAAAGCCAGAAGTACTAGATAAATTTCCTTTCTTAGCAGAAGCGCTTCAGGAAAATGAAAGATTTGGTGTAAAGCTTCTCTTAAAGTTTGAATCACTAGACAAGCTATCTCAAGCAAATATTGCTACGCTATATAAAAATAAATCTGATATCTTGAATGAGAAAGGAGACATAGACGTAGAGTCTCGTGATTTCCGTATTGCGATGCAAAGCCGATTAGAAACATACAGAAGAAATCCTGAAATCCTAGCTGAGCTTAAAAAAACAGGGATTAACGTTGAAGAATGGCTTAATCATGAAGAAGAAGTATATTTTGAATTAGGAAGGGATACCCCCATGACTTTCTCCGAGGCTCTTATTACACCTATAGAAAGAATGGAAGAAACAATAAATACATATGTTCGAACTCACAAAGAAGGAGTTGCTGAATATAAAAATGAATTAACCACTTCAATGGTTCCTTTAAAAAATCTCGAAGAACTTCAAAAAGAATTAGAAGGCCTTGAAAGACAAAAACAAATTGCACTAGATGCAAATAATCAAAAGAAAGCAGATGGAATCGATAAAGGAATATTGAACATTAAAACTCAAATTGAAAACCCAAAAATGGTTTCAGCATGGGATAAACTACACAGTGATTATTCTTTGCTAGATTTGGTTAAAAAAGATGCTTTCAAAGCATATCAGGATTTAAAGGAAGCTGAATTAAAGTATGTAGAAAAAGAACAGGATGATACTGCTCCACAAGCACAAAAGCGTAAAGAGTTAATAAAGCTAAAAGCTAAAATAGAAGCTGCTAAAAAGGAACTAAAGGAAAAGATAAGTCTGCTCGATAGAAGAATAAATGAGAATTTGGATCATGAGATGAATGTCTTAACAAAGGTTGTAGGAGAAGATAGAGCTGATGCTTTAGTTAGAGAAATACAACATGAACGTTTGGGGGAAATTATTGATCACTATAATAGCGATAGGGATGCAATTATAAATGTATTTGCTGAAAAGCAGGAAAAGGGCCTTGATGGTCAAGCAATGAAAATAGAAGTTTGGAATCGAAATCCTAATAAAGATCTTTATCTCGGTAACTATACAGATTGCTGTATTCGAATTGATAGTTCTCATATGGGGGCAGAGTGTACTATTGCTGACTATATGACCGACGTAGGTGTTCAAATTGTTTCTATAAATGATGAAAAGAAAAATATGCCAGTAGTTGCTGCGTGGTGTTGGATGGGACATGACGACAATGATGAAGTAGCGTTTGTTATAGACAATATCGAAGCAAATACTGACTATAGCTCAACTTACAAGTCACAGATGGAAGCAAAATTGAGAGAATATTTGCAAAATTATGCAAAAAAAGTTGGAGCGAGACTAGTTCAGGGTACCAGCAATAATGATCTTGTTGTCGCAAAGATGAATTCAGCGTACTTTAAAGTCGGAGGATATAATCGACCGAGTGGTTATTACTTGGAAGGTGAAGACAATCGTGCAAATGATGGTGGTTTTGAAGAGCATGAACAAGAACATTGGGGCGGAGAAAATGAAGAGGAAGAAAATTAAACAACTAGTTTGAAACTAAAATATGGAGGGATTTAACCAACAAATAGAAAAACACAATGCAAAAGAAAAAGAGCCTCTAGATATAGGTAGAAAGTTTCGCATAAAATTTCAAGAACAATTGGAAGAGGATTTAGTCGTACCAACACGGCTTGATGATGGAAGGGTAGTAGATGTTCCTTCCTTTCGTATCAGAGAAGATGCAACAGAATTTGTAGAGGAATTAAAGTTATTTTGGGAGAAAGCTGAGCAATCATATAAAGAGTATTGGCAAAAACCGATTGCTAAAACTGGTGCTCAGTATCATGACACAAAAAAATTTCCACTCCATCAAATTGATGAAGTGAAAGGTGATTTGGAAAAAGGTGGCACTGGACGAACATATGATGCTTTGTCTGAAATTAAACAAGAAACACTTCTTGCGTTTGAGTTGTACTCCTGTATAGAAGCAGTGAAGCCAGATAGAATCATTGCTCTGGTAAATGGTGCTGCGCGACTTGATTCTCTCGCGTATGCTCTAGGAGCCGATTCTATGAATTATTTATCAATTCATAGATCTATAGATAAAGATCATCGAAAGGAATTATCTGCTGGACCAATCTATGAAGGAAAACCTATTTTGCCAGGTTCAACCGTTCTTTTATTGGAAGACACTTCTGATTTAGCAGATGAAAGGACTTATAGAGATGCAAGGGAATGGCTCAAAGAGCAAGGTGTGACAAATGCTCCAGTATTTCTTGAGTATATGACACGACTTGACCAATTTGCAATGCAGCATCAAGGATGGACGGTTGAGCAGCAAATTGAAATTCAACAGCAATTGAATGATGAAAATTGTTGGAATGCATATGCGAATACTACTCCGGGAAGACATTCTGAATTCTGGAAAGCTATAAAAGGAAGGTTAACAACCGCAATTGAATCCAACCCGCAACTTATTGATTCTTTTTTTGAACTCATAAGAAAGTATAAAAAGTAAAACCACCAGAGGTCTTTCGACATGGTGGCTTAGGTTGTATTAGCTTTCGCTAAAAGTTTTACTTGATGGGGTTATCCGGCAGAACAACAGTGATTCGCTTGTTCGTGGAAATGTCACCTTTGACCCAGTATCCGTCCGCGCCGTCGGCATATTTGCGGGTAAACGCCTCACCGAGTCCGAAACAGACCGCCTCTCCTTCAGAAGTGAGGTTGCAAACGCCATACTCATTCCGGAGAAAGATTTGGCGTTTGTTTGTCAGCTTGTGAAGCGAAAGTGCATAGAATGCGTCCATGACCGTGGCCAGGCGTTCGTCGCTCCCGAGATCAAAAATGCTTGTGCCGCGATTGATCAAATACCATCCCTTTGTCGGAGTGGACATTTTGAGTGCTTCCGATTCGGTGTCAGAAAGCCACCAGCGTATCCCAAACGACTTCGTTTTCTCGCAGACCTCATTGAGATCAACGGGAATTCCCCAGACAAGAAGATGAGTCTTCGCGTGTCTGGAAAGGGTTTCGGGCAGGTAGGGCACCTGGTCAGCCATTTGCAGGAGCCGCGCCAAATCTTTCTGGTTCGGAGTGATTCCGAAATGCTTGAGGGCGGTCTCGGGTCCGATGGTCTTGTCCTCGCCGATGATCGCTTTGGCGATTCGGTAAGTGAGGCCTCCGGATGATACCTGCTCAGGCGCTCCGCGGAGCATGTAGTCTGCGACTTTGCTTCGGAAGCTGTCGTCTTCGTCGATTCGAGTAAACACTTCCGCTCCAGATTCTCCGAGCTCTTTGCCGAGCTTGAAGATAGAGGATTGGAATTTGCCGTGTTCGAGTTGCGTTGATTTCATTGGTGTCTGCTTTCTATTAGCCCGTAGGCATTAAGAATCCCTCACTTATCGTGGAGAGGTAACGTTCCCATCATCGAGATGAGAAACAAAGATACTAAACAATACCCTTATTTCTCATCTCGATCGTATTTAAAAGAGCGAAATTAGCTAAAAAAATTATAGCATATAATACACAAAATAGCAAATGAAAAAGCCACCAGAGGTCTTTCGACATGGTGGCTTCGGTTAAGGGTTAACGTTTGGGGTTACTCCGCGATGCGCTGGAGCGCCTCGGCCCAATCCTTGCCTTCATCGCTGACTCGCGCATGGAGCATCCGCACCTTCGCACCCTCGATCGAAATCGGGAACTGCGAATAGTGGTCGAATGCCGCCGAGAACGGATCATCGTGGTGGCTGAGATCGGTGACGACAGCGACTTTCTTCGCACCCTGACGAGCTGCCTCAATCATGAGGAGGATGCCGTAGGGCACCAGCTCGCCGAGCTTGAATTTGTCGCCCATCGTCTTCGAACTCATGGGCAGATGGAGGTCTGTGAGGACCACATCGAACTTCTCGCTGCCGAGGAGCTCCATCGCTTCCTGATAGCCAGTCGCCGTGGTGAGACGGTGCCCGGCCAAGCCCTTCTTAGCGCTTGCGATGTGCTTTGCGGTGTCGTCGATGACGAGGATGCACAGGGCATCGGGCAGAAGCTCGGCCGTGGATTCCTCCACAGCCGCTTCCGTGGCTTGCGCCTCCGGGAGCTTGCTGCTCACATCCACGATCAGCTCGAGGATGTTCGCCAGCGAGAAGTTCGGGATGACCCGGACATTCTCGGGGAATTGGGGATGTTTGCTGTCGACTTGCGTCGGCAGGTAGGCGTAGGATTTCTCCTTGCTGAACCCCTTTTCGACGTCGCGGACTTCACAGAAGAGGATCAGATCCGCTTCTTCCTGGGTGGCGACAAATCGCACAGGCTCGCCGATCACTTGCATGATGGCTTTGCCGTGGGGCTTGCTGGCGAAGGTGACGTTGACGCGGATGGGACGGACGGTGGTCGTGGTGCTCATGAGATATGGCCTTTCTGTGTGGGTTGGGTTTAAACGTTAAATTGGAAAAGGGCAAAATTGCCTCTAGAGGCATAATAACATAGATTATAAATAAAAGCAAGCAGTATACGTATTCCTCTCATAACCTTGGCACCACCAGCTCCTTCGGAAAGGCGCTGATTCCAAGGTGGATCCTTTGATTGTTGTAGTATGTCAGATATTTCTTGAGGGCGCGATTGATTTTCCAAACATTTCGAGGAATTTTGTCGAGACATTCTTCTTGCAATGTTCTGTTGAACCTCTCGATGTGAGCATTGTCATTCGGCTTGCCGATTCTTGTGTATCGATGACTCTTCAGTGCCTGGGTCACAAACCAGTTTCCAAATTCGGGTCCATGGTCCGATTGGAGCATTGAGAACTGAAACATCGAAGCTTCAGCTTCCTTGAGGAATCTCAAACTGATCCCGCTGCTCATTTTCTCGTACGCTTTTGCATACGCCGACCTCGAGTATACGTCGATGAGCGTGAATACATATATCCTCGTTTTCTCTCCCGTCATGAGGTGTATGGTGTCTAATTGCACCAGATCGCCCTGTTTCAGGGCTTCCGGGCGATCCACATGAGGGTGGTATCGCTTCCACGGGCTTTTCTTCTTCAGGTATTTGTTCCGGTCGAGCACTCGATGAATGGTATTTTTCGGAACCATGACGCCTTGTCGTTTGAGAAGGATATGTATCGCTTCAGTACACCTGCCGTTCATCCTCCTCATGCCGACGATCCGTCTTTCAAGTTCGGGAGAGGTTTTTCTCCACTTTCGATGCGGCTCCGCCGACTTTGTCTGGATCGGTACGTCTCCGACCAGCTTCGCCTTGGCGGCCCATTTCATCACTGCTGTGTGATGGTATCCCAGGTATCTGCCGACCTTTCTCGCACTCCATCCGGAGCGGAGGAGACGAACGGCATCCCTTCGGAGCCGAGGCATGTGTTTGTTCGATGTATATGGCATGGCTTTGATATTGCATCAAAGTGGTGCCAAGGTTATGGGGGATTACGAGTATATTGACAATATAGACCTAGTATGCTATACTTTCATTAGTAAGTACTTTGATACTCATAGTTTGCAGCAGCTCCAGCCAAAAAAGCCTTATTTAGGCTAATAATAAGACTTTCCTGGCTGTGGCTGCCGTGTGGTAGCTCAGATATACGTTAGTCCAACCGTTAAAAACAGGACTCGACTGGGATATCGATACCCCACCCGCAAACTATGAAAAACACCAACAGCATCATCGCGTTCTACACCTCCTTGGCCGCCGTTCTGTCTGACGAAACCTTCGTGGAATCGTCAGCCGAGGCTCTCTCGAAGCTCGCTGAAGAGAATAAGGCCGATTTGTCCCGCAAGGACTTTTCGGTCGAATTCATCCGCGAAGCCTACGAGGAGTATCACGACAACAGTCGTGACCTCGACATCATGGAGGAGTTGACCGAGGAAGCCTTCGAGGACCTCGCTCCTTACATGAAGGACATCAATGCCAGGAAGGCGTTTCGACGCCTGACGGAGATGTCCGGCACTGGCGAAGTGCAAGATCTTTTCGCCCATGTCTCGAATGTCCGCCACTTCGGCAAGGACAAGAATGGCATGGCCGTGGTCACCCTTGTGGTGAATTCTTACAGGGAGTTGCAAGACCTCCTGGAGAATCCCCGCGACGGCGTGGTCGAGGAAGGACATTTGTCCACCTCGGTGTAACGATCTTTTGATCCGTAAGTGAGATAGGTACGTAACCCTGTCCAGCCCCGCAAGATTCGTTCTGCGGGGTTTAACTTTTATTATTTCTTTTCAAACGCCATTGTAAACATTCCAGGAGCTTCGGTCAGCTCTGACTTTCCAAGCAACTGTTTGAGGAAGTCTCGTATAAACTCTCTTATATTTTTCACTTCTTCCTTTTGAGCAGTAATGATTTCCGTTTCAATAAAATATCGCACATCAGAAGAATGATCGAACTTTATAGTATCCATATCAATATGGATTTTAGTGTCTTTATATGAACCTTCAAAAGACTGCCGGTCTTTTTTAATAGTAATGGGGTGGGTAGATGCTTTAAGACCCTCATCAAACTCATTCTGCGAAGCCTCTCTTTCCTCCTCTTTTCTTGCTAGCTCACCGTTCTCCATTTCCCACGTCTTTCGAGTATAAAATATTTTCCCGTTTTCATTTCTGTATCTTTTAAGGTTATATCCTCCGTGCGGAGACTTATCAGCCTCAACGTAGCAGTCAATTTGAGCTACCGAACTTTTCTCTGAAAATCCGCTCTTTATTAGATTAGCCACAACTTGCTCCTTTTCTTGTGCTGTTATTTCTGCTTTTAGTTCTACTTCATACATAGGGTGAGTATAGCAGAAGTAAAAGCTTTTGTTATAATTGCTTTTAATGGAACAAGAAATAAGAATTTTAGATGCAGTACCTGAAGATGCAGAAGGTATCACAAATGTTTTGTATAAATCTTGGCTAAATACATATCCAAATACAGAACTTGGAATTACTGTAGAAGATATAGAAGAAAGTTATAAGGAGGCCTTTACTGAAGAAAAAATCAGAAATCAGCAACAAAGAATTGCTAATATTCCTAAAAATCAGAAAAGGCTTGTTGCAAAATATGGAGATTTAATTGTAGGAGTTGCAACAATCGTTAAAAATGAAGATTGCAATCAATTGAGAACCATTTATATTCTGCCTGAATTTCAAGGAAAAGGTATTGGGAAAATGCTATGGAATGAAGCAAAGAAATTTTGTGATCCAACAAAAGATACCGTAGTTCAGGTAGCTACCTTTACACAAGATGCCATTGAATTTTATAAAAAACTGGGTTTTGTAGACAATGGTAAAAGATCAGTTGGAGAAAAGATGAGAAATGGAGCAGTTATTACAGAAATGGAGATGGAGATAAAAGCGATTTAAGATGGTATAATTGAATAATCATGATTCTTGAAGAAGAAAAAAATAATATATGGGCAGAAATAGAACAAAA
>Ga0172372_10004527_pt1 | contig 19707 bp, 18 predicted proteins | sample LakKiv5m_2_FD_114544 | JGI IMG/M metagenome (GOLD analysis project Ga0172372, IMG submission 114544) | Freshwater microbial communities from Kabuno Bay, South-Kivu, Congo - kab_092012_9.5m | ecosystem: Environmental > Aquatic > Freshwater > Lake | place: Democratic Republic of the Congo...
CCCGCGTCCCGGCCAGATGCCGCGCCAAGCCCTCCAGCGAGGCGAAATCATACAATCGCCCGGCCGACAGCTCGACCCCGAACTCGCGCCCCACGGTTTTGGCAAACTCCACCGCCAAGATCGAATCCATCCCCAGGTCGGTGAGCCGCGCGTCCGCGCGCACCCGCTCCGCCGGGACCATCAGCACCTGCGCCAAGAGCGCCCGGAGCCGCTCCCGCCCCGCGGGTTCCACCGCCGGCGAGTCCGCCAGAGCCGGCGACGCGGCCACGGCCGGTTCCGCCACCCGGCGCAATCGCACCGCTGGACGCGGCGTCGACCCCGGGAAAGTACCCGGGGCCGGCGGCGGCGGAGCCCCCATGGACCCCCCGGGCGCGGCGGCAGCAGTGGCCGCCTGCACTTGGGCCCCAGGAGCGGGCGGAACCCACGCCGCCCCCGGGCGCGCCACGATCCGGCCGCCCTGGCGGTCGTACCAGACTTCTTCCCCCGCGAAGGGATAACCGGGCAGGTGCACCCGGCGGGTCGCCTGCCCCGCGAACTCCGCCGGCCAATCGACTGCGGCCCCCGCCACCCACGCGACGCCCGCCGGCACTCCCGGCTCCCGCGCGGCCGCGGGTGACGTCGCTTCCCCGCGGAAAACCTCGGGTGCCCCGGCGAGGGTTGCCCCGGCCGCCACCGCCAGCCCGCGCCGCAAGTCCTCGGCCCCCGCAGCCCGAAAGGCCAACCGGCAGGCAAAAGGGGTGCGGCCGACCGCGAGGGTGTAGGCGAAATCAGCCAGCTCCGTGCCCGGGTAGGCCTCCCACCAGTCCCGCAATGCCGCCACGCGGGCCGCGAGCGCCGCGGGGGTCCGCGCGGACACGATCACCCAGTGCGGCCCCGCCGGTGCGACTCGATCGGGCGCCGCGGGCGCCTCCTCGAGCACCGCGTGGCAATTGGTGCCGGCCAGACCGATACCCGAAATCGCCGCGCGCCGAGGATGCGGGCCATTCGCCGGCCACGGTTCCGCCGCGGTGGCGAAGGTGAAGGGCCACGTCGCCGCGTCGATCGCCGGATGCAGGTCCCGGAACCGGAGCTGCGGCGGCACGGTCCGGTGCCGCAACGCCAGCAGCAGCTTGATCACGCCCCCGACGCCGGCCGCAGAAAAGCCGTGGCCAAGGTTCGCCTTGAGTGAGGCCAACCAGCACCGCTGATCCGGTCGCGGGCCCCCGATCGCCTCCACCAGCGCCGCCGCCTCCACCGGATCGCCTCGCGGCGTGCCGGTGCCGTGCGCCTCCACGTATTGCAGCGTCAACGGGTCAACGCCCGCCGCCGCATGCACCTCCCGCATCAGCGCCACCTGCGCCGGCGCGCTCGGTACCGTTATGCCCCCCGGCGTCGTACCCCCGTGGTTCGCCCCAATGCCCCGGATCACCCCGTGGATCGCGTCCCCGTCCGCCCAGGCGTCCGCCAACCGCTTCACCACCACGGCGGCGATGCCCTCCGCCGGCAACGTGCCCTGCGAGGCCGCGTCGAACGGACGACACTCGCCCCCGGGCGCCAGCACTCCGGCCGAGGACAGGATCCGCAGGCTCTTCGCCGTCAGAAACAGATTCACTCCACCCGCCAAGGCCAGATCCACCTCGCCGCTAGCCAAGGCCTGGCAGGCCAGGTGCAGCGCGATCAGGGAGGACGACGATGCCGTGTCCACCGCGAGGGCGGGGCCGCGCAGGTTGAGATGGTAGGCGACCCGGCCCGCGAGGTAACACGCTGCCCCGCCTACCTCGTGCGGTCGCGGCGCACGGGCGGTGGCCACGGTGAGCAGGTCGTGGTAATCGTTCATCATCGACCCCACCACCACCGCGCAGCGCCGGCCGGCGAGCGTTGAGGCCGCGTAGCCGGCATCCTCAAAGGCGTTCCAAGCCTCCTCCAGGAACATTCGCTGCTGTGGATCCATCACCGCGGCCTCCGCCGGAGAGATCCCGAAAAACTCCGCGTCGAAACGCTCCACCTCATCCAGAAAGCCGCCGATGGGCTCTTCCGCCGGCGATTCCGCCTGTAAACCGGCAAAATCCCAGAAGCGGCCCCGATTAACCGGCACTTTACCGGTTACCTGCCGCCCATTCCGCAGAATTTGCCAGAGTTCGCCGGCATTTTTTGCCCCCGGGAAGCGGCCGGAATAACCCACCACCGCGAAATCGGGCATTGGCGTCGAAAGAAGAGAGGCGACGGCTTAGGGCCGGCGCGGATCTTTAACTTGGGTCGGGTACGGGGTGCCGCCAATCAAGGCCAGCGTCCCGATCACCGGAGTAACCAAGAGCGAGAAAAAGAAAAATCCCCAGAAGCCGAACGACCGCTTGCGCCCCATAAAGCCCACGACAAGGCAGAGTAGGACGTAGACCGAGACGAGGACCGGCGTGATCACGAGCCCGGAACCCTTAGCGTCAGGCGGCGGCCGGAGCCGGCTCCGTCGCGACCTTGCGGCCGACCTGGTACTGGCTCGCGAAAAAGTCGCGGACCTTGTTCACGTCGAGGTCGAGCAGCGTGCCGCCCTCCTCAAAGTGCTTCACGAAGACCTTGCCCAGAGCGTACGTCACCGCCCCGGAAACCACCGGGAGCGCGAGGATCGAGCCCACCACCGCGCCCACCCCGGGGAGAATCTTGAACATCGAGCCCACGACTCCGGCCGCGAGCACCCGGGCGCTGAGGGTGCCGACAAGCGCGGCGACCAGATTGCGGGCCACATTCTCCTTAAACGGGACGCGGTAGAGGTCGGAAAGCTGCTTGATCATCAGCACCTGGAATCCACCGATCGCGGCGAGATCGAGCAGGGGCGGGAACACCGGCACCGCGGACACGCCCGCCGCGAGGTAGGTGTTCCGCTTCACGATCTTCTGGCCGGCGGCCAGCCGCTCCTCGGAGGACAAAACTTGAATCGGCTCGGCTTCAGGGGTGGCGGTGTTCGACATGATAGAGGGCTTTCTCCCTCTAGATATGCGGATCTACGGCGAGGTTTGTCAAGGGCGCACAGGGCCGCAGCCACCGGGATTTTCACCCGGCGGACCGACTGGACCCAGACTGGAGGCAACCCGGAAGCAAACTGGGGGCACCGGCAGCCCAACCCCGGCACCCTCGCGAACCCCTAAGCATGACGCCTCCTCGCCCTCTCGGCGCGCCAAGGAATGACGACCAAGACCACTAAAAATCAGGATTTTTCGCCGGCAATCCAACTTTTGCCGTCAATAATGGGCTTTTTCTGCTTTTCGCGACCACCCGAAACCCCTGGCAACCCCGGAGGGCTGGCGAGGGCGACGACCCGCGTCGAGGCAGCCCGGGGACCAGGAACCCGCCGAATGAGGCTTGCAGCGAAGGCTTCTGGGCCCGCTTGCTCGCACCCTCCGCCTCATGTCTTCCTCCCCCCCTCCTCCCCCTCCTCCCCCTCCCGGCGTAGGCGCGTTTGTTTGGAACGAATTCAATACGCATGACCGGCCGGGTGCGGCACGATTCTACCAGGATCTCTTTGGCTGGCAGATGGACCAGTACGCCCAGGGCGGCCTCGAGTCGTCCCTGTTCCGCGTCGGGGACCGCCAAGTGGCCGGTCTCGTGGACAACCCAGATCCCCACGGCAAGCCGTTCTGGCTCTCCTATGTCCGCGTCGCGGACCTCGACGCGACCTGCGCGCGGGTGAACGCCCTCGGAGCAAAGGTGGTGCTGCCCATCACGGTGGTTCCAAACGTGGGCCGGATTGCCGTGCTCGAGGATCCGCAGGGTGCGTACCTCGGCCTGTTCCAGCCTTGAATCCGGGCGAGCCCACGTCCTCGCCTCTAAGCCTGCGCCCGTGGCCCCGGGGGCCGCGGGGTGGCCTGCTGGGCGGCCACGTGGGGGAGTTCGCCGCCGATCCGCTCAGGTTCCTCGACCGCTGCGCCCGCGAGCACGGGGATTTCGTGCCGCTGCGCTTCTTGCACCGCAGGGCCGTCCTGCTCAACGACCACGACGCTATCGAGGCCGTGCTGCTGACCCAGAGCCGGCGCTTCCGCAAGGTGCCCGGCGGCGGGAAATCCTTCGTCGACCGCGTCTTCGGCCAGGGTTTGCTCACCAGCGAGGGGCCTTTCTGGGTGCGCCAGCGCCGGCTGATGCAGCCCACCTTTCACCGGCAACGGGTCGCGGCCTACGCCCCCGTGATCGTGGATTACGCCCGGGAACTGATGGCCGGCTGGCGCGACGGGGAGACGCGCGAGCTGCACCGCGACCTCTCCGGCCTCGCGGCCCGCGTCCTCATCCGGGCCCTTTTCGGCACCGAGGTGCCCCCGGAGATCGGCGCCTTTGAACGGCTCTCCCTCGAGTCGATGCGTGAGATGCGCGCCCGGCGCGGGCTGCTCGGCTTCCTCCGCGGTCTCTGGCCCGGGGATTTCTCCCGCCGCTTCCACGCGATGATGGACGGGCTCGATGGCTTCATCGCCACCCAGACCGCCGCCCACCGCGCCGGCCAAGGCGACCCCGGGGATATCCTTTCGATGCTCCTCGACGCCCGGGACGACCAGGGCCGCGGGATGACGGACGCCGCGCTGCGGGATGAGCTGATGACGCTCATCGCGGCCGGCCTCGACACCACGGTCCTGGCGATGACGTGGAGCTGCCACCTCCTGGCGCGGCACCCCGCAGCGGCCGCCACGCTGGCGCGGGAACTGGACTCGGTGCTGGGCGACCGGCCGCCGGTCCTCGCGGACCTCGAACAACTGCGCTACACCCAAGCCGTGCTGCGGGAGGCGATGCGGCTCTATCCCCCGGCGTGGATCGTGACCCGGGAGGCGCTGGAGGACGTGGACCTCGCCGGCCACCGGTTACCGCGGGGCACGATGGTGCTGATGAGCCAATGGCTGAAGCACCGCGACGGGCGGGTCTTTCCCGATCCGCTCGAGTTCCGGCCGGAGCGCTGGCTGGGCGAGTTGGCGCTGCCCAAGTTCGCCTATTTCCCCTTCGGGGGCGGCCCGCGCATCTGCATCGGCAGCGGCCTCGCCATGATGGAGGCCCCGCTGGGCCTCGCAACCCTCGCCCAACAGTACGCGTTCGAGCCCGTGTCGACCGCCCCCGTAGTGCCGTGGGCCTCGATCACCCTGCATCCCGAGGGCGGGATGCCCCTCCGCCTGCGCCGCCGGCCCACCGGGGGCTGAAGGGGCGTAGCGTTCCTTCCTAGGCTCAGCCCTGGCCGCCGCGCAGCACGACCACGTGGTCCGTGCCGTGGGCCTCGAACTCGCGCCAGTAAGTCTCCTCGATCAGCCGCAGGCGCTCCTCCTGCGCCTCGGTGAACGGTTCCGTCTCGTCCCCCACCGGCCGGCCCAGCTCCGCCTGCAGGTCTCGCTCCGCCAGCCGCACCGCCAGCTCGCTCCAGAACACATCCGCCGTGAAGTCGGTCAGCACCTTCTCCGCCGGACCCGCCGTGAGCTTCTCCGCGGGGTAATGCTGGCCGTTCACATCGGTCTCCACGAGGTCGGCGCACCCAAAGGTCTCCGCCAGGCCGAACACCTTCTCCGCCACGTCCGCATACCGCGCCGGCATCGTGCCGGGATCGTCAGGCCGCGCCCCCGCCACCCAGAGTCCCAAGTGGGCGAGCTCCAGCAGGCGGGCGTACTCCTTGGCGGTGAACGAGACCTTCATCCGACCAGCAGGAAGCCTCCCCCGGCGCCGCGCAAGGGTTTCCCGGGCGTTGACCGCCCCGCGCCGATCGCGTGGGCTCCGCCCCACCCCGATGAGCGCCCCGACACCCACCCCGCCCGGCCGGCTGCAGTCGCTCGACGCGCTGCGCGGCTTCGATATGTTCTGGATCCTCGGCGCCGACGCCCTGATGCAGGCGCTCTCCGAGGTCAGCGGCTCCGGCCCCGCCCGCTTCCTCGCCGGGCAACTCACCCACCGCGACTGGGCCGGCTGCACGTTTTACGACGTCATCTTCCCCCTGTTCATCTTTATCTCCGGGGTCTCGCTGGTCTATTCCCTCAGCCGGCAGATCGCGGAACGCGGCCGCGCGGTCGCGGCGCGCCACGTGGTGATCCGCGGGCTCCTGCTCTTCACCATCGGGATCCTCTACAACGGCGGGTTCAACAACCCCTGGCCCGACCTGCGCCTGCTCGGCGTGCTCCAGCGCATCGCTCTCGCCTACACCGCGGCCGGACTCCTCTTCTGCTGGCTCCGCCCCCGCGCGCTCGCCGGCGTCGCCGCCGCCTGCCTCCTCGGCTACTGGGCTCTGCTTGCCTGGGTGCCCGTGCGCGACTTCACCCTCGACCGGACCGCGATCGCCACCCGCCTCGGCAAACCCAACGCCACCCCCGCCGAGGTGCGCGCCGCGTTCGAGGCCGCGGGCGGGAGCGTCACCGGCAGCTACGCCCCCGGCCTCAACCTCACCAATCACCTCGATTACCAGTACCTGCCCGGCCGCAAGTACGACACCTACTACGACCCCGAGGGCTACCTCTCGACCCTGCCCGCGGTGGTCACCTGCCTGCTCGGGGTCTTCGCGGGCCTGCTCCTGCGGCGGACCGACCGCACCGAGCCCGAGAAGGTGCGTCAGCTGGTGATCGCCGGGCTCGTGGCGATCGCGCTGGGGTGGCTCTGGCACCTGCAGTTTCCGGTCATCAAGAAGCTCTGGACCTCCTCCTATGTGCTCGTGGTGGGCGGTTACAGCGCGCTGTTGCTGGCGGCGTTCCACCACGTGATCGAGGTGCGCGGCTGGCGGCGCTGGTGCGTGCCGTTCGTCTGGATCGGGATGAACCCGATCACCCTCTACCTGGCCAACAACCTGATCGGTTTCCGCCGCCTCGCCCAGCGCTTCGCCGGGGGCGACGTGAAGGCCGGGCTCGACGCCAACCTCGGGAGCGGCGCCGGCCAGGGCCTGATCGCGATCGTGGGCCTCGCGCTGATGCTGGTCCTCGCCCGCTTCCTGTACCAACGCCGGATCTTCCTGCGCCTATGAACCGCCGCGCCGCCCTGCTCCTGCTCGCCACGGCGCTGCCCCTCGCCGCCGCCGCCCGCACCACCGTGACCATCGAAGGGGAAAAATTCCTCCTCAACGGCCGCCCCACCTACGCCGGCCGCACCTGGGAAGGCGTCTCCATCGAGGGCCGCCTGATGAACGCCCGGCTCGTGCAGGGCATCTTCGACGACCTCAACCCCGCCACCCGCGACCGCTGGGCCTACCCCGACACCGGCCGCTGGGACCCGGACCGGAACACCCGGGAATTCCTCGCCGCGATGCCCGTCTGGCACCGCCACGGGCTCCTCGCCTTCACCTTGAACCTGCAGGGCGGCAGCCCCGAAGGATACTCGCGCGCCCAGCCCTGGGAAAACAGCGCCTTCGCAGCCGACGGCAGCCTGCGCCCGGACTACCTCGCCCGCGCCGCCCGCATCCTCGACCGCGCCAACGAGCTCGGGATGGTGGTGATTTTGGGCCTCTTCTACTTCGGCCAGGACGAACGCCTCACGGACGAGGCCGCGGTGCAGCGCGCCGTCGATGGGACGGTCGACTGGCTGATCCGCCGCGGCGACCGCCACGTGCTGATCGAGGTGAACAACGAGACCAACATCCGTTACGATCATCCGGTGCTCCAACCAGCGCGGATCCACGAGCTGATCCGCCGCGTCCGCACCCGCAGCCGCGACGCCGGGCATCCCCTGCTGGCCGGGACCAGTTACGGCGGGGGCCGGGTGCCGGACGACTCCGTGATCCGCGAGTCGGACTTCGTCCTCCTGCACGGCAACGGCGTGCGCGACCCGGCCCGCATCACCGCGATGGTGGCCGAGACCCGGGCGCGGCCGGCGTGGCGGCCGATGCCGATCGTGTTCAACGAGGACGACCATTTCGACTTCGACCAACCTCGGAACAACTTCGTGGCCGCCGTGCGCGCCGGGGCCTCGTGGGGCTACTTCGACTACCGGTTCAAGGGCGAGGGCTTCGCCGAGGGCTACCAAAGCATCCCGGTTGAATGGGGCCTGTCCTCGGACCGCAAACGCGGCTTCTTCCGTTTGCTCCAGACCATCACCGGCGGGCCGTGACCCGGCCGCCTTGGGCGGGATCCTTGCCGGCCTCGCCGCCCTCCGCCGCCGGCTGCACCGCTGATCCGCCCGGGGGCGCGCCCCGCTCCTCTTTCCCGGTGCGACGGTTCCCGTCCTCCATCCGCCGCCCTCGGTCAGCCGCCTTCCGGCCTTCCGGCCACCTCCGCACGAACAGGGCCATTCCGGCTCGACTTCGAATTTAATGCCCTATTGATAGTTTAATAAGTCATATTTAAGTTAATCCATAACGTTTAAAGATGCGCTCCGCGGTCCACGATCTCCTGCCTCCCGCCGTGCGGCGCTCGCTGGTCAAGTTCGGGGAGGACCTCTCGCGCGCCCGCCGGCGGCGGCGGCTCACCCGCGCGATGATGGCGGAACGCACGGGCGTCAGCCTCAACACCTACGCCCGGCTCGAGCGGGGCGACGCCACAGTCGCGTTGGGCGCCTACGCGATGGCGCTCTTCTCCCTCGGGTTCGGGCCGGTCCTCGGCGAGCTCGCGGACGTGCGCCAGGACGACGTGGGGCTCCAGTTGGAGGAGGCCCGGCTGCCCCGGCGCGTGCGGGCCCGCCAGTCCCCGGAGGCGCGGTGAAACGCACCTTGGAGGTCTTCCTGGGGGAAAGCTCCCGCCGGATCGGCACGCTCCATCACGACCGGAGCGGGGCGCGCGAGCACGCGGCCTTCACCTATGACGCGGCGTGGCTCGACGCGCCGGATGGCTTTCCCCTCGCGCCGGCACTGCCGCGGGTGCCAGGCCCGCAGTTCCATCGTCGCGTTGGCGAAGGCTCGGTGTTTCCCGGGATCATCGCCGATACCGAACCCGACGGCTGGGGCCGCCGCGTCATCCTCCGGGATCACGCGAAGCAGCGCCAGCTCGCCCGGCGGGCCGGCGCCTCCCCCGCCCGCCAGCTCTGAAACCGTAGTCCGAGCGGGGCTCCGGGGCTGGCCCCTCGCTCCCCACTCCTCACTCCTCGCTCCTGCATCCCCCGCTCGTCACCCCGCCAGCTTCTCCAGCTTCACGATGCGGCCGTGGGCCACCCACTCGGCGACGTAGATATTCCCCTCCGCATCGAACGCCGCGTCGTGCGGGCAGACGAACTTGCCGGCCGTGAAGTGATCGCTCGTCCGCGTCCGCAGCGCCCGCACCTCGGCCTTCGTCGTCCAGCCATCCCCCAGGTTCGCCACGGTCCGGTACTGCTCGTCCACCAACGTCACGCGGGCGTCCAGATCCGGGATGACCGCCAGCTTGCCCCGCTGGTCAAAATGGCGCGGGGAACGCACCGGCGTGGGCAAAAACCGCCGGTGCCGGCCATCCAAGGACAGCGCCTGCAGGCGCCCGGGCTTCTCGCCCTTGGGATCGTTCTCGCCCACCACCAGCAGCGGCTCGGACCCGCGCCGGTCGATGAACAGGCCGTGCGGGTGCTGGGTCTGGCCCGCCTCCTCCCCCGGTCCCCCGAAGGTCCGCACGTAGCGCCCGTCCTTGGTCAGATGGTGGATGAAGTAGGAACCATAGCCATCCGCGAGAAACACATCCCCCTCCGGCCCGACCGCCACGTTCGAGGGCCGATACTTCACCTCGCGGCCCCGGTACCATTCCGGCTGGGCCACGTGCCACAGCAGTTCCCCCTCCAGGGTCATCTTGAACAGGCCCCGCTGCAGGTCCGTCAGGTAAAGGATCTCCCGCCCATCCTCCACGATCAGGTCCATCCCGTGGGCGCCCCCCACGAACTGGGAGCCCCAGGAGCGCAGGAAATTGCCGGCGCGATCGAACACCACGACGCAGTCCTGGGTCGCCGCCCCGGGCCGCGAGGTGTGGAACACGTGGACGTTGCCCCGGCGGTCCACCGCGACGCCGTGGGTGACGCCCCATTGGAGGTGCGGGGGCAGCTTGGGCCAGGCGTCGTGGAAGCGGTAGCGATGCGCGCCCTCGCCGACGATCACGGGCGCGGTTTCGCCGGCTCGGGCCCGGAGCGAGAGGGTGACGGTCGCAAGGGTGGCAAGGAAACGGCGGCGGGAGGTGGGCATCGGGGGAACGCTCGCAGCCTGCGCCCGCCGCGCCGACGGGCGCAAGCCGGAGGAGAGCGGTCGCGGGCCGGTCAGCCCTGCTCCGCCGCCAAGGTCGTGCGGGCCAGCTTCATCTCCTCCAAGATCACCCGCGCCCGCTCGAGCAGCCGCCGCCCGGGCTCGGTGAGCGTCACGGGCCGGCGCCCGGCGCGGTCCAGCAGGCGCTGGCCGAGCTCCTCCGCCAGGGAGCGGATCGCGTGGCTGACCGCCGAGCGGGTGAGGTGCAGCTCGCGGGCGGCCGGCGTGAAGCCGCCGACCCGGGCCAGCGTGGTGAAAGCGTGAAGTTTCCGGCTGTCGAGAAGGGGAGGCATAAGGAAAAGGGATGGAAGTGCGGGACGTGGCGACACCGCGAAGCTAGCGCGCGGCGTAACGGGTTCCCGCCGCCGCGCTCAGGAGCGTCTGGAAGCGCGCGAGGTGGGCCCGGATCGAGGCCAGTTCCCCGGCGGTGGGCCGCTCGGCATCCGCCGCGGCCGGAGGCTGGCCGTGGCGGGCCAGCGCCGCGCCCAGGATCCCCCGGGCCTCCTCCGCCCCCAACGTCCCGCCATCGAGAAAGAGCCCATCCACGCACGGGGCCACCGCGCCGCCCGGCGCCAGCTTGACCACCACCACCCCGGACCGGGCGGCCCGCACGAGGGCCCGCTCCCCGCCCCCGGCGCGATTACCCTGCCGATCCCCCACGCACACCAGACCGACCGCGCCGCTCTGGCGCTGCAGTTGCGCCACCCGCAGGAAAACCTCGAACTCGCCGGCGCCCGTGCGCTCCGGATCGGCCGGGGACCACGCCACGGGGCCGAGGATCGCCACGCCGGCCGGAGCAGGGTCCGCCCCCAGCGGGGCGGCGACGAGAACCAGCCAAGGAACGATCCGAAGGAGACGGCGGCGGTGCATAAGCCGTCCGGGAGCAGCTACCGTGCCCCCCGGCCGCGCGCCGCGAGGTATGAAAAGATTTCCGGCCCGCCGGGCCGCCTCAGGCAGGGGGCATCAGCTGCTGAAGGACCATCCAGTGGTTCATCCCGGCGTCTTCAACCCGTGTTTCCGGCGCAACCGCGCAAAGGCCTCCTCCGCCGGTTCTCCCTGGAGGCACTCCATTGAGGCAATGCCCTCGGCGATCCCGGCCCGCGCCTGCAGGGACTCGATATCCTCGAGCATCGCCTGATCGGCCTTCGCGTTCTGGACCACGACCTCCGCCTTGCCGTTCAAAGTGAGGACCCCCCGCCGGGCCGGGGGCGTCAGCCGCGCGGGGCGGGCGTCACGGCGCCGGCTTCACGCAGCGCGGCCCGCAGGGCCCCCTGCATCTCGGACGGCTGCCGTTCCAGCTGGGCGAGGCAGATCGCCAGCACCCGCGGGTGCGCCGCGGCGTTGCGGGCCAGCGCCATCTGGGCGCCGGCCCCGAGCGCAGGCTCATTCCGGCCGATCGCGTCGAAGATGCGCGTCACGTGGCGTTCGTCCCCGCTGGCCAGGAACGCCCCCCACTGCAGGTTCATCGAGGACGGCGACAGCACCGCGGTGTCCGCGATCAGCTGCGCCGGGGTCGTCGCGAGGCGGCGGACCTCGTCCCGCACGGCGGCCGGGGCGCGCAGGCGGAGGAGCAGGGCCTCGCCGCGGGCGTCGCCGGCCTGCCAGAGGGCGGCCGCCACCAGCCGCTGGTGGTTCTCGGGCAGGGACCGCAGCTCCTGCAGCCACGCGTCGACGCGCGCGGGGTGCTGGGCGAACACGGTGGCGAGGAAGCCGATCGTGAGCGGGACATTGCCGGGGCGCTCGAGGAAGCCCTCGCGGCTGAGCGCCTGCACCCGGGCGGCGAGCGCCTGCGGTTGCGGGTTGAGGTAATAGGTCTCGAGCCAGGCTGGGGCGGAAACCTCCGCGCGCAGCGCGGGGGCGGCGAGCGCAAGGCCCGCGAGGAACGGAAGGACGAGGGATTTCATTGGGGGGACACCGGCAGGGTTGGGACGATTTCCGCGGGAAAGGGGGTGACGACCCGCGGGAAGACAACCCTAGCCGGGGCCGCCGCGCGGTCGAGCGCCGGAAGCCTGAAATCTTTTCATCGGCGGCGGCGCGGACGGCTCGCGCGGTCCCCGATCACTTGCCGCCCGCCAACGCGGTCCCCAACGCCGGCGTCGAGTCCGGGGGTCGGCGGTGCCGTGTCGCCTGCTCGTAGGCGAACGCCAGGCGGATCAGCTCGGCGTCGCTGAATGGCAGGCCCAGGAACGCGAGTCCCGCCGGGATTCCATCGGGGGTGAACCCCATCGGGACCGTGATCGTGGGCGTGTGGATGAGGAAGGTGTTCAGCGAAACCACCCCGCCATTGCTCCGGTAGGGCGGCGTGGTCGCCTCCGCGATGAGCGTCGGCTGGTGCTCGACCGCCTTGTAGGCCAACGCCGTGACCCGCGCGTCCGCCATCGCCTGGGCCATATTCTGCAACAGTTGCTCGCGCGCGCGGATGCCCTCGAGGATGCGGGCCGGGTCAGGCGGCCGGGAACCCCCGGAACGGCCACCTCCCGCATAGCCGACGCCGGCCGCCGCGGCACTCTCCGGGTGTTCCGCGCGATACTTCGCCACGGTCGCCTTGAAGCTGGTCGCCATCGCCGGGTGCGCGTCGATGTCCGCCTGGTTCCGGAACGGGGAATTCGGGTTCCGCGCGAGGTAGACCCGGAGCGCCTCGGCGGTCAGCGCCGGATCCCCGCCACGCTTGGCCTGGAGGCTCGCACGGTCGGGAATGGTTACGTCCACCAAGGTGGCCCCGGCCGCCCGCAGATCCGCGAGCGCCTTCTGGAACAGCGCATCCACCTTGAGGAAATCCTCCGATTCCGGCCGCGAGCCGCTGCCCAGCGGTTCGCGAATGACCCCGATGCGCGCGCCCCGAAGCGCCGCCGCGTCCAAGTAAGCCGTGTAGGTCCGCGGGGTATGCTGCACGCCGAAGGCGGTGATGGGATCCTCCGGGTCATAGCCGACCATCACATCCATCAGTTTCGCCAGGTCGGTGACGGTCCGCGTCATCGGCCCCATCTGCGCCGTCGGCACCGGATGGCCGTCCCACATCCCGGTCCGGCTGATGAGGCCCGGGGTGGCCCGCATTCCCGCCAAGGCGCCCCACGCGGCCGGGCGCTTGAGCGAGGAGCTGGTCTCCTCCCCCAGGGAAAGCAGCCCGAAGTTGGCGGCCAGGGCCCCGCCCGCCCCGCCGGAGGAACCGCCCACGGTCCGGTCGAGGGCATAGGGGTTGCGCGAGTTGCCGGTCAGGGCGCTGTAGGTGTCCCCACCCGCGAATTCCGAGAGGGTCGTCTTCGCCAGGATGATCGCCCCCGCCGCCCGCAGCCGGGTGATCACGAACGCGTCGAGCGGGGTCACATAGTCCTTGAAGACCACCGTCCCCTGCGTGGTCGCCATCCCGGCCACATCGATCTCGTCCTTCACCAGCACCGGAATGCCGTGCAGGGGACCGGTCAGTTTGCCGGTGCGGGCCAGGGCTGCATCGAGCCGGTCCGCATCCGCGAGCGCCGCGGGATTGACGGACACGATGCAGCGGATCGCCGGGCCCTGGAGATCGTACGCGGCGATCCGATCAAGGTAGGCCTGGGTCAGCTGCCGCGCGGAGAAGCGGCCCGCGAGGAAACCGGCGTGGGCTTCCGCCACCGTCAACTCGAGGACCTCAAGGGCGGGCGGGGCGGCGGATGCGGAAGCGGCGAGGACCACGCCGGCGGTCCAGGGGCGGAGGAGGGCGCGGATCAGGGAAGTGGGCATCGGAAAGGGCGCGTTCAGGGTTGCGTGGCGGCGAGGGCGGCGGTCCGCGGCTGGTATTCGAACCGCTCGCCCGGCAGGGGCGGCGTGGTGGGCGGAGGCCGGCGGATCCCCGCGAGTTGCTCGAAGGCGTAGGCGAGCGCGAAGAGCACGGGCTCGCTGTAGGGCCGGCCCAGCAACTCCAACGCGATCGGGCCGTTCTCCTTGGCGGTGTAACCGGCCGGAACCAGCACGGCGGGCAAACCGGTGACGGAGCTGAAGGGGTTGTCCTTCTCCCGGTTGCTTTCCGCCAAGTGGGGCTCGGGCGGCAACGACTTGAAGGGATAGGCCAGCGCGTCCAACCGGTAGCGGTCCATCAGGGCCACGGCGGCGTCCCGCAGGGTCTCCTGGGTGTCCCGCCGCGCCAGGTAATCCGGATGGTGCATCAGGGACCGGAACTCGCGGTGCGCCTTGGCGATGCCGGGCTTCACCAGCTCCCCGCCCTTGGCCAGCAGTTCCTCGACGTTGCGGATCGGGGCACCGGGACCGAGCCGCCGGAAGTAGAGGTCATAGGAGAACTGGGCCTCGTAATAATTGGTGCGTGTGTCCGCCAGGAGGGTGAAGAGATCGAGCCCCGTGCTGACGGGCTCGATGATGACGGCGCCGGCGGCGCGCATCGCGGCGATCGCCTTCTCCACCAGCGCCACGCCCTCGGTGTGATCGGGACCCTGGCGGAAGAGGTCGCGGAACACCCCGATGCGCGCCCCGCGGAGGGCGTCCTTCCGCAGGAAACTCGCGTAGGGGGCGGCCGGGGTGCGCCCGGGGGACCCGATGGTGAGCAGGTCCTCGGCGTCGAACCCGGCGACGATCCCGGTGAGCACCGCGACGTCGTGCACCGACCGGCCCATCGGCCCGCAGCGCTCCTGCGCGAACGAGGTCATCGTCATCCCGGCGCGGGGAATGAGCCCGCGGGTGGGGGCGAGGCCAACCAGGGAGTTGTTGGAGGTGGGGTTGCGGATCGAGACCCCGGTCTCGCTTCCCAGCCCGACCTGGGCGAACCCCGCCGCGAGCGCCGCGCCGGTGCCGCCACTGGAGCCGCCGGGCGTCAGCGCGAGGTTGTAGGGGTTCAGGGTCCGGCCAAGCACCGTGCTTTGATCGCCCTTGGGCGGCGTCCCGAACCAGTCGCTCAGGTTGACCTTCGCGAGGATGATGGCGCCCGCGGCGCGCAGGCGCCGGACCACGGTGGCATCGTGCAGGGGCCGCGAGTCCTTCAGCGGCAGGAACCCGCACGTGGTGGGCATATCCTCGGTGTCGAAGAGGTCCTTCAACACCACCGGGACGCCGTGGAGCGGGGAACGGGGGCCCTTCGCGGCCCGCTCGGCGTCGAGGGCGCGGGCGGTCTCGAGCGCCCGGGGGTTCAGCGTGATCACGGCGTTGATCCGCGGTCCGGCCCGGTCGTAGGCCGCGATGCGGGCAAGGTAGAGGGAGACCAGCTTTTCGGCCGTGAGCGCGCCGGCATCCATCGCCGCGTTGATCTCGGCGAGGGTGGCGGTCTGGAGGTCGAAGGTGGCGCCGCGCGCGGCGGGGCCAAGGAGGGCGGCCGCGAGGGCGGCCGTCCGGAGAAGGCGGGGGAAGCGGTGCATAGGGGAAGAGGGCTTAATAGCTAAAGGTTTCCCCCGGGAGCGGGGGGGTCGTGGCGGGATTCCGGCGCCGTTGGGTGGCCTGCTCGTAGGCGTGGGCCAGCCGCAGCAGCTCGAGGTCGCTGTGGAGCCGGCCCAGGAACTGCAGCGCGATCGGGAAGTTGTTCGAGGGGACGTACCCGGAGGGCACCACCACCGCGGGGAGTCCGGTCGTCGAGGTCAGGTTGTTCACCCCGGGCCGGTCCCCGTAACTGCCCCCCCGCCGCTCGCCGGTGGCGCCCCGCGCCGCCTCGCGCTGGGCGACCACCAGCGTGAAGGGCTGCACGAACGCATCCAACCGGAACCGCTCCTGCAGCTCGGCGATCAGCTCGATGTACAGCTGGCGCGAAGCGTACCGCGAACGGTAGTCGGGGCTCCGGTCCGGCGGCGGCAGGGCGGCCGCGGTCAGCATCGAGGCGCTGAACTTCTCCTTGCCCACGCGCGCGATCATCTCGGCCGTGTTCCGGAACGGCGCCGCCGGCCCCAGCCGGGCCAGATAGGCGTCGGTGAAGGCGAACTTCTCGTACTCCGCCGTCCGCCCCCGGCCCTGGCTGGTGTCGGTCGCGATGCCCGGGTTGCCCGTCAGGATCGGATCCACCACATAGGCCCCCGCGGCCCGCAGGTCGGCCAGCGCCTGCTCGAACACCGCCCGGGCCTCCGCGAATTCCGGCCCCGCCGGGATCATCTCCCGCAGCACGCCGAGCCGCTTGCCCTGCAGCGAGGCGCCCCGGAGCTCGCGGGCCCAGTCCCCCTGCGGGAAATGCCCCATCGGCCCGAAGGTGGTGAAATCCTCCGCGTCCCAACCTGCGAGGACCGAGAACAAGGCCGCGACATCGTGCACGCTCCGGCCCATCGGACCCGGGCGGTCCTGCGTGGCCCCGCGCGGGACGATCCCGGCGCGGCTGATCATCCCGTAGCTGCCCACCATCCCGACGACGGAGCAATTGGAGGAGGGACTCTGGACGGACACGCTGGTGTCCGTGCCGACCGCCAGCGTCGCGAAGGTGCTGGCCATCGCGACTCCCGAGCCGTTGCTCGAGCCACCCGGCGAAAGTTCCAGATTGTACGGGTTCAGGCTCTCGCCGATCGGATGGGTCTCGTCGAAGCCGGCGCCGAACCAGTTGGTGGTGGACACCTTCGCGAGCACGATCGCCCCGGCGGCCTTCATCCGGGCGACGATGGTCGCGTCCCGCGGCGGCACCGGGGCCCCGAAGGGCTTGAATCCGGCCGTCGTGGGCATCCCGGTGGCGTCGATCAGGTCCTTCAGCACCACGGGGACGCCGTGGAGCGGGGAACGCGGGCCCTTGGCCTTCCGCTCGGCATCGAGGGCGCGGGCCTCCTCAAGCGCCTTTGGATTGAGGGTGATCACGCAATTGACCTTCGGCCCGGCCCGGTCGTACGCCTCGATCCGGGCCAGGTACAGTTGGAGCAGCCGCTCGGAGGTCAGCGCCCCGGCGTCCATCGCGGCATTGATGTCCGCGAGGGTGGCGGTGGTGAGCTCGAAGGTGCGGGGGGCGGCGGGAAACGCGGGAACGGCAGCAGCCAGCCACGCGGCAAACGGGAGGAAGCGGAACAGTTTCATCAGCGGGGGAGTTGGGAGTGCGGGGAAGCGGGGAACACGGACGGGGCTAGGCGGCGCCCGGAAGGCGCCGCCGGCCCGGGCGGCTCAGAAGCCGCGCCGGAGGGTCATCTGCCAGCGACGGCCCGGCATCGCCTGGGCCAGCGCGTCACCCAGCGTGTCGCCGGTGCGGGGCTTGAACTGGCGCTCGTCGGTGGCGTTGAAGACATCGAACTTGATCGACCACTTGTCCGATCCGACGAACACGTTCGCGCTCCAGATCACGCTCGACGGCAACCGCACGATCCCCAGCCGACCCGTGTTGACCGCCGAGAGGTAATTGCCGCTCAGGGTGAACCCGAGGCCATTGCGCAAGGTGTAGCCGGAGGTCAGCGCCGCCTGCGTCTCCGGGTTGCCGCTCTTGAGTTTGAAGGCCTCGACGTTGTCCGGCAGAATCACCCGGCTCCGCCCACCATAAAGGAAGGCCTCGGCGGGGTAGACCACCTTGCCCGTCGCCGGATCCACCACGTCCCGGAACCCCAGGGTGCGCGCATCCACCAGCAGCGTCCCCCCGGAGTTGGGACGGAATTCCGTCTCCTGCCGCAGGGCGTAGGCCGTGACGAAGAAGCGCCGCGTCGGGACCCACTTCAGCTCCCACTCGACGCCCCGCGTCCGGGTCGAGCTCGCGAAGGCTCCCGCGGTCGCCGCCGCCGCCGCCGGATCCTCGTCGGGCGACTGGAGGATGATGCGCGTCTGCTCGTAGGCGGAGAAGGCCGAAAAGAGCGTGTTCTTGAACAGGCTGGTCTTCACCCCTGCCTCCTTGAGTTCCGCGCTGCCGATGTGGCCCGCCGCGATGATGTTGTCCGCGATCCGGTTGTCGCTCCCATCCAGCGCCAGGCTGGACCGCGCGACGGTGACGTAAGGGCGGAGATGGTAGGGCAGCTGGTGCGAAAGGCTCACGCTCCACGAGGCGCCGTCGTCCGTCCCCTTGGAGGAGGTGGTGGCCGTGATCTCGCGGAGCGGGTTGGCGTTGGAGGTGCCCGCGCCGCCCAGCGCCCAGACGCCTCCGTAGTTCCAGTTGTGCGCCTTCGACACGTCGTAACGGCCGCCGATGAGGAGGTTGGTGCGGCTCCAGAGGTCCGCGTCGAACATCACCCCCGCCCCGGTCTCGGTGAAGGAGGTGCGGCCGTGGGCCGTCCACGGGAAGCTGTCGTCGCTCCGCGGATCCGCGTTCTCGAAAGGGTTGGCGAAGGTCGTGTTGGGGACCATCCCACCCCGCTCGTCCACCCAGGTGGAGGCCATCGCGTCGGTGCGGTGCGTGCCATAGTCGCCGCCGCTGCTCTTGGTGTTCGCCCGCGTGTAGCGGAAGTTGACCGAGGCAAGGCTGTTCAGGGTGAGGAACTCGGCCGGCGGCTTCAGCCGCTTGACGACCGTCAGCTTGTTTTCCCAGAGCAGCACGTCGTTCTTCGGGCTGAACGGCTGGTTCGAGATCTTGTACTGGTCCATACTGTCGAAGAACACCTGGTTCTTCACCGTCAGGTCCGGCACCCGGTCGTGGATCAGGTCGAAATAGCCGGTGACTAGCTCCGCGCGCAGGTTGCGCTCAAAGGCCGCGGAGCGGCGCGGGTCCAGGGTGTCGAAGCCGACCGTGGTCGGATCGAGCACCATCCCGATCGGCACCTGACCGTTGCCCGCGTTCGGGCGGGGGCCACCAATGCCCTGCGCGCGCAGCAGGCCGGTGGGGTCCTTCGCCGGATTGGCGACGAGGTAGTTGAACAGGTTCAACGGGATCCCCGCCACCTTCGGGAACTGATCGGGCGGCAACGGCCGGCCCCGCGCGTCGAGGGGCCAGTTCCACGTCTGGATCAACGGCAGGTTGTTGCCGCTGATCGAACCGGTGACCGGCGAGCCGCGGAACATCTCCCGGATGCCGATCACGCCGCTGCCGTTCAGGTCCAGGTTAACCAGCGGCACCCCGCGGATGTAGCGGCCCGTGTCCACCAGATCCTGCGTGAACCTGCCGGTCAGGGCGCCGGCCGTCCGGGAGACCTGGTAAGACATTCCCGTCTCGAGCCGCCAGGAGCCGAGGACGTCGTCGAGGCTCAGCGAAGCCTGCAGGATCTCCTGCTCAATGGGCACGCCGCGCGCGAACGACTCGGAGTCCTCGAGCAGGCCGTAGATGTAGAACCCGCCACGGCGCGCGCCCGCGCCGACCGGCCCGCCATAGCCGAAGGAGACCTCGCTCCGGTCGTAGGAGCCCAGAATCACCTGGGCGAAGCCCTCGGGGGCGGTCAGGTACTTGCCATTCTTCGCGCGGCCGGACTTCGGGGTCGCGTTGGTGTAGCCGCCGATCTTGCCCATCCCGAAGATCGGCGAAGGCGGGCCCTTCACCACCTCGATGCTGTCCATCGCCGCCAGCACGCTCCGCGCGTTGCCCTGCAGCGAGAGCCGCCGCATCCCGCGGAAATACGTGTCCGCGGGGACATTGCGGACGTCGATCCCCCCCTGGATGCCGAACCGGGTGGTCGTGAACACCCCCGGCACCACCCGCGCGAGGTCCTCGACCGCGGAAAGCGAGAACCGGTCGATCGTCTCCACGCTGATCAACGAGGAGGAGCGCGGCGTGTCCACGAGCGCCTTCGCGAAGCCGAACGCGCTCTCCACCGGCTGCGTCGGCAGCA